>PPYF01017298.1_pt1 | contig 11396 bp, 9 predicted proteins | sample 1559871 | NCBI WGS metagenome assembly PPYF01 (sample SAMN08240021, study PRJNA423297) | Human gut metagenome, whole genome shotgun sequencing project. | reverse complement strand
CCCTGTAGCTCAGTTGGTTAGAGCAGCTGACTCTTAATCAGCGTGTCCAGGGTTCGAATCCCTGCGGGGGCACAGACAAGTCGGAATCGAAAGATTCCGGCTTTTTTGTTTTTTGGCTTAGCGGCAGCACTGACAAGGTTTCGTCAAGGGGCAAAGTGTACAATCGCCACGTTTGCTTTCGCGCCCAGTGAAATCGTGTCGCCGGCTCCGCGAACGGATTCCAATCATAGAGAAGGCCGTGGGGCAGTCATGTCTGCTGTGCGGCGAAGAGAAAAGAAGAAGCAGTGGAATTTTCCCTCTTTACCAAGTTGGCAGCTGAGTTTTTCGGCACTGCCATCCTGATGATTTTCGGCAATGGCTCCGTGGCTAACGTCGAGCTGAAGAACACCAAGGGTCATCACGCTGGATGGCTGAACATCGCCATGGGCTATGGCTTTGGTGTGATGTTCCCGGTAATGATGTTCGGCGGCGTTTCCGGCGCACACATCAATCCGGCAATGACCCTCGCTCAGGCTATCAACGGCCTGTTCCCGTGGAGCGAAGTGCTGCCGTACATCATCGCGCAGTTGCTGGGCGCCGTTCTGGGCCAGTTCATCGTCTATCTGACGTATTACCCGCATTACCAGGAGACGGAAGACGCCGATGCGATTCTGGGCACTTTCTGCACCACCGATGCGGACAACAAGAAGGTCAACTACTTCCTGAACGAGATGTTCGGCACCCTCGTGCTGGTGTTCGGCGCCCTGTGCTGCCTGTCCCTGCCGTGGGGCAAGGCTGACCGTGCCGCTTCTTCCATCGTCGTCGGCTTCATTGTGTGGGGTCTGGTGACCTCCATGGGCGGCCCGACCGGCCCTGGCCTGAACCCGGCCCGCGATCTCATGCCGCGTGTGCTGCACGCCATCCTGCCGATTCCTTCCAAGGGTTCCTCTCGCTGGGGCGAGGCTTGGATTCCGGTTGTGGCTCCGATCGTCGGCGCCATCATCGGTGCTTGGATGTTCGTGTTCTTCTTTGCCTGATCGGCATTGATTGACGCTATATGCGAATGGCCTCCGTCTGTGTGGACGGAGGCCATTCGCATATGCAGAACGCGATTACGAAAGGAAGATCTGCGGTGCTTTCGCAAAGTTCGTGGCGCAGTGCTCGCCGCAGAAGTAATAGGACTTGCCCTCATACTCGCGCGTGATCGCGTCATCGTTCACAGCCACGGTCATGCCGCACACCGGATCAGTGGCGGTTTCGCCGTCCGCAGGGGCGTTGTGATGCATGTGCATTCCCATATCCATAGTGTTCTCCTTGTTGGTTGGATTATTGGATTGGTCAGTTACGTGATTGAGTGAAGTGCGATCGTCAACAATAACGGTCGGCTCAATAGTGTTTGCAGTGGTGGTTGCTGCGGCAGAACCGGTGATGTCTGTGGTCGTGCCGCCGCTGATATTCGCCGCATGAAGACGATTGGCGTTCAGCACCAGGCACACCGAGCTCAACGCCATCGCCAGTCCCGCGATCATCGGGCTCAACAGCCATCCGGTGAACGGGTAAAGCACGCCGGCGGCAATCGGAATGCCGATGATGTTGTATCCGAATGCCCAGCCAAGATTCTCTCGGATATTGCGCATCGTGGCATTGGACAGATTGATGGTCCTGATGACGCCGCGCAGATCGCCGCTCATCAGCGTCACGTCTGCCGACTGCATCGCCACGTCGGTGCCGGTGCCGATGGCGATGCCGAGATCGGCCTGTGCCAGCGCCGGGGCGTCGTTGATGCCGTCACCCACCATCGCGATAAGATCGTGCGGCGCGCGGGAGGAGCCGGACGTGGCTGTGTTCTCATCACGCTCGCGCTGCAGTTTGGCGATCCAATAGGCCTTGCCATCCGGCTTGACCTCGCAGATCACCGTATCGATGCCGACCTCACGGGCGATGCGCCCTGCCACTTCGGCCTTGTCTCCTGAAAGCATCACCGTGCGTATGCCGCGTGCACGCAATGCTGCAATCGCTTCCGGCGATCCTTCCTTAACGGTGTCCTGCTCGTAGCTCGGTTTGTTCCAATCGGCGGTCGCATCCACCACGCCGCGCGTAATAGTGCCGGTCTTGTCGAAGACCACAGTGCCGATGCGCCGCGCCTGTTCCAGAGCTTTTGCACTGGTGACCAGCACGCCGTTGGTGGCGCCGAGCCCCAGAGACACAGTGACCGAGAGCGGGGTGGCAAGACCCAGAGCGCACGGGCAGGCGATAATGAGCACGCTGACTGCGGTGATCAGCGCGTGCGCCAGTTGCGGCGCAGGGCCAAGCGCAATCCATATGGCAAAGGTCCATATAGCGATGACCATCACTGCTGGCACGAAATACCTGGCGATTCTATCGGCCAGCTGCTGCACCGGAGCTTTGGTTGCCTGCGCGCGGGCCACCATCGCCGCGATTTGGGAGAGCACAGTATTGGCACCGACCTGAGTGGCTTGCATGACGAGGTCACCCTTGAGCAATACGGTTGCTCCGGTGACGGCCGCTCCGGTCGTTTTGGTGACGGGCTTGGATTCGCCGGTAATCATTGATTCATCGATACTCGCGTTGCCGGCCACGATGATGCCGTCTGTGGGCACGCGCTCGCCGTTCTTGACGACCAGCAGATCGCCGACGGCAATCGTATCGATGTCCATGTCCGTGAAATTCGCGGGATTGAGCCATTCCACGTTCTCTGGCGAAGCCGCGTTCAGCTTATGCGCGGTGCGAGGCCGTAGCTTGATTAGTGATTGCACCGCCTTGCCGGTGCCTTCGCGGGCCTTGGTCTCCAGCAGTCGACCGACCAGCACCAGGGTGATGACCACACCGACCGATTCAAAATACGGCTCGCGTGAACCTTCCGGAAATACTTGAGGGGCTACACAGGTCACCAGCGAATAGAGATAGGCGGCCGATGTGCCCAACGAGACGAGCGAATTCATGTCGGGGGAGCGGTGCGCCAGTGCGGGGAATCCGACCGCGTGGATCGGGTGGCCGCAGTAGAACATCACCGGTGTGATGAGAATGGCCTGCAGCCATGGATTCACCATCCAGTGCGGCACCAGCATCGGATTGGCCATGTGCAGCATGGTGACGATGAACACGGGGAGTGTCAGCACTGTGCCGATGGCCACTAATCGTGTCAACGATGTGATTTCCTTCGTGCGTTCCGCTGCCTCACGTCGTTCTGCTTCTGCGGAGTCCAACATCGGGGCTTCCGCTGATGCAGTGAGCGGGTGCAGTTTGTCCGTGCCTGCGCTGGCATTTCCTTCGACCTTCAGCAGGCCGTGCACCATGTTCATGCCGCAGGCAAATGGATATTCGCCGGCGGGCAATGCGGGCAATTCCACGTCGGTCACCGCATTGCCGGGCAGCATGGCATCGAGGCCGAGGTCGCCAAACACCACGTGAGAGGTGCATTCACCGGTCTCCTGCCGGTCGAATGTCAGTGTGATCGGTGTGCCCGCGCGCATACTCACCACGGCAGGGGAGTAGCCACCTTTGACGGTGATTGTTGCGGTCTGGCGCTTGCCGGAGACGTCCATGGCTCCGGATGCGGCCTTCTGCTCGCCGAAAAAGAACCTGAGCACCAGCCATGTCAAGGCGGTTGCCGCAATCAGCGCCGCGGCGGTCGAGAAAAGGTTGAATTCCATCCCCGCTCCTTCCCATCAGTATTATACCGAGCAACAGTGTATACCCTATACCCCTATGGGGTATATAATGGGGTGTGTTCAGCTGAAAGATGAGTATCAGGAGGCAGCGATGCACGGGTATGACGACGATAAGGCCAAAGTCATTGCGCGGCTGCGCCGCATTGAGGGGCAGGTTCACGCCATTACGCAGATGGTGGAGGACGATAAATACTGCATTGACGTGTTGACGCAGATTTCGGCATCGAATTCGGCGTTGAAGTCGGTGGCCTTGATATTGCTGGACGATCATCTGAATCACTGTGTGCGCCAGGCGGCGGTGCAGGGCGGTGAAGTTGCCGATAGCAAGCTTGAGGAGGCATCCGCGGCCATCGCGCGCTTGGTGAGGTCGTAGTTGGTCGTGTGTTTGGCTGTTGGCCCTGGTTGTCTGTCGTTATGCATGCGGTGCGATTGTCAATGCTGACGTTAGGAAACAGGAACATATCTACCGCCGGTTGAAGATGGTGGAATACTGGGAACCATGTTTGAACAAATGGGAACTGTGATTGTGGTCATCGCCGTGCTGGTGGTCGGTGCGGGGCTTGGGCTTTGTGCCGGCTTTTTATTGGGGCGGCATAAAGGTCAGGCTATGGCGCGTGATGCCAGGGCTTCGGAGCTGGAGGAGGCCAAAAGCTTGCTGGAGTCGGCGCATGGGGAGATTGTCGATTTGACCGCTCGCAATGCCGCTTCTCAAGCGCAGCTTGAAGGTGCGAACCAGCAATTGACGTTCGTGAAGTCACAGCTTGCTCAGGCGCAGCATGCGGAACAGATTCGCATCGAGCGTGAGCGTGAACGCGCGGCCGCCGAGGCTGAACAGAAGCGTAAGGCCGATGCCGAAGCCGCCGAAGTCAAGCGTGTCGAGCAGGAGGCTCGTCTGAAAGAGCAGAGTAAAGTGCTGGAAGCGCTTGCTCCTGTTGCCAAGAATCTCGATTCGCTCCAGACCAAGGTCACCCAAATCGAAGAAGGCCGCAAGAAAGAGATGGGTGCGCTCGGGGCTCAACTCAAGGGCCTGAATGATCAGCAGGCCCGGTTGGACAAGGAAACGAGTTCACTATCCGCGGCACTGCGCAACAATAAGGTTCGTGGTGCCTGGGGCGAGGCGCAGCTGAAGAATATTGTGGAGTCCGCGGGATTGCTGGAGCACGTTGACTTTGACACCCAAGTGGTGGTGTCCGATGCCGACGGTCGTATGCTCAGGCCGGATATGGTGGTGCATCTGCCCGGTGGCAAGACCATTCCGATTGATGCCAAGGTGCCGTATGCCGACTATCAGCGGGCTTGTGAGATTCCCGAGACCGCGGGCCCCGAGGAGTTGGATCGTCGTAACGACCTGTTGCGATCCCATGCCAAGGCGCTTCGAGAACACGTGCGTGCGTTGGGGGAGAAGGCCTATTGGAATGCGTTCCCCGTCACTCCTGATTTCGTTATCGCCTTTATTCCCAATGAGGCGTTGCTGCAGGCGGCGCTTGAGGCCGATCCCACGCTGATGGATGATGCCTTCTCCCGCAAGGTGGCCTTGACCTCGCCCGTGACCCTGTGGGCCGTGCTGAAATCAGTGGCCTATGCATGGCAGCAGCAATCGCTGACGGATGATGCCAAGCAGTTGTTCGATTTGTCTCGAGAGCTGTATGAGCGCTTCGCCGTGCTTGGCGACTATGCCACCAGGCTGGGAACCCAAATCACCAAGACGGTCAGTGCCTATAACAAGTTCGCATCCAGTTTGGAGCGACGTGTATTGCCCACGGCTCGCAAACTGCAAAAGCTCGAACCCACCAAGGTGCTCGAGGAAGTGCCTCTTATCGAATCAGACAAAGGCAATGTCAGTGAGTTATCCGCCCCCGAGGTGACATCGTCGGAGGATGATGAGCCGGTCAAGCTGACTGCCTCAGGCGATAGGCTTGAAGCATGACTGAATCTGGATTCCGCCCGACCGGCACCTCGGACCTCAATGTTTCACGCGACGCTTCCGCTTTTGCCATGCTGGAGCCGCGTGAGCAGCTGGCCACCCTGCTGAAGGAGCACGTGGTTGGCCGCCCGTTTTCGGAACTTGCCTCGGTGACTTTCGATCATCGTGCCGCCACGGTGATGGGTCATGTGCTCATTGACACTCTTGAAGATGCAGGCTATTCGGTTGATGATTTTGACGCCGTTGGTGCCTTGACTGCAGCTGCCGTACCCATGGTGTCTGCCATGATTCATGCTGCTGCTTCCCGTGGTGAGGATCTGGACGGATTCGTAATGGACTTCGTGTATCCCTCAATCAAGGGTCCGTCTATTGAAGGACGGCGCGTGATGCTGTTGGATGCATGGCTGTCCGAAAAATCGTATGTGCAGACCAGTTCGCTGGTTACCCTGCGTAATGGCAACGAACTCAGCCTCGACTTCGGCGTGGTCGAACAACTCGGCGCTCAGGTCGTGGCTATTACCTCACTGGTCGGCGGTGGAGCTAAAGACATCAATGTCATCAACCCCTCCACTGGCGAAAGCCACGTACTGCCATTCGTTCAGGTCTTTGACGAATCCGAGCTGAGGTAATTCCATTCGTGGCTTCCCCATTCGGGAGGCTGTCGGGCGCAACGAGCTGTGGTCGGCGCACGACGTTGATAATCTCCGAGGAGCAACTGTGCACGCACCCAACCAGATTTCCTTGGCGGCAAAAGCCTCGGGCGAACCGGAATTCCGTGAAGTCGGTCTTGGCCCATGGGCTGAAACCCATCCCGGCGAACCTCGTCCTGATGACTTGGCATCGCCTAATTACGATGTCCGTTTCGATTCTGCTCTGCTCGATGAGGGCGATCGCCGCAATGTGCTCGACCGATATCGCTACTGGACTGTGCAGGCCATCAAAGAAGATCTCGATGCCCACGGCCGCCACGATTTCGAAGTGGCGGTGGAGAACTGGACCCACGATTTCAATATCGGATCCATGGTGCGCACTGCCAATGCTTTTCAGGCCAAGCGCGTGCATATCGTCGGCCCGCATAAGTGGAATCGCAAAGGCGCGCTGATGACTGAGCTCTACCAGCACGTTGAGCATCACCCCTCAATCGCGGAGTTGGTGGAATGCTGGCATAATCGTATCGCTGGTGAAATCGCTACCGAACGGGCGCGGGCTGGGGCGGCTGCCTTAAAGGCCCATGCCATCGCCAGTGCTCATAATGGGGCGGAGACTGGTGCCGGCAATGGGTCGGAGGGTATCATCGGTAATTCCGGTGCAACTGTGTCCTCCCACGTGTCGGCGCTGAATGCTGTTTCGGCAGTTGCCGAGGCCACTGCCGAAATCGCACAGGCGGATGCCCGCATCAAGGAACTGGAAGCCGCTCGCATCATTGCTCTGGACATCATTCCGGGCGCGGTGCCCATGGAGACCTATGCATTCCCCAAGCGCTGTCTGCTACTGTTCGGCGCCGAAGGCCCCGGGCTGAGCAGTAAGGCCTTGGAACTAGCCGACGACGTGGTATACATCTCCCAATTTGGTTCGGTGCGGTCCATTAACGCTGGCGCCGCGGCGGCCGTGGCCATGCATGCATGGATTGCCCAGCATGCCGCAACCGCAGTCTGATGGAGCATAGAAAAGCCTCGCTGCCATCGCAATTCCGCGTATTATCTGTGGTGTTGCGTCACAGCAATAGTCCGTGAAACATTTTGTGAAACATCAATTCCCCATATTTTCTCCTGTGAAACACCGTGTGAAACATGAACCCCGGTAGCCGTGTGTCGACAGCTCTCCCCAATCTGTCCAATATGGGCTAGAGTGAAAGCATGACTGAAGTTGAGGAGCTGAGCAAACGCTTCAAGACCAAGCAGGCACTAGACGGTGTGTCGTTCACTGCCGAAGATGGCAAGGTTACGGGTTTTCTGGGACCGAATGGCGCAGGCAAATCCACCACTATGCGTGCTGCGCTCGGACTCATCAGCCCGGATAAGGGCCGCGCGCTAATCGATGGCAAACCATATGTCACCTTACGCGCACCAATGCGTGCGGTCGGTGCGGTGCTTGACGCCAAGTCAGCGCATAAGTTGCGCACTGCACGAGCCCATTTACAGGCCCTTGCCTATACCAACAACATTCCTAAGCGTCGAGTCGATGAGGTCATTGACATGACCGGTCTGCAAGCTGTGGCCAATGTCAGAGCCGGTCAGTTCTCGCTCGGTATGAGCCAGCGACTGTCCATTGCTGCGGCATTGCTGGGCAACCCGCACAATCTGGTGTTGGACGAGCCAATCAACGGTCTCGATCCAGAAGGCATTAAATGGGTTCGCGACTTATGTCGTTACTACGCAGCTGAAGGACGAGCCGTGCTGCTGAGCTCGCACTTGATGAGCGAGGTGGCGTTGACCGCGGATAATCTGGTGATTATCGGGCAAGGCCATGTGTTGGAAACCACCACGGTGAGTGCATTCGTGGCCGAGCATTCCTCCAGATCCATCCGTGTGGTGACGCCGGAACCCGACAAGTTGCGTGCGATTTTTACCAGTAGCCCTGAGGTTACCGTGGTTCCCGATACTCGCAAATCCGATGACCCGCAAGTAGGCGAGGTATTTCGTGTCAATGGCGCCGACTTGGTTGCGGCGGCACAGGCGTTTGCCCGGGCCGGCCTGATTACTTACGAATTCGTCGAAGAGCACGCCTCTTTGGAAGAGTCGTATATGGCGCTGACCCACAGCAGCGCCGAATACCTGGCCAAGAAGGTCGGATGATGAGCTCCAATACCATGAGAACGGCCACGGAAAACGCCAATATGACCGGCAGTATGAGTGATGCAGCTGCTAAAAAGCATATGCCTGATGCGACCGGACCCAGCCAACCTGCCAACGCAGAGGCTTCCGGCCGTCCTGCCTCTAGCCGTCGTGCCAGCAGCATGTACCGTCGTGCCAAGCTCACTGTGTTCGGCTCGCTAAAAGCCGAATTGCTGAAACTGTGGTCACTGAACTCCACCAAGGTGCTGTTGGGTATTGCGGTCGCGCTCATGCTGGCTATGTCCGCGTTGAGCGCTTGGAGTGTGACCTTCATGGCGTCTACGGATTTGAACACTGGCAAGACGCTGGACAATCCCAAGCCCATATCCGCCGCAGATCTGTGGGCGGTACTGGCTTCTTCCGGCTCGACCGCGGCGCTGGTCATCGGCATTTTCGGCGTGATGGCCATCACCAGCGAATACACCACATCAGCCGTGCAATCCAGTCTGACGGTCAACCCCAGGCGCGGCATGTTCTATGCCACTAAGTCCGTGGCCACGGCCCTGTTTGCGCTGGTTGCTGGTATTGTCGGCATTCTGCTGGCCGCAGGTGTGCTCTGGCTATTCACTCGAGGCCATGACATTACGGCGCTGACCAGCGATCAAAGTCGAATCATTCCTGTCACATTGATCGGCTTCCCTCTGACTATTGTGCTGGTGTCCCTGATGGCACAGGGACTTGGCGGCATGACCCGTTCCACAGTGGGCGGCGTATGCGCGCTGATCGTGCTCTTCATGGTGCTCTCGTCAGTACTGTCCATCACATCGATGGCCATTAACCAGGTCGAATGGCTTGGCACTTTGTCCTATCTGACACCGGACACCGCCATGAATCATTTCCTCGGCGCTGGTATAGAAAGCAGCTCGCAGTCCACCCTTGCCGCAGCCGTTAAACCGAACTACTGGATTCCCGATTGGTGGCAGTCCGGCCTGATCCTCCTCGCCTGGGCCGCCGCAGCATGGGCTGGCGGACTCATCGTCACCAAAAAAGCGGACATCAAGTAGCTATGTTCTCTGCTGCAGGATTATCGCCGCATAAAGCAATCACACCTTCGTGCATCAGACATATGCTGACGATTGTTATCGCATCACCATTGTTGCGTCGGGAACGCCGGCAGCCCGTAGTTTATTGATCATTGGATGCTGCTTCAACACATCCTCATAAGTGAACCGAACTATGGAGTCGACTTTGGCTCGATACAGTCCGGTTTCCCGCTCTTTTTCCGCGTGCACTGCTCCTTGAATACCCCTGCGGTCATTCATATTCGGATTGGTGTATTTCTCGTACCCGTCATATTCGCCGACGATAAGACGGCCGTCGGGCAGCCGCCAGAGATAATCTACCCGGTACAGCGCGCCCGTTTGCGGGTCGGTGATGTCTTGCTGCAATTCGGGGACCATGAGTCCGCCTTCAACGATTGTGCCTCGACCGAGTGATTCGCCGCCGTTTTCGCTTGCCGGGTTCGCATAATGAAGCAAGCGGAATATCGGCGTGCAATCGCGGTGCATAGTGCTGCAAATATTGAGAATGTCCGCAATGGCAGTACCTTTACGTAGTGCCGAATCGATGATTGGCAACGCGAAGCGAAAATCGGTAGACAGCCCGCAGTCCACTACTGTTTGTGCCCCATTGGTCACAGGGATTCCATTGACATATTCCGGTGCACAATGTGGTACGAATACACGTTTGATATTGGCATTGTTCGCGTTGGTACCTTGCGACGCGGTGGCGATGGTAACGGAGCCGGCATGAAGATGCCATGGGTGTTCGAAACCATGCAGTGCCGCTGCGGTGACTCCGGCGAAAACCCAGTTTGGATGCTTGAGATGGAGTGTGCATGCCACATGCTGTATGCGTTCATCGGGTTTGAGCGCATTCCAGTATTCCGGTTTGACATACATGTTGGGAAATACTCGCTTGAGCTCGAGTTCTTTGGCTCGGCGAATAAGGGCCGAGCAGTGTGATTTTGTTCGGCCGTAAATACATATGCCTGCTGCTTCCGCTTGCGCGATAAGCGCATCCACTTCTTTGTGATGTTTCATGAATCGAAAGTATGCCAATCGAGAATGAAGTGTCCACTTGTTCGGGCAATGTGGTCGCAGCTTCGAGCGGATTCGCATGTGAGGATTGCATAGATTGGCTATATCTCGCGGATGCTTGCGGATTGAGGTGTGAATCATCGGCATGATAATTATGTATGTGCCCCCGTTGCGGCGTGGAATGTGGATAACTATTTCGAGTGCGTTGATGCGGTGCCTGGAGAGGCTTTCCTGTTCCTCGCACTTGCCGGATTCGGTTTTTGGCGTTTAGAGGGGCAATTGGTGTTTAAAGAGGGGCAAACCTGACTAGCTCGCATTTTTGCTCCGCTGAGAAGTCGTGAGTAGAGCATTTCCTCGATTAGATCGAGGTTTTGCTTCGCTGGGGGACAGCAGCGAGGTGCTTTCATGGTCAGCTCGTGGTTTTACCTCGCTGAGTGCCAGTAAGCGTGGTTCTTCTTCGGCTTTGTCGTGGTTTTGCCCCGCTGCGAGGTGATGAGTGGTGCGGTGTCGTGATCTGTTGGTGGTTTTGCTTCGCTTGGGATGATGAGGGAGGTGCTTTCGTTGGTTATTCGCGATTTTGCTTCGTTGAAGAGTTGTGAGTGAGTCGTTTCCATTAGTTACTCGTGGTTTTGCCCCGCTGAGGGGTGATGAGTGGGGTGGTTGTGCGGTTGGCTGGTAGGTTTGCCCCGTTGGGAGCTCTCGAATTGGTGGTGGAACCCGTGAAGGGCTGGCGCATTGTTCCAATGGGCGGGAAAACGAGGCTTCCTGTCAACTGCGTGTCACATACGGCTCATATAGTTAAGGCCATGCCAACATTTTCACGCGAAGAAATCGTGCATTTGGGCGACTTGGCCCGAATCGCGCTCACCGATGAGGAAATCACCCGTCTGCAGGGCGAACTGAACGTCATCGCAGACTCCATCAACAA
>PPYF01306121.1_pt1 | contig 11397 bp, 8 predicted proteins | sample 1559871 | NCBI WGS metagenome assembly PPYF01 (sample SAMN08240021, study PRJNA423297) | Human gut metagenome, whole genome shotgun sequencing project. | reverse complement strand
TAAGGTGGAGGAAGGCTCGGCGGCGTTAAGAACGGACAGTAATACTGCGTCCGTTTAGCCGCCGAGACTTCCGACTTCCGCTTTGGGGGTCTTGGGGGCGTGCAGCCCCCAAGTCGCGGGTCCGCTGCGTCGAAACAGCGGCAGTTTTCTTTGCAAGCTTTCTTTTGCTGCCAAAAGAAAGCGAGTTTCCGGGAGGATGCCGTTCATACTTTAGCCGAACCGAGAAAGGAAAAACCATGCCAAACCATGCTGAACAGCTCGCACAGGAGCTGAACTTAAACGTCAAAAACGTGCAGGGCGCGATTGAACTGATCGACCAGGGCAATACGATCCCGTTTATCGCCCGCTACCGTAAGGAAGCCACAGGCTCGATGGATGACCAGGTCCTGCGTGACCTCGGGGACCGTCTGGAATACCTCCGCGGCCTCGATAAGCGCAAGGATGAGGTCACGTCCTCCATCACCGAGCAGGGCGCGATGACGCCCGAGCTGACCGCCGCACTGTCCAAGGCGAAAACCCTCGCCGAGGTCGAGGACATCTACCGCCCGTATAAGCCCAAGCGCAAGACCCGCGCCAGCATCGCCAAGGCGCGCGGTTTGCAGCCGCTGGCCACGGCCATCTTCCGCCAGGACGCCGCATTTGACCCCGAGAGGGCCGCCGCGGACTACCTCAACGACGAGGTCCCCGATGCCGCCGCGGCGCTGGCCGGGGCACAGGATATTATTGCCGAGGCGGTCTCCGATGATGCCGCCTGCCGCGCCGAGCTGCGCCGCTACTACCGCGCGTTTGGCCGTGTCGCCAGCGCCAAGGCCAAGGACGAGGACAGCGTCTACGCCCAGTACTACGACTACGCCGAGCCGCTGAACAAGATCCCCGGCCACCGCGTGCTGGCACTGGACCGCGGCGAGCGCGAGGGCTTTTTGAAGGTCACGATTCAGGTCGACGCCGAGCATGCCGCGGGCATCGTCAGCTGGATGTTCGCCCGCAAAAAGACCGGCGGCAAAAGCGCCGAGCTTGTGGATGCCGCCGCCCGCGACGCCTACAGCCGCCTCATTCATCCCAGCCTTGAAAACGAGCTGCGCGGCGAGCTGTCCGATGCCGCCGCCGAGGGCGCAATTAAAGTCTTTGGCGATAATCTGCGCCAGCTGCTTTTGCAGCCGCCCATCCGCGGCAAAACGGTCATGGGTTTGGACCCCGGCTACCGCATGGGCTGCAAGGTCGCTGTCGTTGACCCCACCGGCAAGGTGCTGGACACGAACGTCGTCTATCCCGTGCCGGAGTTCAAGCGCGTGGACCAGGCAAAAAAGACCATCAAGGCGATGGTTTTGAAGAACGGCGTCGAGGTCATGGCCATCGGCAACGGCACGGCAGGCCACGAGACGGAGGAATTTGCCGCCGAGGTCATCCGCGAGCTGGCCGACGAAAAGAACCTGCATTTGCAGTATATGGTCGTCAGCGAGGCCGGCGCGTCGGTCTACTCCGCCAGCAAGCTGGCCGCCGAGGAGTTCCCCCAGTTTGACGTCAACCTGCGCAGCGCCGTGTCCATCGCACGCCGCTTGCAGGACCCGCTGGCCGAGCTGGTCAAGATCGACCCCAAGGCCGTCGGCGTTGGCCAGTACCAGCACGACATGCCCCAGAAGCGCCTGAATGAGACGCTGGACGGCGTGGTCGAGGACTGCGTGAACAGCGTCGGCGTCGATCTGAACACTGCCTCCGCGCCGCTGCTGCGCCGTGTGGCGGGCGTCAGCGCAGCCACCGCCAAAAATATCGTCGCCTGGCGCGAGGAGGAGGGTGCGTTCACCTCCCGTGCGCAGCTGAAAAAGGTCAAGGGCCTCGGCCCCAAGGCGTATGAGCAGTGCGCGGGCTTCCTGCGGCTGCCCGAGGCGAAGAACCGCCTGGACGCCACCGCCGTCCATCCCGAAAGCTACGCCGCCGCCAAGGCCCTGCTGGACGCCTGCGGCTACACGGCTGCCGAGATCGGCACAGACAAGCTGGCGGATCTGCCCGGCGTCGTCAGGGCCAAGGGGGCCGGGTCCCTCTGTGAGGCGCTGGGCGTGGGCGAGCCGACGCTGAACGATATTGTGGCCGAGCTGTGCAAGCCGGGACGCGACGTCCGCGACAGCCTGCCCAAGCCGCTGCTGCGCAGTGACGTCATGGGTCTGGACGATCTGAAGCCCGGCATGGAGCTGACCGGCACCGTGCGCAACGTTATAGACTTCGGCGCGTTCGTCGATCTGGGTGTGCATCAGGACGGCCTGGTCCATGTTTCACAGATCAGCGATAAATTTATCAAGCACCCGCGCGAGGTACTCAAGGTCGGCGACATTGTGCGGGTCAAGGTGCTGAATGTGGACACCGCCAAGAAGCGCATCGCCCTGACGATGAAGGGCGTGCCCCAGCAAAACTAATACAAAACCGGCACAAACATATATAAATGTTGCATATAAAAAAAGACGGTGTTAAGACTTTAACGAGGTAAGTCGTGCATTTACACCAAAACACGACAAAAACATTCAGAAAACGAAAATATTTGTTGGCAAATACATAATACATGTGAAAGCAAAAGGCCGCGGCGGGCAAAACTCGGGCATTCTGACCAAAAGCCAAAAATGAAGGATTTTCTCTTTTGTGCAGGAAATGGAAAAAATCGGATTTGTGCATTATGAACAAAGAAACGGCACATAATTATGCTATAATGCCCAATGTAAGGAGCAGATAGAGCATGGTGGCTCACCTCCTTACCGCAAGCCGTGCGCCCGGTTCCGCCCTGGACACCGGTGCTGAAGATGCGGCTGATTGCGTGGGATTATTTTGGAGGTCATTTATTATGGTGAAACAAGTCAAGGTTTCCAATTTTACCGAGGTCAAGGGAATCGTGTCTGCTGCCGCCAAGTGTTATAACGATGTCGGCGTGCATGACATGAAGGGCAGCATTGCCGATGCCAAGAGCATCCTGGGCATGATGAGCCTGGATTACAGCCATCCCGTCAAGATCGTCTGTGAGGATGAGCGCGACCTGAACAGCGTTGTCAACGCGATCAAGCAGTAAAATAGGAAGGACCGCCCCACGGTGTAAAAGCCGCGGGGCGGTTTTTGTGTGAAAGGCTTCCCCCGCGGGGGAAGGCAAGGAGTGCATCACGCCGCTGCGTAAAATTTTCTGAAAATAGAAAGTTTGAAAACACGAGAAAAAAAGAGCATTTGAGAGAATTCGTGAGCAAGCGCAGTATAAATTAAAATTCTTGCCAAAACCCGTTGACTCTGCTGCCCTTTTCTGCTATAATCACACTTGCGCGAAAAAGCGTCCTGCGGGGCGCTGTTAAATACCGTTATTAGACGGACGTGTTAATTTCTCAATGGAGGTTCCTACTATGAGCACGACTCTCGCTAAGCCCGCTGAAATGGCTGACCGCAAGTGGTATGTGATCGACGCCGCCGGCAAGCCCCTCGGCCGCGTTGCTGCCAAGGCTGCTGTCATCCTGCGCGGCAAGAACAAGACCACTTTCACCCCCAACGTTGACTGCGGTGACCACGTCATCATCATCAACTGCGATGAGGCTGTCCTGACCGGCAAGAAGCTGGAGAAGAAGTTCCATCGCACTCATTCCGGCTGGATCGGCGGCCTGAAGGAGACCCAGTACAAGACCCTGATGGCTGAGAACAGCGACAAGGCCATGACCTACGCTGTCAAGGGCATGATCCCCTCTAACACCATCGGCACCAAGGCTATGACCCGCCTGCACTGCTACAAGGCTGCTGACCATGCTCATGCTGCTCAGAAGCCCGAAGCTGTTGAGATTTGAGTGAGGAGGCAATAGAAGATGTACGAAACCAAACCTTATTTCTACGGCACTGGCCGTCGTAAGCATTCCGTTGCCCGCGTTCGCGTTTACAACGGCACCGGCAAAATGACCATCAATGGCCGCGACATCAACGACTACTTTGGTCTGGAGACCCTGAAGCTGCTCGCCAACAGCCCGCTCGTTCTGACTGAGAACGAGGGCAAGTTCGACGTTGTCGTCAACGTCGTCGGCGGTGGCTGTGCCGGCCAGGCTGGCGCTATCCGCCACGGCCTGTCCCGCGCCCTGCTGCAGTTCAACCCCGAGCTGCGCTCCACCCTGAAGAAGGCCGGCTTCCTGACCCGCGATCCTCGTATGAAGGAACGTAAGAAATACGGTCTCAAAGCAGCCCGTCGCGCGCCTCAGTTCTCCAAGAGATAACAGGCCCGGCAAACCAATACAAAATTGCTCAAAAAGCCCGGAACCATGCGGTTTTCCGGGCTTTTTCCATTGCCAAAACGCTGACGCTGTTTCTCTGGTTTTGTTCGGATTTGAACGGTTTTGACCTCGTTTTTCTTGATTAAAAATGGGGCAACAGGCATTTTTGACCCCGTTATGATTAAAAAATGGGGCAACTGGGAGCCGAAATCGGGCCGTTTTTGAGAGGGATTTTCTCCCCTGTGACAGCCAGCTTTTACGGTCTGTTATTCCTGGATTTTCTTTTGGAAGGTTTGGCCGGGTTTGTCAAGGTTTGACTAAACCGAATACAGTTTATTCTGTCTTTTACATAAGATTTTTCTATGATTCAAGTTGCAAAGTATTCGCACATTTGTAAAAATGCTCCCCTTTCTATACAATGGAGGCACAAAGGAGGCGTGTCAAATGAAAAAGCGGAAACTTAAAATATATCTTACCCCCACAGAGAACCGCATTGTGATCCAGAGCCTTAACAACCTGCGTAACGCCATGCTGAAAGAAAACCGGGACACCGGCTGTATCGACGAGCTTCTGCTCAAGGTGATGTGCGCCCCGGTGAAAAAAGTATAAAATTACATATTGCTGCTTGATGAGCCGCTTATTCTTTTCAAAAAGAGTAAGCGGCTTTTTTCATGCCCGTCTTTCAGATTTCCCTCATACATAGCCGTCCGTCTTGCCAACGGGCGGCTAAATCTATGGAAAAGGAGGACATGAAAATGCCGGAACAAAGAAGCCGCCCGAAGAATGGCCGTGTGATCGCGCTGGCCAATCAGAAAGGCGGCACAGGCAAAACGACCACGACGGTCAATCTGGGGATTGGCCTTACACGGCTGGGGAAAAAGGTGCTGCTCATCGACGCAGACCCACAGGGCGACCTTACCACCTGCCTGGGCTGGCAAGATCAGGACAGCTTGCAGACCACCCTTGCCACCGTCATGGGAAAAATCATCCGTGATGAGCCATTCACCACGGATGAGGGCATTTTGCACCACAGCGAGGGCGTAGACCTTATGCCTGCCAACATCGAATTGTCGGAGCTGGAAGTCAGTCTGGTAAACGCCATGAGCCGGGAGGTCACTTTGCGCACCTATGTCAATGAGGCAAAGAAAAACTACGATGTGGTGTTGATCGACTGTATGCCGTCCCTGGGTATGATTACTATTAACGCCCTGGCAGCAGCAGACAGCGTGATTATCCCCGTCCAGGCCCACTATCTCCCCGCAAAGGGCATGACCCAGCTTATCAAAACCATAGGCAAGGTGAAGCGTCAGATCAACCCGGCCTTAAAGGTGGACGGAGTGCTGCTCACCCTGGTGGATGGGCGCACCAATCTGGCCCGCCAGACGGCGGAAACCCTGCGGCAGAGCTACGGGAGCGTTCTGAAAATCTATCGTTCCGAAATCCCCGTTGCAATCAAAGCCGCAGAAATCAGCGCCGCAGGCAAGAGCATTTACACCTATGATAAAGGCAGCAAGGTGGCCCAGGCTTACACGGACTTTTCAAAGGAGGTGCTGGCAGATGGCGAAAAACAACGCGCTAAACTTCAATCTTCCCTCAGTCGATGATCTGTTCAGCACCGAAGAAAGCCGGGCGGAGGCCAAGCTGGAGCGTATTGTCAACCTGAACCCCTCGGAAATCAGCAATTTTCCCAATCATCCGTTCAAGGTACGGATGGACAGCGAAATGCTGGAATTGATAGACAGTGTAAAGCAGCATGGAATTTTGTTACCAGCTTTAGTGCGCCCCAAACCGGAGGGCGGCTATGAGATGGTTTCCGGGCATCGGAGGAAAAAGGCGGCAGAGTTAGCTGGATTTACAGAAATCCCCTGTATTGTCCGCAATCTGGACAATGACGAAGCCATCATCGTTATGGTGGACAGCAACTTGCAACGCGAACGGGTATTGCCCTCTGAAAAGGCGTTTGCCTATAAAATGAAGCTGGACGCGATGAAAAGGCAGGGACAGCGGACAGATTTAACTTCTGGCCCAGTGGGCCAGAAGTCGTCCAGAGATGAATTAGCAGACAGTTCACCCGATAGTTCACGACAAATCCAGCGATATATCCGCCTCACCAACCTCATCCCGGAAATCCTGGAGCTGGTAGACAATTCGGTGCTGAAAGACCCGGAAATGCTGCAAATCGCTATGCGGCCTGCGGTGGAGCTGTCCTACCTGCGAAAAGAGGAACAGGCCGACTTGTTTGCAATCATGGACGAACTGGACTGTACCCCGTCCCACGCCCAGGCTATTAAAATGCGTCAGATGTCCGAAGCCAAGACAGGCGGGGAACGATTAGCCAAGGATGCGCTTGTTTCCATTATGAAGGAGGAAAAGCCCAATCAGAAAGAACAATTCAAAATCCCAAAGGAGCGGATCAACAAATATTTTGCGCCGGGGACGCCCGCGCAGAAGATTGAGGACACCATCATCAAGGCGCTGGAGCTGTACCGAAAACGCCAGCGCAGTTTAGAACGATAACCCTACTCACAAGGGAGAAGTGCGCCCATTTGCAGGAAAACAGCGGCTTTTGCCGGTTTCCCCTCTCCACACCTCACCCCTTCCAGACAACCTAAACAGCCTAAAAAAGAAGATATAGTAAGGCGGCTTAGAGTATAAAAGCCCCGCCTGTTTTTCACAAACAGACGGCAGATTGTTTGAAGAGTGAGAAAGGCCGGGCGCGCCTCTCTTTTTTAGAACGTAAATGAATCCAGCCGTAAGCAGCACATCCAGACTACAACCTGCCGAACCTTCTGCCCCCGCAGGAGCCGGAGGCTCCCTCTGGGAAATACGCATTGCTTCGGAAGAAGTTTCTGAAAGAACACCGCAGGATCACCTACACGAACCTGTTGACCAGCGGGCAGCTCTCCAGCCATCTGGCGGAGATCGAGCAGACGGCCCAGCGCCAGATGGAGCAGATGGTGACACAGATGGCCAAAGAGAACGGCGTGACGGAGGAGCTGAAGGAGCGCGACCCGATGAAGTGGGTAGGGCTGATGAACAACCTTCAGAACGCAGCGGAGGAGATCATACTGAAAGAGCTGATTTACAACTAATTTCCGAACCGGAACAGCCCAGCACCCTAAATGCAGAGGAAGCGGACAGCCCAGAGCTGCCCGCTTTTTTGGATGAAAAGCAGATCATGGCCGTTATCGCCAATAAGGACGATGACCTCAAGTATAAGAAACAGCAGATCGAGCTTTTCTTCTCCGTCCACCAGGATACGCAGGAACGGGCCGATTATCTGAAAACGGCTTACCAGGACAGGTACACCGAAATCATTGCAGATGGGCAGCGCCTGGGGTATAAGCCGCAGGAGGACGGGCTGCTCATGTGGGAAGGCTCTTACCCATCTCGCACCAAAGAAGCCGTGTTTTCCTGGGGTTTGGTGGCGGAATGGACAGCCCAGCTCATCGACAAAAAAGAATACTTTATCCAGACGGACATCCGCAAGCTCCCCACACAGGAGGGCCAGCAGATGTCCCTCTTTGATTTTGGAGTTTTCAGCCAGCCGCAGTCGGAAGGCGGAAACCAGATTTCCCTCTTTTCTCATGCGCTGCCCCAGCAGGTGATCGATGAGGCACTTTGTATCGGCTCCAACCATGAGAACAGCCGCCTCACCATCTGCGCCTATTTCAAAAAGGATAAGCCAGACAACGCCCGTTTCCTTGCAGAACACTATGGGGAAAACGGCGCGGGCTTCTGTCTGGATGGGCGCAAGTATGCTGTCTGGTACAATGCCGAAGGAATCCGCATAGCCGGGGGCGAGAGCGCCCAGGGTTCCAGCGCCACGCTTATCTCCTGGGAACAGGCGGCAGCCCGTATCCGGGAACTGCTGGAGCTGGGGCGGTATATGCCCCAGAGCGAGCTTGACCAAGTAGATCACTATGAAATCCATGACCTGGCCGACCGGCTGCTGCTGATGTTCCGTGACATTGAGGATGAAGAAAAGCGGTTTTTCCCCTCATTGCGAGCCATCTATGATAAACCAGGTGGATTCCCGGAGGCAGTGGAGGAAATCGCAGGGCTGTTAGGCCGGGAAGATAGCTTACAGGCCATCCTCTCCGAATATGAAGCGTTTGCCGCAGCCTATCAGGATAACCCGGACATTCTGCGTTTCCGTTTTTATCGGCCTCTTGTGCTGCAAGCACAGCTTACAGATTTACAGCGGGAACCTCTGCACTTTACCGCCGCTGAAAGTTATGACCCTCAGCGGCGTTTGTATATCTCCATGGATGAGATTGACAGACTTTTGCGCGGAGGAAAACGCAGCACCGACTACCGGCTGGCAGTGTATTCCTTTTACCGCAACCACACAGACCGCAGGGAGCGCGAGGATTTCTTAAAGAATTACCATGGGGAATACAACGGGTATCATGGCGGAAATGACAACGTGACCTATCAGCCCGGCAAGGGCGTCCATTTCAGCCATGGCAGTATCACAGAGCCTTACGCCAAGGTGGAGCTGAAATGGAACGCGGTGGAAAAGCGCGTCAGCGCCATGATCGCCCAGGGGCGGTTTTTATCCGAGGATGACCGGGCCGCTATGCCGCAGTATGAAAAACACCAGCTTGCCCGGAACATCCACACTTTCTTTGAGAACGTACCCCAGGAGCAGCCGCACCCCTATCCGTTTGGCTTTGACTATTGGGACGCGGTGAAGCTCATCGAGCCGCAGCTTGACGACCCGGCCCGCGTGGAGGAAATCTACCAGATGATGGTGCCGGTGTGGGAAGCCACCCCGCAGGACGACCGGATGTATAAGTGGCGGCAAACAGCCTTTGAAAACCTTTCTGCGTTCCGGCAGGGTACTTTTACCCTCTTTGCGGAACACAAGGAGCCTGCGGCCCCCGCCATGCCCCCGGAAAAAGCCTATGACCTGGGCTATGGACATCTGGGGAACGGCCTCACTGTCTGGAACAGGCTGGAGGAAGAACACGGGGATTACAAAACGGTGGCCCATATCGCCCCCGACCGCACCGTGCAATTTTATGATGAGGAAATGCCCCAGACGGTGCGGGATCAGATTCAGCATATTGCCGACACCTCAGAAATGACGGTTTCCGCCACTCAGGACGCGCCCGTGTTTCACACGCCGCCCAAAGTGCAGGAACCACCCCAAAAAGAAGAAGCCGCAGACCCCTATTCCAAGCTGGCGGCCCAAGTGCTGTATTTTATTGGCGAGTTTGACGGCTCCCGGATGGGCTATGGGGATACCGACGCGCAGGCAGTAGAAACCATTGCAGAACAGCTCCATGACCCGGCCCGGCGTGAGGAAATCCGAAGGCTTCTGCAATCTTTCCTCGACCATGCCGACCCGGAGGAAGAAATCGCGGCAGACATCACCCTTTGTATAGAAGAAATGGAGGAGCTGCCCCCGGCACTCACCCCGGAACAGGCCCAGCGGGAAGAAATTGCGGGGTATCTGGAAGAAGCTGGGTTTGTGGCTTCCGAAGAATTGATCGCAGACGGCATTGCCGAATACCAAGCCCACGGAGGCGAAGGAAGCAACCGGGAAATTGCAGGCTTTATTGAGCGTGAGTTTTTGACAGAGGAACCGGATACAGAACTTCTGGAAAAGGCAAAGGATCTGATTAACGAGTTTTGTGAGGATGAATACAACGAGCCTGCTGATTTCAGCGACCTGGGGAATGTGGGTCTTGCCTACACCACTATTACAGATGAGAAAATCCCCATCCAGGTCAACGCTGATCTGGTCAACTTCCGCATAGAGAGGTATCTGAACGGCGAATTCCTGGAGCGCAGGCAGTACAAGAGCCTGGAGGAACTCATCCAAAACGAGCTGGAGGAACTGGTCTTTGATAACCTTATCTCTGCTTCAGAGGAAGAACTGGAATCCATCCACATTTTTAACGGTGATCCGGCTTCTCAGGAGAATTACCGGCTGTTGAGCCGCCTAAAAGCCGACTGCGATTACTTTCTGGGGGCTGGCAAACGGGCGGAAAAGCACCTTTGGTCTGGATATGTAAGAACGCATCTTGATAAAATGCGGGAATTATATGCTGCTCTCCCTGAAAAACCGGAATGGCTTGCCCCGGAGGATATAGGGCGCTATGACCGCCTGATGGCCCCGCCTTATCAAGTAGTCGTGTATCCTAACGAGGAGAAAGGGTTTGTAGACAAGCAGAGGTATCAAACGCTTGCAGAAGCGGAACAGGCTGCACAGAAGTATGTGGACGGCGTTATGGAGGGGGAAAGCGACTTTGCCTACGAGGGCGCTGCCGTCTATGACATTCATGAAAACAGATGGCTGTGCGTTTTCAGGAACTTCCCCAATCAATATGCAATCGAGCAAGCTGCACAGGCTCTCTCCCCAGAGGAACAGGCAGAATTACAACCTCTAAAAGAAAGAATGCTCCCGCAGTTGCCCAAGCGCCCCCGCCGTGAGCGCGTGACCTTTGCCCCTCTACACCCGGAAATCCCCAGGGAACAGCGCCATGATTTTCATATCACTGATGACGCCCTGGGGCATGGCACACCCAGCGAAAAATATGCAGCTAACGCAGCCGCCATCCGTACCTTGAAGCAGATCGAGGCCGAGGAACGGCTGGCTACCCCGGAAGAACAGGAGGCGCTATCCCGCTATGTGGGCTGGGGTGGCCTTGCGGACTGCTTTGAAGAAACCAGCCCCCATTACCAGGAACTGAAAAGCCTTTTGGACGAGGACGAGTACGCGGCGGCAAGGGCCAGCTCCCTCACCGCCTTTTATACCCCGCCCGTTGTCATCCGGGGAATCTACAAGGCTCTCTCCCAGATGGGCTTCCAGCAGGGCAATATCTTAGAGCCATCCTGCGGCACCGGCAACTTTTTGGGGCTTCTCCCGGCAGATATGGCAGGTAGCAAAACCTACGGTGTGGAGCTGGACAGTATCAGCGGCAGAATCGCCCAGCAGCTTTACCAGAATGCCAGCATTTCCGTGAACGGCTTTGAAAAGGTGCAAATGCCCGACAGCTTCTTTGATGTAGCGGTGGGCAACGTCCCCTTTGGGGATTTCAAGGTGATAGATAAGCGGTACGACAAGCACCACTGGCTCATCCACGACTATTTCTTTGGGAAGGCGCTGGACAAGGTGCGGCCCGGAGGGGTTATTGCTTTTGTTACCAGCAAGGGAACCATGGACAAGGAA
>PPYF01306120.1_pt1 | contig 11397 bp, 10 predicted proteins | sample 1559871 | NCBI WGS metagenome assembly PPYF01 (sample SAMN08240021, study PRJNA423297) | Human gut metagenome, whole genome shotgun sequencing project. | reverse complement strand
ACCGTAGCCCCGTTACTGATGAACGTATTATATGCCGGAATCGCCAACGAGATGCGTATCGCCGTACCGGGCGTACCGAGCGGAAACGTAACGGCCACCATGACAAACGGAACCCTGACACGCAAAGGCGATATCTGGGAGGCCCGTCCGTCGAAGGTCGGCACCGACGCTGTTATATCCGTCAATGCCCGCATGGCCGACGGCCGCAGCGTGGAAATGGCAAAGAACACCTTCCGCGTACGTGCCCTGCCCGACCCGATGCCTTACATCGAGTATAAGGACCAAAACGGCAATATGCGCAAGTTCCGCGGCGGAAACATGACCAAGCGTAATCTGATCGAAACGGAAGTGCTCCAGGCAGCTATCGACGATGAAATATTGAATATAAAGTTTGACGTACTACGTTTCGAACTGTTGTTCTTCGACTCCATGGGAAATGCAATACCTGAAGTTTCTCAGGGTCCCCGGTTCTCGGACAACCAGAAAGACAGGATACGTCGTCTGACAAGAGGAAAACGCTTTTTCATCAGAGGTGTAGTAGCCAAAGGACCTGACGGCCTGGAACGTACCCTCACCCCGATCGAAGTCATTGTAAATTAAGTAGGGGCGGTTCGCGAACCGCCCTCAAACTAAGAATATAAAATATGAAACGTTTTTATTACATACTGGCAATTGCAAGCGCCCTGTTCTTCACAGCTACCTCCATACAGGCACAGGAAGAAACAGGAAACACCCAGCAACGGGCAAGAAGAAGCCCGCAGGCCACCCGCGGAGAACGGGCTAATGATAAGAAAGACACCGGTATACCCGAACTGACCGTGCGGGCACAGGATATGAACGAGCGTATGACACAGGAAGTGGGCAACGCCCGCTGGATGCGTGTCATGTACCGGCAGATAGACCTGATGAAAGAGAAGAATGCTCCTCTGTATTATCCGGTCACCCCGATGAACGGACAGATGAACCTTTTCTCCATCATCTTCAGTCTGATCAGCGAAGGAAAAATAGATGCATACCAGTATGAAGACGGTTACGAAGATTTCAGCGACAACAGCAAGATCAACCTGAAAGACATGCTCGACCGCTTCGGCATCTATTATGAGGAAGTACCCGGACAAGGTAACCAGGGAACCACTTTCGTGATCAACGAAAGCGATATTCCTTCCGAAACCGTCCGCTCTTATTATGTAAAGGAAGCCTGGTATTTCGACCAAAATAACTCTGTATTCGATGTAAAGACACTGGCCATCTGCCCGATCATGACCACTTCAGGTGATGTCGGCGAGTTAACCATGCCCATGTTCTGGATTCCTTACGAAAGCATCCGCCCGTATATCAACACGGCATTTATCATGACATCGAACATCAACAATGCCATGACCTTCACGCTCGACGACTATTTCCGCCGCCGTATGTTCGAAGGCGAGATCTATAAGACACAGAACCTGATGAATCAGCCGTTGATGGCTTACTGCCCGACTCCCGATTCCCTCAAGAAAGAACAGGACCGCATCGAAGGCCAGTTGGTTGCCTTCGAAAAGTCACTCTGGTTCCAGCCCGACACTACTCAGGTAGAAGACCCGAAAGCGGCTAAAAAAGCAAGAAAAGCATCAGCCCGCGGACAAGGCGGAGCCACTACCGAAAAGGCTGTTAAAGAAACCAAAGAAAAAACAGTAAAGACAAAAGCGCCGAAAGCCGAGAAATCTTCTCCGGTTCGAAGCGTACGTCGCAGAAGATAAGAACATATAAACTCAAGAAAAAGTAAAGGCTATGTCATCACGATGTAGCCTTTACTTTTTTTATCAAATTCTATCTAACAAACCATAGTTTTTACAGAACTATGGCCTTTTGTCCTATAAGAAAGTAGGAGATAAGTAAAACAGGGGGCATTTAGCGTGCAAAACACTCTTCTTTAAAGAAAGAACAGAGATTCTATAACTTATTTTTCACAATTTAATACCTAATAAGAAAAATATTATTATTTTTGACACGATAAGATATCATAGTTCTGTAAAGACTATGTCTCTCATCTAAATTACAAGTTTTCACTAGTATAATATTGCGACTTATTAACCTCTTAAATCACAGGCTTATGTTAACTCAACTAAAACTGACCAAAGTGTTGATTATCCTGTCAGTATTCAATTTGTTTGGGAATATTCACACAGAAGCGAATACTCTTTCCCGACAAGCTGCAGTAACTCAACAAAAAAGCAAAGTGACCGGTATCGTAGAAGATGAAAACGGAACCGTTGTCGGAGCCTCCATTTTCATCAAAGACAGTTCCACCGGAACAATTACTGACTCAGAAGGAAGATTTACCCTGACCGATGTCAAAAAAGGCTCGACACTCGTATTCTCTTTCGTCGGTTTAAAAACCCAGGAAATAATCTGGAAAGGGGAAAGTATACTAAACGTCAAAATGGTCAGCGACACCCAGGATTTGGATGAAGTTATCGTAGTAGCCTATGGAACAGCCAAAAAATCAGCATTCACAGGTTCAGCCACAGTTATCAGCGCAGAAAAACTGACACAACGCTCAACCACCAATGTCGTACAATCATTACAAGGACAGGTCGCCGGATTACAAATGACAACTGGTTCCGGACAGCCTGGCGGAGGTTCTCCATCCCTTATCATACGAGGCATAGGTTCTATCAATGCTGATATCGACCCGTTGATTATTGTCGACGGCATGCCTTATGAAGGAGGTTGGAACAATATCAACCCTTCTGATGTAGAATCGGTTTCCGTATTGAAAGATGCCGCATCGAATGCTCTTTACGGAGCAAGAGGTGCCAATGGTGTTATTATTATCACCACGAAACAGGCGAAAGTGGGAGAAGCAAAAGTGACGGCTTCCGCCAAATGGGGCGTAAATACACGTGGCACCATCGATTACGACTACATCAAAGACCCCGGAGAATACTACGAAGCTCATTATAAAGCATTATATAATCAACTAAGATACGTCAAAGGATTATCTGAAAATGACGCATATACGCAGGCGAATATCAATATGGTAGGCAATACCAAAGAAAACGGCGGCTTAACCTATAACGTATTCAACTATCCGGAAAACGAATACCTGATAGGAAAAGACGGAAGACTAAACCCCAACGCCAAATTAGGACGGGTAGTGAACGGATATACGTTATCTCCCGACGACTGGGTCGATGAAGCATATAGCAGCGCCTTCCGGCAGGAATATAACGTCAATATATCCGGAGGAACCAACAAAATGCAAATGTACGGCTCCTTTGGTTACCTGAACGACGAAGGTATTGTCCCCAATGCCGGATACGAACGCTATTCTGCCCGCTTCAAAGGTTCTTACCAGGCAAAGAGTTGGTTGAAATTCGGTGCTAACGTAAACTATACACACAGCGAAACATCGACCTTGTCAGAAGACTACAGCACAGATATGGCAAGTGTCGTAGAACAAGTTGCCCCTATCTACCCGGTCTATATCAGAGATGAGCATGGAAATATCATGACCGATGAAAACGGCAAACTGTATGACTACGGAACAACAAATACCGCGTTGGGATTAGCCCGCCCCGTTCTTCCGAACTCATCCATACAAAGCTCCATTCTCAATCTGTCGGAAACAAATGCAAATACGTTTAACGGTAACGGCTTTGTCGATATCACCTTTTTGAAAGACTTCAAATTCACGTTCAACGCAGGAACGACAGTACGCGAACAAAGATATTTCACAACCAGCAACCCATTCTACGGTTTCGGGGCGGAGCAAAACGGTACCATATCCGTTTACCATTACCGCACAACCACACTAAACTTACAGCAGATCTTAAACTATAACCGCAGTTTCGGTAAACATAACGTATCGGCCATGTTGGGACATGAAAGTTATAAATATAACTATGTCCAATTATCTGCCGGCAAAAAGAACATGTTCTCTTACTGGGGGAACCATGAATTGAACGGAGCCATCATTGACGCCGCTTCTGCCGACTCCTACGCAACGGATTACAATACGGAAGGATACTTCTTCCGCGGCCTCTACGATTACGACGGCAAGTATTTCTTCTCCGGTTCTTATCGCCGCGACGCTTCTTCACGCTTCCATCCGGATCATTGGTGGGGTAATTTCTATTCCATCGGAGCTGCTTACCTGATATCGAGAGAAGACTGGTTCAAAACAAACTGGGTAGACTTGTTAAAAATCAAATTCTCGATCGGACAGCAAGGTAACGACAATATCGGTAACTTCCGGTATATCGATACCTATACCATTAAAAACAACAATGACGAGTTATCGCTCGCCTTTGCCAGCAAAGGAAATAAAGATATCACCTGGGAAACAAATACGAACATGAACCTGGGAGTTGAATTTGAATTATTCAAACATAAACTGACCGGTAGCTTCGAATTCTTCAACCGCAAGACGACCGATCTGTTAAACTGGTTCACCGTTCCTCTGTCGTTGGGATATGCAGGTTATTATGACAATATCGGAGACATGAATAACAGAGGTGTCGAACTTGATTTGAGATATACCCCGTTCAATAAAAAGAACTTCTCATGGACGATCAACTTCAACATGACTCATTATAAAAACAAGATCACCTATCTGCCTGCCGAGAAAAAGACTACAGAGATGGAAGGCCACGGCGGTTATATGGATGGAAGCAGGTATTATGGAGAAGGATTACCCATCAATACATGGTATATGCGCCAGTATGCCGGTGTGTCAGAAGAAGGTCTGTCCATGTGGTATTACACCGACAAGGAAACAGGAGAAAAAAAGACCACAACCACCAACTCCAGCGCAGACTATTATCTGTGCGGAGACCCCAACCCGGACCTGTACGGAGGTTTCGGTACGACACTGAATGTCTATGGTTTCGACCTCTCTGCCCAATTCAGTTATACGATCGGAGGCAAAACCTACGATTACGGATATGCAGGCATCATGGCTAATCCGACAGCCTCAAGCGTCGGTAACCGCTGGCACAAAGACATCGCAGACGCATGGTCGCCCGAAAATACAGGGTCAAACATACCGCGCTGGTATTTCAACGACTTATACACCACCAGCATGTCGGATCGTTTCTTGATGGATGGTAGCTACCTCAGCTTGCAAAACGTACAGGTAGGATATACCATTCCCAAGAAATATACCTCTTATCTGGGCATAGACAATCTTCGTTTATACTTTGTATGCGATAATGTATATTACTGGTCAAAGAGAAAAGGATTGGATCCCAGACGCTCCTACACAGGAGTCGGTGCTTCGGGAAAAATATCCCCGCTCCGCACTTTCACCGGTGGCATCAGTTTACAATTCTAAAATCACACAAATTCCATAAAGCATAAAACAATGAAAAAGAAAAATATATTTAAAACAGTAATTGTTTCCAGCGTGTTTTTCCTGGGATTGGGCATGAATAGCTGTATCGAACAAACATTTCCCGAAAGTTCTACGGCCACAGCCGATCAGGTAGCCAACTCGCCAGCCGGTATGCAGGCTATGATGAGTGCAATCGTCGGATATATCAACACGTATAATTCCTATGGTCAAGGTTATAACTTCGACTTCGGCTATAGTGCGTTCGGCATAACAAGAGAGACGATGTGCGAAGATTTCTTCGTCTATAATTCAAATTACGATTACTTCAGTTCATTCGGAAAATGTCTGGCATTGGCAGAAAACAGTACAGTAAACAGTCTGTATTACTACTACTACAAATTCCTCAATAACACCAACAACCTGATACGCCTGATCGACCCGGAAACGGCCACCGAAACCAACAGGCAGTATTTGGGGATCGCCAAAACATTCCGGGCTTTAATCTATATGGATATCTCCCGTTTCTTCGAGTACAAGAAAACGGGCATAGCCAAACTGGACAACGAAGCCGAAGCGAATAAGATATACGGCCTGACCGTTCCCATCATCTACGAGAATATAACGGAAAGCGAAGCCCGCGACAACCCCAGGGTCCCTTTCTACACCATGTATGAATATATCCTGAACGATCTCGACGATGCCGAAGAATACCTGAAAGACTACACCCGGCCTGCCAAGAATATGCCGGACCAGACAATCATCTACGGATTGAAAGCACGCCTATGGCTGGAAATGGGTACGCGTTTCGAAAAATACCCGAATGATTTGTCAGCCCTCACCCAGAACGTCGACCTCGGTGTCAACTCTGCCAAAGATTGTTATGCAAAAGCTGCTGAATATGCCCGCAAAGTCATCTCAAACAGTGGAGCACAACCGTTATCGGAATCGGAATGGTTCGGAGGCAAAAACTATACGGCCGGATTCAATACCATCCAAACCGGCGCCTGGTTATGGGGTTCGATCATGAACCAGGAAAATATCCACAGCACATGGTTGAACTATGCCGGAAATATATGTACCGAACAGACATTCGGTGTAGGCAACTCCACCTACTGGGCTATCCGCACAATCAGCAAGGCCTTATACGATCAAATACCGGATACGGACTGGCGTAAAATTACCTGGATAGCCCCGGAAGATGCCGGAAAAGAACCGGGAAACAAATATCGTACCATATTATCCGATGTCAATTTCAAAAAGCTACCAGCTTACACGAACCTGAAATTCAAACCGAAAGAAGGCAACATGATCGATGCCAACATAGGAGCTACGATCGATTATCTGATGATGCGTGTCGAAGAGATGTACTTCATTGAGGCCGAAGCATTAGCTGCAAGCCAGGGAGTTGCAGCCGGCGTAAATGCCCTCAACAGTTTTATGACTACCTATCGCTATCCGGAATATAATTGCCAGGCGACTACATTGGATGATTTCCGTAAAGAACTCATACTGCAAAAACGGATTGAATTCTGGGGAGAAGGAATCATTTTCTGGGACTACAAACGTTTGGAATTACCTGTTAAAAGAGGATATCCCGGCACCAACGCACCGGTAGGCTACCGCATGAATTCTATTGAAGGGTATTGCGCCCCCTGGTTCAATATCTTCTTCAGTAAATTCGAGTCACTTAAAAACACAGCCATCGTTTTGAATCCGGACCCGTCGGCCGTTATTTCAGACTGGACCGAATAAAAGGGATGAAACGTTCTACTTTTGATTAACAGAAAAAATCGAACGCGGAAAACTCCTATCGTCCGCGTTCGATTCTTTTTTTAGTCTGCCCCTCTACGTTATCACCTCATCATCTTCACCAAACAACTCCCTACTGCACACAGCATCAGGGTATATCCGGCCGCGACGGTAAGCTGTTTCCGGAATCTTCCCCGGAATCGTTTCCGCACCCCGAGAGTGTCAACAGGGCCCCGATCGAGGCTAGGACGATTTCTGTACGGTCCGCCCACAAAGCCGTCATCCCCAGTATCACCAGGTAACACACGAGCCACCTCCGGCTGATTATCCGGCATAACCACTTTCTCTTTTTTCTCATCTTTCTCCTTCTTTTTCAGGTTCAACAAAAAGCCCAGCAGGGCTCTGATAAATTGCAGGATTTGTCTTAATTTATTCATTGTTTTAAATGTTTATGTTGTTATCAAATGTGAACTATCTAATTATTGACTGGTTGTAACTGGCTCCCCTCTTGAGAGGGGGAAGGGGGTGTGTCATAGTTTCGCCCTATAACTAGCTTTAACACACCCCTTATCCCCTCTCGAGAGGGGAATTGGTTACTCCCGGCACTATAAACTGATAGCTCAATTATTTCTCTAATTGGCACATTGGCATATTATCCCATTAGCACATTATTTTGCCCTTCCCCGCATCCAATCATACATATCCTTTAATGTGATGATCTTCTCGGTTATGGCAATCAGGTTACGGCGGTATAAGTCACGGTTATCGCCGTTCTGCTCGCTGATATAGGGGCTGTAGGCTATCTCTTTCGCATAGGCTTCGGGCTGGCGGCTGAAACTCCAGGCATGGCGGTAACCGGTGCGGATCAGACGGGCAAAATCAAGGAATGAGAACTCTACACCGGCATAATGACGGAAATAATGCACCCCGCCGGCCCCTTCCACCTTCGCCCGCTCTCCATGCCAATAACCGTTGGATGCCCCGTACCCCATGATACCGAAATAGTTATGATGTTCCCTGGCCAAATGTGAAGTACCCCAACCGCTTTCGAGCGCACCCTGTGCCAGGATTACTACCGGGTTCATGTCATAGGTCCCACCCGCCTTCTCGGCTGCCGGCAGACATGTCTGCAAATACTGTATCTGTTTATCCATTTTATATGATATTAGTTAGTACTTTATTTGAATATGTGCATAATAAATCGTATCTTTATTGGTATATAAACCTTCAAATACATGCCGTATGGAAAATTCATTCAATCAGAACAGAGTATGGGGATGGGGCGAGCTTGCCCTGCAATACTTTCCCAATATTTCACAGAAAAGTGCCACGATGCAATTGTTGAAATGGGTCCGCGTAAGCAGGACACTCGTCGACCAACTGGAAGAATCAGGCTGGCATCCGGGAAAGAAATACCTCACTCCCCGACAAAAGGACTATATCGTCCAGCACCTGGGTGAGCCGTAAAAACGGCTCTCTGCCAGGTTGCCGGGCTATCCCCCTATTCGATCTCCGGACGGTCGCTTCCTCCGCCTCCTTCTCCCCCGCCTCCTTCTTCTTTGTCCGACGGATCGGGAATCTTTTCAAAAGAATAATTGCTGATCGCATCGCGCAGCATCTTGCCGGGACGGAACACAATCCGTTTGCTTTTGATCAGCGCCTGGTTGAACTCTTTTTTCGTCGTCGTACCGGTACTGCCGAACTGCAACTGGAAATTCCCCAGTTCGCCCACCTGTACCACCTCCCCTTTACCCAGGCTGCGTTTCATCACCTCGATCAACGAATCGAGTATCAACCGCACGTCACCCGGTGAAGCGGTGGACGACAGCGAGATCAGATCGCATAACTCATACATACCACACGTCCCTGCCGCTTTCGCGTTCGCATAAAACAACTTGCTGCCTTCCGCAGCCCCTTTGCGCATGTCCTTACGCAATACCAATGTGTACTTTGCTGGCATAATCATACTTTTTAAAGTTAAACATCTTGTCTATTAATCACATAACAAAGATACAACCGGCATCATCCGGCCAACGGAAAGGGACGGAAGGAGGGGGACAGAGTGGAAAGAAAAGGAAAGTTACTGCTTACCCGTATAACCGGAAGGCAACCATTCATCTAAAGAACTATAAATGAATGAACTTTCTGTGGCAATATTTGTATATATAATAATTTAAAGGTAATTTTGCCACAGAATAAAAGAAGAAGATTCATGAAAACGACGAATCAGATCATTGGAGAAAACCTAAAGAAAATCAGAGAATTATCCGGATTCACACAAGATCAGGCAGCCAAATTTATTGGTGTTGAACGCTCTGCTTATAGTAACTATGAAGGAGGTACAAGAGAAGTCCCATATCATATCCTCGAAAATATTTCAAACCTATTCGGTTGTGAGCCTATTCTACTGTTTGAAGATAATATTCAGGCGGAGAATGAAATAATGGCTACAGCTTTCAGAATTTCAGATTTGGAAGACAATGATTTGAAAGCAATAGCAGCATTCAAAGATATTGTAAAGTCTTACCTCAAAATGGAACGTATAGCACAAAATGAAACCGAATAAATTTATCATAGAAAAGCAGGTTTCAGAGTTTCGGACGGACAACGGACTCAGTTCATCCGAACCCATAACCTTAAGAAGCTTACTTCTGAAACTAAACATACTTACGATTTTCAGACCTTTATCCGAAAACTTTTCAGGCATGTGCCTGAAAGATAGTTCAGAGCATCGTTTTATGCTCATTAACTCCAACCAGCCACAAGGCAGACAACATTTTACGATTGCACATGAATTATACCATCTTTATATAGAAGATAAACCGACTCCACACAAATGCAATCCCGGATATGGCAGCAAGAACCTGACAGAACAATGTGCCGACATGTTCGCTTCTTCCTTATTGATGCCGGAAGCAGGTATATGCCAGTTGATACCTGAAACGGAGTTGAAGACTAAAAACATTTCGATCGCTACGGTGTTAAAACTCGAACATTATTTTTCAGTTTCCCGACAGGCTTTATTATACAGATTATTGAATATCGGACTTATAGCGGAAAGCACACGCTCCAAATTAGCGGAAGCAGGAGTAAAATATTCAGCCAGATGTTTCGGATATGATACAGCTCTATACGAACCAGCAAACGAAGGATTAGTCATTGGTGATTTCGGAGAAAAGGCCCGCCATCTATTTGAACAAGAGAAAATTTCGGAAAGTCACTATATAGAGTTACTCCATAAAATAAATATCAATGGGACAGAAGAAAACGAAGATAGTACTCGACGCTGATGTGATTATTCATTTTATGGAGGCAGATTGCTTTTCGCTATTACCTGACATATTTCCGGAATATGAATATCTGATATTGGATGTAGTCTATAGTGAGGTCTCTAAAAACTCCAGAACCAGAGATTTTATAGACAATTACCTTCGATTCTTCCCTACATTGAGAAAAGAAGTTTTTGCTCCCCAAGGGGATTCCAGGAAAGAGTTCTTTTCACTACAACGCACATTAGGAAAAGGTGAAAGTGCATGTATGATTTATTGCAGAGATAATCAAGATGTTTTAGGGAGCAGCAATTTAAGAGATATAAAAGAATATTGCTCCAAAAATAATATTACCTATCTGACCACACTCGATTTTTTATATTATGCTTATTGCAGGAAGAAAATGACAAAAGAGGAATGTTCCGGATTTATGCAAGCTGTAAATAAAGCAGGGAGTAAACTTCCGATCATTGACATTACGCAGTATGCATGTACTGTACAAATCTGATTTTCGCCCTATAGGGAACCTTCTTCTCCCCTATATCCTACCCTTTGTTCCCCTATACCCTGTTGCACGGTAGACTACAGGGTAAAAGACTGAATGTCAGAGGGAAACAAAAGTTAAGGACAGAAAAGGACAAAAAGGACACCGCCACATTTTCAGAAAACACTCATCCGATCAGGCGGCAGGGGAAGTGTTTTTACGGTAGAGGCCGTGAGACAGACGGGTGATGAAGACCGGCTCCAAACGGGAAAGGTGGCGTCTGACGGAACGGTCGCTTATACCGGCTGCCTGGCTGAGCGCATACAAGTCGGACACGGTGAACTGATCGTCCAGCCGGTCGAATATTTTACGGAAATAATCCGGGCAGGTAAGCTCGGGGATATCTGCCGGGGCGGTAAGCTGCGTCATCAGCAAGCGGCTGTGTTCGAGGCAGACATCGACTATGGAAAGGGCCGCCCGGAAATGAACATCGTCACAGAAACGCTCGTCCACCCCGTAATCGAGCGAAGCGACATCGAGAGCGGTAAAGATCATGCAGAGACGGAAAGTCATCAGTC
>PPYF01172345.1_pt1 | contig 11397 bp, 11 predicted proteins | sample 1559871 | NCBI WGS metagenome assembly PPYF01 (sample SAMN08240021, study PRJNA423297) | Human gut metagenome, whole genome shotgun sequencing project. | reverse complement strand
CATTCAGCAGAACGGCGGACGGCAGTCAAGGCCGGGTGTAAACCCGTTCATTTCGGCCTTGACGGTTGCCCGCTGTCCTGCTATTTTTCTGGGAATGTGGCCACACTTCGGGACACTTTGTCCACAAGTCGGGGCGTAAAACGGGGGACGGGGGCTTTCATATACGCCCTGTCTGCTGATGAAATCAGCCCCGTATTTGTGGCTTGCCCTGCCCCAAATACAGACCTGTTTTCCTACTTCTTCAAATCCCTTGCCCAACCCGGCGGCAACCGCATTTTCGCAGCAACGCTGACAGAGCGTATAACACACTACACTTTGCAAGCAAAGTCGTGTGCCAAGGGGCAAGCCCCTTTGGAAACCCCGGACAACAAAACAGGCGGTATACTGCCCTCTCTGGGAGCATACCGCCGTTTGTTGTCAGCAGCCCGTTTCACGGTCTGTTTTCGCCCTTTGTAAAGTTTGGCGTTTCTCAGTTTATGGGATATCTGAAAGGGAAAAGTGCACTAATGATATTCGATAAACACGCAAATCTAAAATATAAATATGGAAACCGACATTTCTGGGCAGAAGGATACTATGTAAGTACAGTAGGAATAAATGAGGCAACCATAAAGAAATATATACAAGAACAGGAAAAACACGATATCATGGTGGATAAATTAAGTGTAAAAGAATATGAGGACCCCTTTAAGGGGTAGCCGGTAGTACGAACGCCCTTTGAAGGGCAGCGACGAGTCAAGGGCAATAGTGGCTTGAACAAAGTGAAAGCCAGCGTCTTTAGGCGCTGGCCGGTAACAGAGGCTTATAGCCTCAGAGCAAACCACCCGTTAGACAGGTGGTGCTGATTGGCGACGAGCTAGACCAGGCTTTCCAGAAACCTTGGCGACTGCCCGCAATCCTGGGATGTGCTTTTTGACACTTCCGGTAATTCGTTGAGCAGGTGGCAGGAACACGGAAAAAGATAGCAAAAATCCGATACCAGTGCTACAATATAAGTATTGAAGCGAGCAGAAGTCGGAAAAGGAGGAAAAGCTATGATATATCTGGACTGGTTTACCTTTCCGGACGAAGAGGTGGAATTTGATTTTTTTATGAGGCAGAAGCGTACCTGCTATGATTCTTTTTATCCGTTTCAGATTCTTTCCAGACACCATTTCCGACGCATAGATTTTGCCCCGGTCACCATTTTGTACGGAGGCAATGGGACGGGAAAGACGACTGCCATCAATGTGATTGCGGAAAAACTCGGGCTTGATCGGGACAGTGCGTTTAATAGATCCAATTTCTTCTGGGATTATCTGGAACGGTGTGACTTTGAAGCGCGCGTCCCGCTCCCAGGTGAGAGCCGGATTATCACAAGCGACGATGTGTTTGATTATATGCTGAATATTCGCAGTATGAATGAGGGAATCGACCGGAAGAAGGAGAGTCTTTTTGAGGAATATCTGGATGCAAAGTATTCACATTTTCAGATGAGGTCATTGGATGACTATGAGAAATTAAAGAAAGTAAATAAAGCCAGAAGCAAAACCCAGTCCCGGTTTGTGCGGTCTGAGCTGATGGATACGATCCGGGAGTACTCAAACGGAGAAAGTGCGTTTTTGTATTTTTCGGAAAAGATTACAGAGCAGGCATTATTTTTGCTGGATGAGCCGGAAAACAGTCTGTCTCCTGTCAGACAGCAGGAGTTGGTGCGTTTTATTGAGGATTCCGTCAGATTTTACGGATGCCAGTTTGTGATTTCTACCCACTCGCCTTTTGTGTTATCCATGAAAGGGGCGAAGATTTACGATCTGGATGAAGATCCTGTGGATGTGAAGTATTGGACGGAGCTGGAAAATATCAAAGCATATTATAAATTTTTTAAAAAGCATGAACACGAGTTTTCATTTTGATAACGAAGGAGGAAGAAGATGGAATACGTAGTATTGGGAAGAACCGGATTACAGGTCAACAAAAATGGTTTTGGAGCACTGCCGATTCAGAGAATCTCCAAAGAGGAGGCAGGAAAGCTTGTGAAAAAAGCATTTGAGAACGGAATCAATTATTTTGATACCGCAAGAGCCTATTCGGACAGTGAAGAGAAGATGGGAGCGGCTCTTGCGGACGTACGAGATCAGGTCATCATCAGTACAAAGACAGCAGCGCAGGATGCGAAGGAATTCTGGAAAGATTTGGAGGAAAGTCTTACAAAGCTTCAGACAGACTACATTGATCTGTACCAGTTCCACAATCCGGCCTTTTGTCCGAAGCCGGGAGATGGGACGGGGTTATATGAGGCGGCTCTGGAAGCAAAAGAGCAGGGAAAAATCCGTCATATCGGTATTACAAATCACAGAATTGCAGTGGCAAAAGAAGCGGTTTTATCCGGTCTTTATGAGACATTACAGTTCCCGTTTTCTTATCTGGCATCGGAAGAGGAAAAGGAGCTTGTGAAACTTTGTAAAGAGACTAATACCGGATTTATTGCGATGAAAGGGCTGGCAGGTGGGCTTATTCATAATTCAGCCCTGGCATATGCGTTTATGTGTCAGCCTGAATATTCCCATGTGGAGCCGATCTGGGGCGTACAAAGAGAGTGGGAACTGGATGAATTCCTATCTTATCAGGATAAGTCCCCAAAGCTTACAGAGGAATTAAAGACAGAAATGCAAAAAGACAAAGACCAGCTTGCAGGAGAATTCTGCCGGGGCTGTGGATACTGTATGCCTTGTCCGGCAGGAATTGAGATTAACAACTGTGCCAGAATGAGTCTGATGCTCAGAAGAGCTCCACAAGAAGCATGGCTATCTGAGGAATGGCAGGAGAAGATGAAGAAGATTGAAGACTGCTTGCATTGCGGAAACTGTATGAAGAAATGTCCGTATGGTTTGAATACACCGGAGCTTTTGAAACGTAACTACGAAGATTACCAGACCTTTCTTTAACAGACAGGCGGAAACTATATGGACTACAAAATAAGATAGCGTAATCACATAGGGCAGGAATCACACGGGAATTCCTGCCCTGAATTTATGGTTTAATAGGTGAGATCCTCGCATACGGATTTCAGATTCAGGAAATTGGTGAGATAATCTTTTGTTCCTGTCTTTGCGTCCGTACCGGACATATTGAAGCCGCCGAATGGGTGCTGAAGTACGACCGCTCCGGTGGACTTTCTGTTAAAGTAAAGGTTTCCAACATGGAATTCTGCTTTTGCCTTTTGAATGTGAGTCCGGTCTTCTGTATAGACAGATCCGGTCAGCCCGTATTCCGTGCTGTTTGCAATTTCCAGAGCCTCATCAAAAGAATTGGCACGGATGACTGCAAGAACCGGTCCGAAGATTTCTTCTTTGGCGATGACTGCATCCTTTGTGATATCGCGTACAACAGTCGGCTCAATATAGAAGCCTTTGGAATCGTCATAGTTTCCGCCAAAGGCAATCATGCCTTCCTTGCGGGCCGTCTCAATGTATCCGGAGATTCGGTTAAAAGCACTCTGGTTGATGACCGGACCCATCGGAAAATCGTCTCGTCCACTGCCCTGATGTTCTTTGAGCACTTTAGCACAGGCAATGATCTCCTCCACAAACACATCGTACACATCACTTAATACCACAGCTCTGGAGCAGGCAGAGCATTTTTGCCCCTGGAAGGAGAATGCAGAATTGGCGATTCCGGCGGCGGCCCGTTTCAGATCAGCGGAGGAATCCACGATAATTGCGTTTTTTCCGCCCATCTCGGCAACGACCCGTTTGATCCAGATCTGTCCTTCCGATACTTGGGCAGCTTTCTGATTGATGCGAAGCCCGACTTCTTTAGAGCCGGTAAAGTTTACAAACCGGGTCAGCGGATGCTGTACGATATAATCCCCGATCACAGAGCCGGAACCCGGAATAAAATTGATAACTCCCGCAGGGAATCCGGCCTTTTCGCAAAGTTCTATGAATTTGTAAGCGACAATCGGAGTGTCGGAAGATGGTTTACAGACGATGGTGTTCCCGGTGATAACCGCAGAAACTACCATGCCAGCCAGTAAGGAGAGAGGAAAGTTCCACGGTGGAACAGCAACTCCCACACCGATCGGAATGTAGATACATTTACAGGATTCCTCGGTATACACAAGTTCCAAACCTTGGTCCAGCTCACGCATATGCATGATGTAGGAATTGAAGAAATCCAGCGCTTCACAGAGTTCACCGTCTGCCTCGCCCCAGTTCTTTCCACTTTCTTCAATACTCCATGCATCGAGTAGATAGCGGTATTTCTTCATCAGGTCTACCAGCCTGCGTACACAGCAGATTCGTTCCTCGACAGGAGTTTTACTCCATGTCTGGAAAGCGTCGTGAGCGGTCCGGATGGCTTTGTCTGCCAGTAACTGATCGCAGGAGCTGACCCGGCCGAGCACTTCTTTGGTGGACGGGGCATTGGAGACGATTTTTTTGTCGGTCATAATCCGTTCTCCGCCGATAATCAGTGGATAATCCTGTCCCTTTTCCTGGTCTACCTCTTTGAATGCCATTAACATTGCTTCTTTGTGCTCTGGAATTGAAAAATTTAATTCTGGTGAATTTTGAAATCCTTTTAGCATGTGTATACCTCCTGTTGTGAATAATTTTTCATGATAATAAATATTTTATCATTTGCAGTTCGACGCGTCAATGCTTTAATAGAAGAAAAACCGTTAAATAATGTACAAATCAGAGAGATACGAGGGAATAATTTTTTATTAGACAAAAAAGATATGAGTACGAAAAAGTATAGTTATACAATATAGTGATCCGAGATAAACAGAAAGAATCTGTATGAAAGATTTACAGATAGATACAGCAGAAAAAATATGGTACAATCAAGACAAGAGAGATAGAAGGAGAGCAGAAGTTGAAACGAATACTTGTGTGTATTGATATTGGAGGCACATCAATAAAAGCAGGAATCTGTGATATGGAAGGAGGACTTGGTGCACAGGAAATCCTTCCGATTCATCAGGATATTGAACAGTTGCTGGAGGAGATCGGAAAGTATGTAAACAAGGCAAAAGAATCGGGCGAGATGATTGGGATCGCCATAAGCGCACCGGGGGCAGTGAATGTATCTACAGGTGTAATTGGAGGCAGGAGCGCGGTTTTGTGTATTCATGGTCTTTCCTGGACAGAGGAGCTGACACGCAGATTCCAAGTGCCTTCCAGTATTGAAAATGATGCAAACTGTGCCGCGATGGCGGAAGTGACATTCGGAAATGCTCGAGGATACAAGAATCTTGCTTTTGTTGTTTGTGGCACCGGAATCGGCGGCGCAGTCGTGATAGACGGGAAAATCTGCTGTGGTGCCAATCTATATGGCGGCGAGTTTGGTTGCATGGTCATGCGGGATCGAGAAGGAAATCTGAGTACTTTTTCACTCCAGGCGTCTACTATGTCTCTTGTCCGTAGAGTGAAGGCTGCTTATCCGGCTCAGGAATGGGACGGAAAAAAAGTCTTTGAGGAGGCGGAAAAAGGTGACGTCAACTGCCAGAAGGCGGTCGATGACTTCTACATGAAACTTGCTGAGGGGATTTTTAATATTCAGCATGTTTATGATCCGGAGCTCATTCTGCTTGGCGGAGGAATCAGCAGCCGGGAAGATTTTGCAGATCAGGTGAAAAGCCGTCTTATAGTGATTGCAAAAGCGGTCGAAGAGACCGCCGGTACGAAGGTGGTTATTCCTGTGGTAAGGACATGCAGTTACCAAAAAGACGCCAACCTCATCGGTGCGGCAGCGGTATTTATGCAGAAATACCCGGAGTTGATTGGAAAGGAGAAAAAGAATGGATAAAAAAGCAATGTACAAATTAAGTTATGGGCTGTTTGTAGTAACGGTTAAGGAGGCAGAAAAGGATAATGGTTGTATTACGAATACGGTGATGCAGGTGACATCCACGCCAAACCGGATTTCCCTTGCAGTCAACAAGGAAAATTACACACATGGAATGATTGAAAGGACCGGAAAGTTTAATGTATCTGTTCTTTCGGAACAGGCGTCTTTTGATCTTTTCCGTCATTTCGGATTCCAGAGCGGAAAAGACACGGATAAATTTGCTGATTTTAAACAGGCGGTCCGTGTGGAGAATGGACTGTATGTAGTGACAGAGGGAACCAATGCGTGGCTTTCTGCTAAAGTCATACAATCTGTGGATCTTGGCACTCATACCTTGTTTTTGGCAGATGTAGAGGATGGAGCAGTGCTTTCTGAGACGCCATCCACGACTTACGCGTACTATCAGAGTAACATCAAGCCGAAGCCGCAACAGACCAAAAAGACCGGATGGAGATGCAGGATCTGTGGATATATTTATGAAGGAGAGGAGCTTCCGGCTGATTTCGTGTGTCCGATTTGCAAACATGGCGCGGCAGATTTTGAGAAAATCTAGCGGATGTGATTTGTAAATGGTTTACATCGTATCCGAATTGTACACTTGACAAAAGAAATAAGAAGGGTATAATAGTTCACTAAGAAACAGTTTCTTGGTGAACTATTTGCTTGCGTAAAAACAGAGGGGAGTGAAGACATGTATAATTTTACTGAATTCTGGATGGGAATTCAAAGGATGGTACGTCTTTATGAAAAGATGATGAGAGAAGTCTGCGATGGGTATCGGCTTTCTATGGTAGAGGTTGATATCATTGCGTTTTTAAAAAACAATCCGCAGAAGGATACAGCGGCGGACATTGTTGAACTGAGAATGTTGTCCAAAGCGGCAGTTTCAAAGGGAGCAGATGCCCTGATCCAGAAAGGAATGCTGGAACGGGAAGCAGATCCGACGGACCGGCGGAAGATTCACTTAAAACTTACAAAGGAGGCATTTCCTGTGACGCGGGAAATTCAAAAAACCCAGGAAGCCTTTCTGGGTCTTCTGTATGAGGGATTTTCGGAGGAAGAGTATGAAATGTATCTTCGGATGAGGGCGCGAATGTTGGAAAATGTCAGCAATAAAAAAGGAGAAAGAAGGAAGAAACATGAATGAGGATAAGGAATTTCTTGGAAAGGAGCCAATCGGGAAATTACTATTAAGATTGGCACTTCCAACAGTTGCAGCACAGTTGATTAATATGTTATATAATATTGTAGACAGGATTTATATCGGACATATTCCGGAGATTGGAGCAAAGGCACTGACCGGAGTGGGCGTGTGTATGCCGTTGATTTTGATTGTCTCAGCTTTTGCGGCGCTTGTCGGCTACGGCGGAGCGCCAAGGGCGTCGATTGCCATGGGGCGTAAAGATAATGAAGCGGCTGAAAAGATTCTTGGAAACTGTTTTACCGTTCAGATTTTGATTTCCGTCATTCTGACCGTGGTCCTGCTGATCTGGAATCGAGATTTTCTGATGGCATTTGGAGCAAGTGAAAATACGATAGAATATGGCGTACGGTATATGAGTATCTATGCGCTCGGCACCTTATTTGTGGAAGTAACGCTGGGAATGAATTCATTTATCACTGCACAGGGATTTGCTAAGACGGGAATGCTCTCCGTATTGATTGGCGCAGTAGCCAACATTATTCTGGATCCGATCTTTATTTTTGGTTTTGACATGGATGTACAAGGTGCGGCTTTGGCTACGATTCTTTCTCAGGCGATGTCCTGCATCTGGGTCGTATGGTTCCTCTGCGGGAAGAAAACGACATTAAAAATCCGAAGAAAAAATATCGGGATCACTCCCAAGGTTGTTTTGCCCTGTCTGGCGCTTGGCGTTTCGGTTTTTGTCATGCAGGCCAGCGAGAGTGTGATTTCCGTGTGCTTTAATTCTTCGCTGCAAAAATATGGTGGGGATATTGCGGTCGGGGCAATGACGATTCTTACCAGTGTGATGCAGTTCGCCATGCTACCTCTTCAGGGACTTGGACAGGGAGCGCAGCCTATTATCAGTTATAATTATGGAGCCGGAAATATGAAGCGGGTTCGTAGGACTTTTCGGTTGCTGTTGCAATCCAGTCTGGCGTACTCAACCATTTTATGGCTTCTCATTTTGCTGTTCCCGCAGGGATTTGCGGCCATGTTTACATCCGATCCGGAATTGATGATCTTTACAAGGACAGCGCTTCGGATTTATATGGCAGCCTGTGTCATCTTCGGTATTCAGATTGCCTGTCAGATGACCTTTAATGCCCTTGGAAATGCAGTGGAATCTATCACAGTAGCAGTCGTCAGAAAGTTTGTACTGCTGATCCCTCTGATCTATCTGATGCCAATGCTTTTGAAAGGGGATCAGGCAAAAGCAGTTTATATGGCGGAACCGATTGCGGATGTCATCGCCGTTATGTTTACAGCCTGCCTGTTTTTCTTCCGGTTTAAAAAGACACTGGAGAAAGAAAACGCAGAGTCGGGCGGAAAGGGAAACTAATATGAAAGATACGTTAAAGAAGTTCAGTGGAAGAGCGGATGATTATGTGGCGGGAAGGCCGGCCTATGCGGAGGAGTTTGTGCGGTGGTTGGCTTTGGAACAGGGATTTTCAGAAGAAACGATTGTTGCGGATATTGGATCAGGGACAGGAAAATTCGCGCAGCAGCTTTTAAAGATGGGCTGTTTTGTGTATGGAATTGAGCCAAATGATGATATGCGTAAAAAAGCAGAAGAGAATTTCCTAAAAGGAGAAAATTTTTGTTCTGTCAAAGGAACAGCAAATAAGACTACACTGAAAGAGCATGCGGTGGATGTTGTTACATCGGCTCAGGCTTTCCATTGGTTCGATATCACTGCATTTCAGAAAGAATGTCGGAGGATCCTGAAGCCGGACGGCCGGGTGTACCTGATCTGGAATGTGCGGGATATGGGGGAAAAACTGAACCAAGAGACCTTTGCGATTTACCGTACGTTTTGTCCGCGGTTTCAAGGATTTAGCGGTGGGATGAAAAAGGATGATGAGAGAATACAGACCTTTTTTGAAGGACACTATCAATACCGGTCATTTGATCACCCTTTGTCTTACACGGAAGAAACCTTTATTCGGAGAAGTTTATCTGGATCCTACTCGCTGAAAGAGGGAGATGACGGGTTTGAGGAATATTTGGAAGCATTAAAGAATCTGTACCGGAAATATAATAGAGACGGAATACTGACAATGGGGAATCATACGGCTGTGTATTATGGGAGACTGCAGTCTTATTAAGAAGAATAAAAAGTTGGCAGGAGGTTTTTATGACAGAAAGAGAAAAAATGTTGGCAGGAGATCTTTATGATTGTGGAGACCCGGAATTGTTGGAACAATGGCATAAAGCAAAAGATTTGATGCGGGATTACAATCATACGGATTCTGCTAATTTACAGGAAAAGGAACGGATTCTTAACGAGTTATTGGGAGGAAGAGGAACTAATCTCTGGATTACAGCTCCATTTTATGTAGACTATGGCAATAATATTTATTTTGGTAATAATTGTGAAGTAAATATGAATTGCACATTTTTGGATGACAATGAGATACGAATTGGAAACAATGCGTTGATAGCGCCAAATGTACAGATCTATACGGCATTTCATCCAACCAATGCGTCTGACCGGTTTGGAGAATCAAAAGAGGACGGTTCATTTGAATTTTGTAAAACACAGACAGCTCCAGTAGTTATTGGCGATAACGTGTGGATCGGAGGAGGAGCGATTCTGATGCCGGGAGTTACAATTGGTGACAATGTTGTGATTGGTGCAGGAAGTGTAGTTACAAAAGATATACCAAGTGACAGTATTGCATACGGGGCTCCCTGCCGTGTGATGCGGGAAAATAAGTAGCAGATTTGCGCCGGAAGAAATTACAATGACAGTGGAACAGGGGGGAGAACAGAAATGAAAGTAGCAGTGATTGGATACAGTGGCTGTGGAAAGTCAATGATTGCGGCTTGGATTGCCAAGAAAAATCAGCTTCCGCTTTTGTATCTTGATACGGTACATTGGCTGCCGGGATGGAAGGAGCGGCCTCAAGACGAGAAAGAACAGATGATGAAAGATTTTTTGGACAGCCATGACTCCTGGGTCATTGACGGGAATTACCACAGTCTGGAATATGAACGCAGGATGCGGGAGGCGGATCAGATTCTTTTCCTCGATTTTCCGCGTCTGGTCTGCTTGTACCGGGCATGGACACGGAGCCGAAGGTACCGGGGAAGAACAAGGGAGTCTATGACAGAAGGATGTCCGGAAAAGCTGGATCTGGGATTTGTACTCTGGATTTTACGGGACGGGAGAACCAGAAAGAAAAAGGCAGAGTACCAACGGATTCTGGACGAATATAAAACGAAAGTGGTACACATAACAAATCAAAGAGAACTGGATGAGGAGAGGCGAAAATGGAGGAAACATTAACTCAGTTATTTGCGTTTATCAAGGAGATTGATAAGGAAAAATTGATAGGTCGCCAGACCTATCTCACAGACGGGATGAGAAAAGAAAATGATGCGGAACATGCTTGGCACATGGCGGTGATGGTCCTTCTTTTCAGTGAATTTGCCAACGAAAAAATCGATGTGCTTCGGACGATTTCCATGCTTTTGATCCATGATATCGTGGAGATTGACGCGGGGGATACATACGCTTACGATGAGGAAGCCAAGAAGACACAAAAGGAGCGGGAGCAAAAGGCGGCAGATCGGATTTTCGGGCTTCTTCCAAAGAACCGGGGCACTTTTCTGATGGAACTATGGAAGGAGTTTGAGGCAGGGGAAACGCCTGAGGCTAAATTCGCAAGAACGATGGACAATCTCCAGCCGTTATTTCTCAATGCATGTACCGAAGGAAAAGCGTGGATGGAGCATGGGGTTTCTCTGGATCAGATTTTGAAAAGAAATGACAGAACTGCGGAAGGATCTGAAGTCCTGTGGAATTATGCAAAGAAACACTGGATTGAACCAAATCTGGAAAAAGGGAGAATTCAGAGGGGGAAAGATTTGTAATTGGAGCAAAGGTGCGTTATAATGAAAAGTCAAAATGAAAGGGATACGGTTGAACAGACCATATCCCTCCTTTCTTCTTAAAACTGTGTTTCCACCAGATTGGATAGTGGAGCAATATGATATCCCATCTGCTCCCACTTCGTCAGGAGTTCATCCAGAATCTGTGCGTTGGTGGATGAGGTGTTGTGGAGCAGTACTATCGCACCGGGATGAATTCGGCCAAGGAGCTTTTCAAAGGCTTCCTCTTTGGACGGCTGGTCGTTTTCATACCAGTCTACATAGGCGAGACTCCAGAAAAAGGTGTAATATCCTAGATTTTTTGCCATTTCCAGGTTGCGCGTGCTAAATTTCCCCTGAGGAGGACGATAGTAAGGACTCATTTTCTTTCCGGTTGTCTTCTCAAAGAGTGTTTCTACACTTTCCAGTTCCTCATGGAAAGAGTCTTCCGTGGATATGGAGGACATGTCAGGGTGGTGCCACGTATGATTGCCGACAGTGTG
>PPYF01438266.1_pt1 | contig 11398 bp, 9 predicted proteins | sample 1559871 | NCBI WGS metagenome assembly PPYF01 (sample SAMN08240021, study PRJNA423297) | Human gut metagenome, whole genome shotgun sequencing project. | reverse complement strand
CCCTCCAAACCACCCCCATCCTCCCCAAAGACTTTCCACTGGTGGGGAGGCGGCACGGAGGGAATCCCTGTCACCTCATGGAAAAGCCGGAATGGAAAGCCTGTAGATGAAGGTGTCGGCGGGGATGGAAAAAGTATGGAAAGATCCGGTTGGCGCGAAGTCTTCAGTGCCGAGAGGAGCCGGAGCTTTACGGGTATTCCGATAACAAATGCAACATGCAAAACGAGGAGAACGTCATGAAAAAATGGTCCATGTTTTTGGCTGCAGCGGCGTGCGCGTGCGTATTGGCCTCGCCCCTTCAAGCTGCGGAGCGCAAGAAAGTGAATATAAGCTTTCCCACGGCGGCGACGACCGGGGCGTTGTATCCCCTCGGCGCGGGCATCGCCAATTTGTGGAATACCAAGCTTGGTTATGTAAACGCTCGGGTGCAGGCCTCCAACGGCGGCATTCAGAACCTCAACCTGCTCAAAGCCGGGAACGCACAGGTTTCGTTCGCCGTGTCGAGCATTACCTATGAGGCGCTCAACGGCGAACGCGGGTTCAAGGACCGCGCCTACAAGGACGTCCGCGTATTGGCGGGCCTGTACTACAACCCGAATCAGGTCGTGGCCCGTGCCGACAGCGGCGTGGCTTCGCTGGCGGACTTCAAAGGCAAAAGTTTCGCGCCGGGCGCGGCGGGCGGTACGACCGAAGTGGAATCCCGCATCCACTTCACCGAAACGGGGCTCAAGTATCCCGACGACATCAAGGCTCATTTCGTGGGCTTCACCGAATCCATCGACCTGATGCGCAACAAGCAGCTTGACGGCGTATGGATCATGGCCGGGATGCCCACCGCCGCCGTCACGGAAATGTGCTCCACCGCCAACGGCAAGCTCGTGGGCATGGACGACGAGCTGATTGCCAAGGTACAGGCGAAGTATCCGTGGTATTCCAAGTTCACCATTCCGGCGGGAACCTATGACGGACAGGCCGAACCCGTCCAGACCACGGCCGTCAAGATGCTTCTCCTCACCGATGCTTCCATGCCCGACGATGTGGTGTATGATCTTGCCAAAACCTTCTGGGAAAACCTTGATTCTCTCGGCAAGGCCCATGCCGTCATGAAAACCGTCACCAAGGAAATGGCCGTCAGCGATCTTTCCGGCATCCCGCTCCATCCCGGCGCTGAAAAGTACTACCGCGAAATCGGGTTGCTGAAATAAAACTCCCATCCATGTTTTCCGGGAGGTATCTTCCGTATCCGCACCATCCCCGTTCTTCGCACACCAACACAAAACGGGGGCCTCCAAACGGATAGAAGCAACCACCGAAGACTACAAAAAACATGGAAAGGAAGGCTCCACCGTGTTCCCTGCATGGGCGGAACCCGGAAATAAGGAAGAAAACCTTTCCTCCAATAAGAGAGGCACCCGATCCTTCGGATCGGGTGCCTCTCTTATTGCCCTTTCCAACGACTTTCCTCATATCCCCTCAATGTTCACCAACGCCAAAATGTCCAACGCCCTGCCTCTGCACGAGAAAACAAGGGAGAAACACCATCAGGGATTCAATAAAGGGGAAAAGTTTAGAGGGATGAGGGGAGGGGAGAAGGGAACCTTTAAAAAGGTTCCCTTCTCCCCTCCCCCGCTTCTCTCTTCGTTACGCCCCGCGCGCGGCAAGCTCACGCTTGAGGGCGCGGGCGAGCTGATCAGGGCAGGACGTGGGCTTGCTGCCGCACTGGATCCCTTCGAGCCGGGAAATGACGGCTTCGGCGGGAAGCCCTTCAGCAAGGCGGGCGACGGCTTCAAGGTTGCCGGGGCAGCCGCCCGCGAAACGGATGCCGGTCACGCGGCCGTCATCGGTGATATCATACTGGAGCGCGCTGGAACACACGCCCATAAGTGGAGCAATAGTCATGAAAACAAATCCTTATACTATCAAAATGTGACCAGAAAACGGGAACCGCGGGTCCCGCAATCCCGATATCCCGAACCGGGAAACCCCGCAACAGAAGACCACCCCGCAAAACGCCGGGACAAGGGCCTTAGCTGCGGGCAAGATCGGGGAGCGTGTTAATCGTCATCGCGGTCATCGTCGCGGCGATCATCCTGAGAACGAGAGTTCCTTGGCATACGCGACGGATTGGAATCCCGACCGATTTCCCCGCCATTCCAGCGGAAGCCGTATTGCCGCGGCTGCACGATGCGCCCAAACGAATGCCCGACACTGTCCACGGACTTGACCAGGTCGTCAAGGTTCTCCAGCGCTTCCGAAGCATCTTCCAGCGGTTCTGCGGCATGAGCCGGGTACGCGTACAGAACGCCGAGGACGGCCAGAGCGGGAAGCCATTTTACAAACACGGTAAACTCCTTGTTCGATTGCACGGCACAGAGAGCGCCGGTCAGCAGCATACTCCAAAACGGGCCGGGGGAAAACAGGGCGGGAAAAAATCTTCTTTATCAACAAGAACACTATGATAGCGCCGAAAGGAAAGGGAACGTGCGGGAACCTTGCGGCATGAGGCGGGACATGCCGGGGGCGAAGGCGGACAAGCCGCTTCTGTGAAAGCAGTCGGCGCAATGGGCAAATGCGGATATTGCGCCCAAGAACGCAACATCGCGTAACAGCCCAAAATTGGTGCGGGAACACGGAAAACTCGCCGAATAGCACCCTTGACCCAAAATCGATTTTGCGGGAACACGAAATGGGCGTTTTTACGCATGACATGATACGAGGTGCGATATGGCTCATCATTATTCCAATTCCCTTTATGACCGCCTTGCGGATCGGCTGAACCAGTTCCCGCAGGGCGCGCCGCTTTCCGACAGCCTCTTTGCCATTCTGAAAATCCTCTTTTCCGAAAAAGAAGCCGGGCTGGTGGCGCAGCTGCCCATCAAACCCTTCACCATAGACCGCGCCGCCGCAATCTGGAAGCTCGACAAGGCCACGGCCCAGAATATGCTGGAAGACCTCGCGGGACGGGCCATGCTGCTCGACATGGAGCAAAACGGCCGGCAGATGTTCTGCTTGCCCCCGCCGATGGCCGGGTTCTTTGAATTTTCCATGATGCGCGTGCGCGGCGACGTCAACCAGAAAGCGCTGGCGGAACTGTATTACCAGTATCTCAACGTCGAAGAGGATTTCGTCAAGGCGCTGTTCGTCGAGAACGGGACGCCGCTTGGCCGCATCTTCGTACAGGAAGCCGCGCTCCCGCAGGACGGCAAGCTCGAGGTCCTCGATTACGAGCGCGCTTCACACATCATCAGGACAGCCTCGCACATCGGCGTCAGCATGTGCTACTGCCGCCATAAAATGCAGCATCTCGGGCGGGCGTGTGATGCCCCAATGGACATCTGCATGACCTTCAACACCTCGGCCCGCTCGCTCATCAAATACGACCACGCCCGGCAGGTGGACGCCGCCGAGTGCCTTGATCTGCTCGCCGTGGCGCAGGGGCACAACCTCGTCCAGTTTGGCGAAAATGCCCGTGAAGGCGTGAACTTCATCTGCAACTGCTGCGGGTGCTGTTGCGAGGCACTGCTGGCGATCAAGCGGTTCGCCATCGCCCGGACCATCCATTCCAACTTCATCGCCCGCGCCGGGAACGATTGCCGGGGGTGCGGCAAGTGTGAAAAGGTCTGCCCGGTCAATGCGATCCACATGGAAGACGGTCCGGCCGGCAAGCGCTTCGCTTTCGTCGATCCGGAGCGCTGCATCGGATGCGGCGTGTGCGTACGTTCCTGTGCCTTCGGCCAGCTTACGCTCGAAGCCCGGCCCGAACGCGCCATCACCCCCCTCAATACCGTGAACCGCGTGGTCGCCATGGCCGCCGAACGGGGCATGATCAAGGAACTTCTCGAAGACAACGACGCGATGGGCAATCATCGGATCATGGCGGCGGTCATCGGGGCGATCATGAAGCTTCCCGGCGCGCCGAGGGCGCTCGCCGTGGCGCAACTCAAATCCCGCTATCTGGAAAACCTCATCGGCAAAATGGGATGACGGAAGCGAAAGACCCAAAAGGCCAGCGGACGATACTTTGCAAACCATCGCCCGCTGGCTTTTTTTCCTGGTTACACGCGGCATCGGAGGTACCGCGCAAGCCCTAGACGCGGGATGGCCCCGCTCCCCCGCACGGCGCGGCTTTTCCGGCAATCCCGATACACTTTGTTACATTCCGCTGCATTCGGCACATCCTCATGAAACATTCCACGGGTAGTTTCGCTTCCACAGGGCAACGAGCCCTAAAGGAGCAACTACCATGTTGAAGCATACATCTTTGATCGTCGCCGGGGCTCTCGTCCTCGGAATGGGGATTTCCACCGCTTCTTTCGCTGAAATGCCTTCTCTGGACAGCCAGTCCTACACGTGGCCCGGTTCCACCATCAACACCAGCAGCGATACCGACAAGATCGCGCCCGATCCGAAGACCGGCAAGCGCCCCGGCATCCTTGACTGGGAGGGCATGGGTGCCGATGTGTCGAGGCATCCCGACAAGCCCGGCCATGATCCCAGGAACTGCGGCATCTGCCAGTAGCCTTTCCGGGGGAAAATGCCGTCCTCCGGGAAAGTTCCCCGCGTCCCCTCGGTCGTAACGGGCCATCCTCAAGGGGGGGCGCTGAGGAACCCCTCACCTCCGGACGGGCCGAAGACAAGGCCTCTCCGGTTCCGTCCAAGAGGAATCTTTCTTTTTGCCTGCAAATGGAGCATGATCGGATTGCCCCGGACGGAGCCATCCGGCGACACGGCCACCGTTGGCGGATCGGAGGGCCCGGCGGGATGGGAGGTGAACCGTGCCAGACCAAACACGCCTTCTCGTCGTCGACGACGACGCGGACATCCGAGAACTGCTCTCCGCCTACCTCGCCCGTTACGACATGGCCGTCGAAACCGCGGCGGACGGCGCGGGGCTTTTCGAAAAGCTCGATCATGCCCACTTCGATCTCATCATTCTCGACATCATGCTCCCCGGCGAAGACGGCCTCAGCCTGTGCCGCCGTCTTCGGGGAGCGTCGTCGATCCCGGTCATTTTCCTGACCGCGCTGGACAGCTCCACGGATCGGGTCGTTGGGCTTGAACTCGGCGCGGACGACTATGTGGTCAAACCGTTCGATCCCCGCGAACTGCTCGCCCGCATCCGCACGGTCCTCCGCCGCGCTTCCGACAAGGGGCAGGCAGCGGCGCAGTCCGATATACGCCGTTTCGCCGGATGGACCCTCAACGTCCGCTCCCGCGAGCTCTCGCAAGGTGACGAGCGGATTGCCCTCAGCGACGCGATGTACCGGCTGCTGCTCGTGTTCCTTGACGAGCCGTTCGCCGTATTGAGCCGCGAGTATCTGTTGCGGCAAACGCAGGGGCGCGACGCCGACGTATTCGATCGCAGCGTCGACATACAGGTGAGCCGCCTGCGCGGGGTGCTCAAGGACACGGGCACGTCCAAAATCATCAAGACCGTACGCGGCGGCGGGTACATGCTTTCCGTCGACGTGGAGCACGACGCGTGAACCTTGACCGTCTGCTTCCGAAAACCTCCTTCGGACGCTTTTTCCTGATCAACGTGATCAGCCTCGCGCTGTTCTGGCTGCTCATCCAGCCCATGGCCAACTACTGGCGCAACCAGGCCCTGTTCCGCATGGTGGCCTCGAACGAAAGCCGCCTCTTCCTCACCCATATCCGCCTGCTGGACAAACTGCCCACGATTGCCGAGCGCAACGGGCTGTTCAATCCGAATGACGACGTATTCTCGATCCGGGTTTCGCACTTGCCGCCGGATATGCCGCAGGACGGCTCGAACTACTCGCGGAGCCTGCGTAGACGCCTCGAGCGGGCATTCAAGCAGGAAAACATCCGGTATACGGACCTTCTGACCCGGATCGTAGTGTCACATGCACCGATCACGGTCATGAGCAGTGAAGAAAAGTACAGCGATCTCGAAACGTTTTTGACGCACCACTATATGCAGGCCGAAATCGCCCTGCGCAGGCCCGACGGGATCTGGATTTACGCCAAGCACCAGATAGAAATCATGCCGCAAAACCGGCTGTGGCTGAATACGGTGGCACTGGCGATAGAATTCCTCTTGGTCATGGGCGGGGTGGCCTTGGCGCTGAACTGGCTGCTGCGGCCTTTGCGCAAGCTGGTGGCGGCAACCGACCGCTTCGGCAGGACGCAGCGGATCACGCCGCTGCGGACGGATTCCGGGCCCGTGGAAGTACGCGAGGCCGCGTCCGCGTTCAACAGGATGTTTTCGAGTATTCAGCGATCATTCGAGGAACGGGAACGCTTCCTGACGTCGTTTTCGCACGACCTGCGCACCCCGTTGACCCGGCTGCGGTTGCGGCTCGAACAGGTGGCACAGGACGATCTGCGGGAAAAGCTGTGCGCCGACGTGGACGATTTGACCGATACGCTGAACCGTACGATTACGTTTTTGCGGAGCGCGCGGAGTATTGAAGACGTCCGGCGGCCGATTGCGGTGATGCCGCTGTTGGAAGCTCTGGTGGAGGACAGGCAGGGCATTGGGGAGCGGGTAACGCTGAACGGGAACACGGCCGCCGTGCTTCAAAGCTGGAACCGTTTGCGGAGCGCCTTTGAAAATGTCGTGGACAACGCGCTGCGCTATGGGGATTGCGCCGACATTGAGGTCCATCACGAGAGAGACTCCGAAGGCCGGGAGTGGCTGTACATCGACTTCCGGGACAACGGGCCGGGCATCCCCGAAGAAAAGCTCGAATTCGTATTGGAGCCGTATGTGCGACTGGAGACATCGCGTAACCGGAAAACAGGCGGGCATGGGCTTGGGTTGTCCATTGTGCGCAACCTCGTGGAAGCGAGCGGGGGCAGGGTGTTCCTCATGAACCGCCCGGAAGGGGGGCTTCTGGTCAGGATGCTGTTCCCGCTCTAGTTCCGTCGAAAGGGCCGTATGGACGCGGGGACTGGACCGCCGCATCCGCCTTTCCGCTCGTCCTCTTGCGGATCTTCGGCCTCCCGCCTTCCGGGTGAAACGATTCCGTCTGAAGCTTTCCGTCAAAGCCATTAAAACTCAACGCCGCATAGCTTACCCGAACCTCAACCGCGCCTTTTCCGTATCGCATACAACCTCCGATTGTACCGGGGTAGGCACCATCTCCTCTCTGTTTTTCAACGCATACGGATACCCTTTTCCGCGATCATCGCCGCCGGCCTCGACGCCCCCCTTTCGAGCGTCCTCCAGCCGAAAAAGGGCAAGGTAACCGCACCGACATCCCCGTCCCAACGCTTTGGGAAAGCCGGGAATCAGCGATCCCTTTGCCGCCGGAACCACCGAAGTGAGGTGCTACGGGCTATTCATGCCCATCAGGAAAGACGGCAAAGCGATCGGCATCTGCTTTGCCTTCCCCCTTTTCCATGCCCAGCGAACGCCTTAATCGGCTAACCGCAAGGACAATTCCCGTTGCCCGACAGCACCGAGAGCGGAGTCCCCATCAGAAACTCCGCAGTCTACAGCACACGGTTGAAAAACAAACGCTCCACCCCCGTCATCGGTTGTGGCCGCTCATGTCTCCACCCTACGAAGCACTCAGGGGCGGAGACGGGCCAGTTCCTCGCGCAAACGCCCGTTCTCCTGCAACAGCCTGCAATTTTCCGCATAGAGCTGACGGTTTTCGGTGGAAAGCTCCCGCCGCTCGGCGCGTTCCTCTTCCAGCTCCTTCAACAACAACGGGCACTGGCGACAACCGCATCCTGAAGCGAGATGCTCCTTTGATTGCTCGCGCATCGCGCCGCGACCGAACAGCAGCCAGCCAGGGGATACATCAAAAACGGTGCATACGTTGATGATAAACTCCAAATCTGGCATATTGGCACCACGTTCGTACCTCCCAAGCGTGGTGAGCGGCGTCCGCAGACGTGTGGCAAATTCGCTCTGTGTCATGGCGCCCCGTACGGCCTTCAGCCGTTCCTGCAATGATTCCATAGGCAGCGTGCATCCAAAGCCCGCAGCCCCTCTGCTTTTCTCCGGCAGGGCGCACCATCGGATCGTCGTTGCCGAATCCGGCCGGGAAATTCCATTTTTGATTGACAATAATCCAAAAATGGTTAATAAAGGGCGTGGGCGGTTGAGAAATGATGTGACAACAGAACTCTACCGAACCCCTACCAAATGATCAACGTACCACAAGGAGTGTGGCCGAACTGGACCCTCTCTTCTCCGCCTCAACAGTCTCCCCGACAGCGTCTGTACCCCTTCCGGGCAAGCGCGGCATGTTGTGCCTCCAGGTGTGTCGGCAATACATGAATATATATACAACCTATTCTGTATTTGCTCTTTAGCGCGGAGCATGTTAATTCCTGTCTGTCATGAAGAGACACATCTGTAAGGACGTTCAATGACAAGGCAAGTTCAGAATCCGTTGACTTGCGCCTCTCCTTCGGACGAGGTTTCTGAGGTTGCAACCTCCTCTCAACAGCGGGATACAACCCTGCAAAGGACCGCATCTTCACTTAACCTCTATAAGATCATTGGGGATAGATCATCCGAAATCGTCTGGGAACAGGCATCCGCGCCGAATGCAGACTGTATTTTTTCCGGTGATTCCCGTTTTGCCTGCGCCAACAAGTGCCTCACCGTCGAAGAAGCTTACGAAACGGTTCATCCCGACGATCAGCCGCTGCTCCGTTCCGACATTGATTCGCTCCATTCCGGAGAGCAAGACTCTTTTTCGCGCCGTATCCGCGCCCTTGGCTGCGACGGGAGCTGGATTCCCGTGGATGTCTGCGCCCGCAGCCTGCGCGACAGCAACAGGAAGCCCCTTTACCTTATCGGCGGCTTTAAGGACATCTCCAACCTTCCTCCCGTCTCCTCCGCTCTTGCATTATCCCGCGATCCCCTCATATCCGACATTATCTGGGAGCGTTTCGTTTCCGGGGACGGCTTCGCCATTTCCGACGGTGTGGAACGGCTCCTCGGCCATCCGCGCCACCATTTCAGGAGCGTGGAGGACCTTGTCTGCCTGCTTCACCCCAGTGATCTTGCCATCGTCCACGAACGCATGGAAGCCGTGAGCGGCCTGACCGGATGCGACTGCCTCTCCGTCCGGATGCGCCATAATGACGGCACATGGCGGCAAGTCGAGGTCCGGGTGGTCGTCTTGCGCGGCCGGGCCGGTGAAGACAGGATCATCGGCGCACTCAAGGACATCACCCCCAAGGCCGTGCGGGATCTCCCGTCGCTCCAGCCCGCGCAGATTTCATCCTTGACGGGGTTGTACACGCTCGAAGCCGGGCAAGCCATTATTGAAAAAAACCTTCTCACAGGCCTCAACCTGCAGGCTCTCATCCTCGTGGATTTCCGCAACCTCGACGAGATCGAGCAGCGTCACGGCAATCGCTGGAAGAACCTTTTTCTCCAGCACGCGGGGGCCATCCTCCGCAACCTCGCCCGCGAGAACGATGTGCCCATCCACTGCCGCGCCGGTTCGTTCATCCTGTTTGCGGATCAGTACGAGTCCTTCCGTGAGGTGACCGACCTTACCCGCAACCTCCAGCGGACGCTCGGAGTCGTCTGCGCGTTCGACGGCGAATCCGATTCCGTGGAATTTTCCATCGGCATCGCCGTCGCGCCCTATGATGCCCTCACTTTTTCCGGCCTCGTAGACCGCGCCGCTCAGGCGTGCAGCCAGCGTTCGGGGGTCAACTTCTACGACAAACAGGCCGCCGATCGTTTCCGGCTTGACTCGGAACTCCTCGAAGAGGAACGACGCCGCGAAAAAGAGCAAATGCGCGAAGCCCTCCAGACCATCATGGATAATGTGGACGCCTACCTCTTCGTCGTCCACCCGTTCCGCCATGAGGTTCTGTTCGCCAACCGCCAAATCCGCAGCATCCGGCCCGAATGTGTGCCCGGTTCAGTCTGCTACCGTTCCTTTTTCCGTTTCGACAAGCCCTGCGTCGACTGTGCGATCCTCAATGGGCAGGATTGCCTTATCGAAAAGGACGGGCAACAGATTTATCTCCAGCTCCGCCATAAAAAAATCCGTTGGCTCAACGATGAGATGGTCTATCTCGTCAGCGGCACCGATATCACCGAGCGTATGCTCCATGCCCGCAAGCTCGAGCACATGGCCTATCACGATTCCCTGCTCGACATCCCCAATCGGCAGGCCGCTCTCAGGAACCTCCAGCACATGCTGCGCGAGGGCAAGCGTTGTGCCGTCGTCCTGTTCGACATCAGTGATTTCAAGCTGTTCAACGAAACCTTCGGCCACGCCAAGGGCGACCTGCTGCTCAAGGACGTGAGCCTGTCCATCGCCCGTTTCGTGCCTGAAGGCAGCCTCTACCGTTCCGGAGGGGACGACTTCCTTGTCCTGCTTTCCGGCGCTGACGGCCCGCAGGCCGAACGCCTCGCCCAGTCCGTCAGGAACTCCTTCCTGCGCGTGCTCACCATTGAGGATCTCGAATACACCTGCAACATCGACGCCGGGATCAGCATTTCACCCCAACACGGCACCAATCCGAGCACCCTCATCACCCATGCCGAGCTCGCCCTTGCCGAAGCCCGCAAGGAAGGCCGGGGCATCTACCAGTTCAACAAGGAACTCGATCAGATCCTCTCCCGCAAGAAACTGCTCCAGATCCTCATCCGATCCGCCCTGGCCAACGGTGACTTTGAGGTGCATTTCCAACCGGTCTTCGAGATCAGCACGGGCTTGTTTCGCAAGGCCGAGGCCCTGTTGCGTCTGCGGGACGCTGCGGGCAGCTTTATTTCACCCGCGGAGTTCATCCCTGTAGCCGAAGAGACCGGCCTCATCGTGGATGTCGGGTATCTTGTGCTTGATACCGTCTGCCGCCAGCTGTTGAGCATGGCGAGCGTAGCGGGGCTTCCTTTCCAGATCGCCGTGAACATTTCCGCCATCCAGCTTCTTCAGACCAATTTCGTCAGCAGGGTCGTGGAGATCATCCAGTATCACGGCATCAACCCGCAGCAGCTTGAATTTGAAATCACCGAGAGCGTGCTCATCAATTCCTTCGAGCAGGTCAAGGGCGTCATGCAGCAGCTACGGGACAAGGGCATCCGGTTTGCACTCGATGACTTCGGCACGGGCTACTCCAGCCTGAGTTATCTGACCCACCTTCCCATCAGTACCCTCAAGCTCGACCGTTCGTTCATCAGGAATCTCGAAACATCCGAAAGCAACCGGCAGGTATGCAAGGCCGTCATCGACATCGCCCGCCACTTCAATATGGCGATCGTCGCCGAAGGTGTTGAAAACGCGGAACAGTCTAAAATCATTTCAGAACTTGGAGCAACAAGCATACAGGGCTTCTACTATGCCCGGCCCCTGCCCGGCGGCCAGCTTGTCCCGTGGCTTTCCGAACATGAAGATCACGATATCCCAACGCCCGAACGAGACAGGCCGAGAGAGAGAGAGAGAGAGAG
>PPYF01268974.1_pt1 | contig 11399 bp, 10 predicted proteins | sample 1559871 | NCBI WGS metagenome assembly PPYF01 (sample SAMN08240021, study PRJNA423297) | Human gut metagenome, whole genome shotgun sequencing project. | reverse complement strand
GACATGGCAAAATCCTGGGTAACTTTTTGTTGCTCAGGCACTTATAAATAATGTTAAATATAGTGTTGCGGAATTAAGATTAATTTATGACCTTCCCGACCGATTGCAGCCGTCTCTTTAGGATGCTCTACAGCATATACAATTTTCTCAGCAATCAATTCAGGCTTATGAGGTTCCACGACAAAAGCGTTTACATTGTCCTTAAGATAATTATTCGCCTCACCAACTGTAGTGGTTATAACAGGTCTAGAAAAAGACAAATATTCACTCAACTTAGTAGAAAAACAGTAACGATTCTGCTGTGTGTCATACTTGTTAATAATAGTCAGGAAACAGTTCTTTTGATATTTACGTAAGGTCTGCAAGTCAAGATAACCTACAAACTTTACTTTATCTGCAATATTATATTTTGTTATGATTTGCTTCAATTCTTTTGCATGAGGCGATTGCTCTAACGTTCCTGTTAATATATACATTATAGGAGTGTCTAATTTCTGACAAGCCATACCAAAAGCTTCCAACATTCCGCATATCCCATCCTTTTGTTCATATAATGTTCCTGAATGAAATATGTAAGATACCTTTTGCTCTGAGAAGTCAGAGCCTTCCAATTGCCCCTCAACCAAGATAGGAACTTTAATTATTTTAGCTTGCGGTGCGTATTGTCTTGCCAATTGGTAAAGAGAATCTGATATAGCCCAGATAAAATCAAGTTTAGGAAAAATCTTTTCCAACATAAACTTTCGATCTCTTTTAGTTTTTTCTGTCTCTTCACTTGTTCCATAAGGTAGTTCATTAAGCTCTATACCACATCTTGCGCCTGCCCAATGAGCAACCTTTAAGCACATCTTATGCCACATAGGTCCCCCCTCATATATCACCACACAATCATCCTTTTTACATTTAGTCAAGATTTTGAACAATGTAGAAGTATAGCCATATAAATCTTGCAGTTGGCGTATAAATATGTTTTTGTGTCTCTTGCTTGCGCCTGAAACATACTCATATTTCACTCCGTTATCATCCGTTCCTTTCAAAATAGGATTCAACACACCATTATCAGTAAAAGGCTGACGAGGAGCAGGCATCCATACTAAAGTATCAATGCCATTTACTACGAATCCTTTTCCGTATTCTCTGACACGAGCTGAAGAAGCTCTACCATTAGGATATAAATTATCCAATATAAATATTATACGCATAAGAACTTTACTATTTTCCAGTGAAAAGACTAACAAAATATTTCAAAGAATATTTTATAATGTTACAATAAAGGCCTAAATATCCTTTTATAGAATAAGAATATATCATTCCACCTAACTCTTTTAATATCCATATTTCATTTTTAAGAAACATAGATACTACATCTCTATTAAATTTATGTCTATGAGCATGAGTTAGCGACTCTTGTTCATAAAAATATGCCCTAAGGCAATCATTAAAACACAATACCTTATATCCATGTTTCGCTAATGTAAACCATAAACGATTTTCAGCCCAAAAAGGTCCTTTGCCAACAGGAAATTTATTTCTTTTCAACAAATCAGTTCTTACAATTCCCCAATGCTCTCCCCTTATGTCGTATTTATATTGTAATTCTACATTATTACTCTCCAATCCGTTCTTTGGATATGGCGTGCCAACAATCTTATTATTAGCAGGATCATACACACATACGTTGATGCCAGAAAAAATACTATATTGTAATCCCTTCTCTGAAACATCTGGAATAGCATTTATTTTTTCATTGAAATATTCAAGTGTATTGGGTAAGAAACTATCATCAGCATCAGCAGACAAAAATAAATCACCAGTTGCCGTTTCAACCCCTCTATTCCAAGCCATGTGCTTACCCATATTCTTTTGTTCAAGATAGATTATCTTTTCACCTATCTCTTGATACTTATTTCTTAATTCATTAATTTTATCCTTGCTTTTATCTTTCGAACCATCATTTACTATAATCCACTCAAAATTCTTATATGTCTGATTTGCAACAGATTTAAAAACTCTCTCTATGGTTTTCTCTCCATTATAGCAAGGTGTAAATATGGTAAATTTATAGTCTTTCATTTTCTATTTTCTCCCATTTGTTAGTATTTACATTTAATTTTTTTATAGGCTTCGCAGGAATTCCTACAACCATTGTATTTGAAGGTATATCTTTTGAAACGACGCTACCTGCGCCTATTATAACATTGTCACCAATCTTTACTCCCCCCAATACGTTTGCACCTGCAAACACAGTTACATTATCACCAATAGTCGGGTTTTTCCCATTATTAAAACCTATGGTAACATTTTGGAAAACGCAGAAGTTTCTTCCTATGCTTTTTGCATATACTATTGTAGAAAAAGCATGAAATGGTCTAAAACCCTCACCTATATCAGGTGTTACAATGTAGAGATTATGGCATTGTGAACTTTTTCTCATTAACCAACCAATTGATTTATATAGAATATTTGTCGTTTTCAATCTATAACCTACAACTTGTCTAAATTCAGGATAATGCCAAATATAGGTAACAAAAGTAATAATATTGAATTTACCATTATTATGCTTCACCCATTCTCGAAAATCTTCTTTTAACAGACATACACCTTTATCAGAAACATATAGGTATCGTTTGTTTATGTTATGGAAAATATAAGAAAATCCCAATGTCACAAGTAGCCATACTATCCAACAAAGCTTATTCGGAACCTCATACAAATTATTAACAAGCAATACCAAAGTAACACCTTGGATAATATACACCTCATAACTGATTTGTCCCAACAAATTAAATAATTTGTTCGTTATATGTATCCCACCCAAACAAGCCAAAACCAATAAAGATGATATAGTAAACTGCAAGCAATTTAAAGGGCAAAATAACACGATAAGAAACAGTAAGACTATACCATATTTATTAACTTTTTCTTGATGAAAAGCATATGTTACAGATAAAGCAAAGCTGGCAGATGTTCCCCACATAAAACCATTATCACCAGGAAGAACATAGTTAACATATAAATACCACACCACAAATCCCAACCATAAGATTAATTCTTTGTGCTTACATTTGAAAGCAATATAAAAATTAACATAGAAATAGATTATCGCTGTAACAAACCATGAAAATGGAAGAATATATGAAAAATGCCCTTGGCTAATCTGTGTCAAAATCTCATAATAGGTTACCTTTCCTATTAGTATGTGTTCCAAAGTAACATATAGAAATACACATACAAAATAAGGTAATAATAACTTTATAATTTTGTTTGGTATGGAGTCTATGTACGCTTTGCCTTTTATCTGGTATTGACGTGCCAGCCCATATCCACTCATAGCGAAGAAGCAACCAACAATAGGTCCACTCAATTCGTGAAAAAAATCAAAACATGGATTATCTATATGTCCCATTAAAATTCCCACAGCACAAATACCTTTAATTGTATTTGTCATAGATGGAGATAATGGCTCAACTTGTTTTCCATGCGTCTTCATCCAAAAGATAAAAACAAGTAAACCACTTAATGCTATCAGATAAATATTATTAAACATACCAATAGTTATTTATTAAAGTCTTCTATGATATTTGAATAGTTTTTTATAAGTTCATTTCCTATCCGTTGAGCATTATGTCTTACAGAAGCTCTCATTCGAGCATTTTTACCCATCGTTTGCGCTTCGGAAAAATTTCCATAAAGCCAATAAATCGTGGCAGCCAACGAATAAGGTTCACCATCTTGCACCAGCATTCCTTCATTCATATGTTCAAGCATCGATGGTGTTCCACCTGCAAATGTCGCAATAACAGGCATTCCCAACAACATAGCCTCACATACGCTATTAGGACTATTTTCTATATGACTAACGTGACAATAAATATCACAATCCTTCATTAGTGGCGCCATCTGCTCTGAGTTCAATCGTCCACATAGTTCCACATTACAAGAACTAGGTTTTATACCCGTCAATTTCACAGCCATATTCAACCATTTATCAGCCTTACTTAATCCTATAACCTTCCAACTAAATGGGATTTTAGCATTTTGCTTTAAAATGAATGCAGTTTTCAATAGTGTCTCTATTCCTTTATATGGTCCAGGACTTATAGTACTTACCAAAGTTAAAGACTCATTCCACCTTTCTTTATTCCAAACAAACTGATAAAAGTCACTCCGCAAAATCTCGTCTCCAACAAAATATAATCGTTGAGAATTGAACAATCCCGTTACTGTTTTATCCCAAAATGTTCTTCCAATAATATAGCGAGCTTTCTGCAAGTACTTTTTTTCTCTTTGAACCCGGATTTCAAAATCTTTATAAAACTTAAGTTCAGACAAACCTCTTAACTTTTCAAACAATCCCTCATGCTTTTTTATAAAGTCTTTTGAGAAACTACTGAAATATTTTTCTTTATAAGGCGAAACAATTCCTTGGATTGAAAATACTATAGGAATATCCTTAACATAATCCTGAATCATCCCAAAACGTTCCTCTGTCCCATGAATATGAATCAAGTCTGGATGTACAAATTTCACTACGTTCAACATTGCAGGTAGCATCTTCTCATCTTCAGAAGCTAATGATTTATAGCGATCCAATACTCTTCCAATCATTGTCTTTGCATTTGGTTTATACATGGGATGATAAGTCACGCCATCAAATTTAAAAGACTCACTTTCCGTATAGGAAAAATATGCCACATGCAAATCTATCTCTTTATTTTTTTTAATTTCATCTTCAAGTGAAATCATCCATCCTTGTATAACACGTAGTTCTCCGCTTCGACGGATACTTCCACAAGGGGATAACGAAAACCATAAAATTTTATTCATACAACTATCTATTCAAAATAAAACAATGAAATTTCTTGATCTGTCAGATTTCTAATCGAATTATCATTACAGACCCAAACACCTAACCATATTATTAAATGAAAAAAATTGAAAGCTGGCCAGCCATACGGATACAAGCTGATTATCTGCATTAAGCAAATAATGGCAAACGACTTACAGAACAGATTATTTGACTTGAAATATCCGGTAAAGGCGGTAATGCACAGCGTGACAACATAAGGTATTAAATATAACATACCACCACGAAGTATCAAAGCCAAGTATCCCGTTTCAATGGAAGAACGAAAGCTACTAAAAATCGGATCATAATATCGTCCGAACCAACCTCTACCAAATGTCCAATCAACTTGCGTCTTCATGTCAGCGTAAAAGCTCTCCTCTACACCACTTCGAGAATCTTCATCACCTCGCTCCAAGAGAGTAGAGAAAAAAGAATCTGCCATATTAGTAAAAAGGACAAAAGCTATTCCAACAACTATAGCCGCCATAAGAATCATCTCAAATTTGGATGTTTCCTTATCGCTCATAGCATACATTATCCAAGCTAAAACGAGAAAAGATACAGATAACGCCAAACCACCACGGCGGGCCAAAAAAACGGCGATAAGGATGCTTCCCACATATGAAGCCAAGAAACATATCCAATATTTCATAGGCAAGTATCTTTTGAAGAACACCATGATAACTACAGGAGCTAAAGCAGCAATACCCATTGTACTATTGTTAATGAAATCGCCATACGTTCCTTTGTCCCCCCAATCTGTACCAGCCAATTGATCCATTGACCAAGAATAGTGCGTCATATTCCAAAAGGCAAATGGATAATAACACATATAAAGAATACACAACAGCCATATCACTCTCCAAAGATATCTGAAATCAAACTCGTAGTCTCTTGGGAATGCCAATATCACAAATGGAATAAGGTTAGGAAGGAACAGGGGACTACCAAAATATGCCAACAGCCAAGTTGTTAAACCATGATAATCTACAAAGGTACTTCTGATGTCTGCTATAAAGAACATGTGGAATGTTAGACACAAGCTCCAAATTATGAGAACACCATAAAATAGCCCTGTAATGCCTTTCAAATGGAATCCGCTTGCATGCCTACATACAACTATGATAAATATAAATGCACTCAACGTCATCAGAGCATTGCTCAATGGGTTTGGTAAATAATATTTCAACACACCGACCAAGGAATACACTAGTATTGAAAGCATTATCCAATGCTCTCGCCGATATGGTCGTAAAGATTTAATAAGAGATACTATATACATATTTACTTAAGTCTATTTGCCAATTTATCCCAATAATTCTCCTTAAAAAAAGGAGGATTCTTTTTCAATGACTTCTGTGCCAATATAGATAATGCCTTTTCATAAGCATCCTCCAAGTCTTTTGCAAATTGAACATTATCACCATACACTTCTTTTGGGAACCAATTTACACCGCTACTCAACTTGTGATCGGCAGAACTGATGACCACCACAGGAGTATTGGCTATGGCAGAGAATATGGTGCCATGATAGCGATCAGTAATAACAACCTGATAAGTTGAAATTTTCTCTATCATGTCGTTAATAAGCTTGTCTCTGTTATCCTTCATCATTTTGGATGAAATTTTTAAAGTTGTGTCTATCTTTTCCATTCGGATATTTCCAAACCTTTTCATCAGAGAATCTATTTCAGAAGGCTTGTAAAACGCCTCGATATCATCTCGCATACAGAAAAGAACACCATTACGAGGATTATTATAAGTTCGTGTTCCTATCAGACTAGTCACAATATCCGGATAAAGCAAAAGTTTTGTTGAACCAAACATCTCCTTCGCCTTTTGACAAGAAACCTCATCACGACAAAGCAATGTTAAGTTTTTCTTATTACCAAAAATGCAAGAAGCTCTCTGCTTGACAACTGGTGTATAGAAATTTACCGTCTGAGGCAAGATGACAAACTTATTATCCCAATGTTGGAGAAGGAAATCGTAAGAAAACCATCCACCATGATGATCAACAAAGAAATAACCACTATGACCGATGAAAACATCGTTCTTCCTTATTATCAATTTTAACACAATATACTGGAACAACTTTGTATTGAATATCAAAGCCTTTGGGTTGCCATTATCTAATGGCAAGCAAAGATGTTCCATCTCTATTAAAAGATAATTTTGAAAATTATCTCTAATCCATTTCTCCGTACACATCAGCTGAGCTTGATCACCAAGATTAGGATGTGTAGGAATACTAAACAGGAATACCTTTTTCTTAAAAGTAAATATCCCCTTGAATAAAATCAATAATAAATTTATAAGTTTTAACAATTCTGTTCTCATATCAATAAAACATTTACAATGGTATATTAACTTTTTGTCCATCTTTCTTTATAATTATCGCAGGATTACCTGCAACGACGCAATTGGATGGTACATTCTTGAATACAACAGTATTTGGAGCGATGGTCACGTTGTCACCAATAATAATATCCCCCAAGATTCTTGCCCCCCCCCACATACATATACGTTGCGGCCAATAACAGGAGATTTTCCATTGGTTTTTCGCTTGCCTATTATAACATTGGGATGAAGAGTGCAATTCTCACCAATACAAGTATCCTGATTGATGATAATCATACCCCAATGCCAGATGGTCAATCCTTTGTCAAAAACACAAGGAGGTATTTGAAAACCTGTCTTATAAGCGTATTTCATTAGACGATGGGAATAATATATATTCATGATTTTCCCAATAAGTGTGTTATGACAAGAGATTGTATATTCGCACAATCTCATTGTCCTAATATACTTCCAAATATACGTTTGGTCAGATATTGGAGAAACACATAACATTGATCGAAGCCATTGAAAATGAATTCTTTTTTTTATATAGTTTTTAGAATCTGCTGCGATATACTCTAAGAGATCTTCTTTACTTGTTATCATATTTTTTATTATTCTTAATTTATTTTATATTAATAATTTTCCTAACAAAATTTCAACAATCGTAGAAAATTTACGGTATGCTCTCTGCGGAATCATCAAGAAATTTACAAATGTCAGAAAACTATCTGTATTTTTATGATGTTGTCTTAGATTTACCGACCAAGATACTTTTTCTGGCTTCATATACTTGTTTACCATCTCCTCAAAAGGCATTATTCTATAGTCTTTCCAAAATTGCTCACGAGTTTCTTTTATTGGGAAAGGATGTGATAACGAAATATTTGTTTTCATAGCCTCTTCCAAAGTTCGTTGCCTCAACTGCATTTTTAAAATAGGCAATAAGTTCAATGCATTATTTGTGTTCGCAAGTATCAAGCTAACACCTTTTAATGCGAAATCATTGTCTTTTGAAGTTTCTTTTCTGTATCCCCACCAATCTGCGATAGTGAAATCACTGCATCTTTTTGTTGATGTAAAATGGCATTGATGACACGAAGGACGCAAGAAATAATCCCGCAAAAATCCTCTGATATATGGGTCTTCATAATAGCTCCCAACATACTTTTTCAAAGCGGAGCTTTTTTCAACATGACCCTCTAGGGTCATGTTGAAAAAAATCCAAGAGGATTTTTTACAACGGAAACTTACCTTCGTAAGTTTCATGTTTTCATGTTTTTGCATGAAATTTTTATAATCCTCGAAGAGCATCGGAGAAGGTACACCATGACAAATCAAATCTACTGTCAACAGATTATCATAATCCTTTCTAAGATAATTCTTCAATCCAGCGATTTGGCAAGGTGTACCACTAAAGAGGACTGTTCTACCTTGCTTTAAGAAAGTTTTTGCTTTCTTATAACTGTCACCGATATGACTTTGAACATATTTACTTCCGGTCAGTCTTTCAGACAATTCATCCAAAGTCTCAACATATATGTGTTCGGCTTTCAACTCCTTATTCAGAGTACATCCAAAGACAACTCCACCCTTTGACAAGACAATCTTTGCTATCTCTGTAAAAGCTCCTCCAGAAGAGCTTTTCAAACGTATGTTTTCATCTAATGACCATCCACTAAATACTTGCTTAGCATCATGAACTGGTGGATGATTATTCATTGGACAAGTTTTTTGGCAAAGACCGCAATCCACACATAAACTATCATCGATTTCTGGACGCTCAAAACCTTCTTTATCTATCTTAATATGTATCGCTTGCTTAGAACATACATTCAAGCACGCCATACAACCCGTACATTGTTCATAATCACATATTTTCTTTATCATCGTTTCAAAAATGGTATTTTCTTTATTAATACTCTATTCAACATTACTTTTTCAGAAGAACTAAGTCCTATAAAATAAACATCAAGGACAACCACTATAAAAGATATTATCAAAACTGCAACCAAATTCACCCAAAAGCCATTCAGCATGCACTTAGCAGCTAAAGGTATTGGTATAGCAACAAGTGTAACGAAAAATATTTTCAATATAACTTTTTGCACATAATCCCTCAATGGAAACTCCATATACTTTTTTATATACCAACATCGTGTGCCAAAAACCAACAAAGTGACACATATCTTGACATACCAAACGGAATATACTGGTAAACCACAAGCTAAAACGATGTAGGCAAAAGGAAAGTTCAATATAATGACCGAAGATATTAATATTTGGTAATTCCTAATACTCCCTCTTGCCTCTACTGACATCCACAGAGGTGATGCCACCGCTTCTATTATCATAATAATCAAAATTAGTTGGCAAAATATATTTGTATAAAGTGGAACTTTCACCAACCAAATGGATAATATAGAATCAATTGTCAACATGATGGGAAAAGCCAAGACAAACATCATGTAGAAAGAAAACTTCGAGGCACTAAATATCAAGTTGTAGAATTTGTCATATTCTCCTGATGCAAAATCTTTGATTATCTGTGGTCGAAATGCAGTTTGGAAATTCCCAACGAATTGATTTACAGCTGCGCATACTTGATTGGCAATACCAACTGCCGCATTAACCGTTACTCCATAAAAGATATTTACCAAAATATTTAAGCCTTGCTGTGCTGACATGCTCGCAACACTACCGAACAAGGACCATCCGGTAAATCCAAACAAGTTTTTGAATATTTCTTTATTCCACCCTCTCTTATAACGACAGATTTCAAAATTCCTGGTACAGAAAATTTTATATACAATTGTGACAAGCAATGGAACAATCGTATATAGGAAGGCATATACAATAAGTTTATCAAACGAAGAAACATATAGTACATATACCACTAACAGCTTTAACACGACCTCACCTAAACTCGTATAGGCATAGAAATCCATTCTTTCGAATGCCAAAATTGATGCATTATAAGGTATTCGTATTAAACTGATTATGAATGTAACTATAGTAAATTGGTAAACCCAATTAGCTGCGTTCATTCGGGCAACAGGAATATTCAATTGTGTATTGACAAACCATAAGCCAACAGTTTCAGCCAACACTATTATAATAAGACTAAGGATTAGATAGACATTCATGCTCATGCAAAACACACCGCTTGCCTGAGCATAGTCTTTTTTCCCTAAATTAAAATTAAGAAACCGTTGTGTTGCGGCACTTAATGCAGAATTCAAGAAAGAGAACAATACTATAACACCTCCAATGATATTATATATACCATAATCCTGTGCTCCTAATACGGCTAAAACGACTCGTGATGTAAATAGTGATACCACCATCATCACGAACATACGTAAGTATAAGAACAGCGTATTCTTCGCTATTCGTTTATTATTATCTGATGTTTGAGACATATTCTTTAAAAATACAAATCCTCCTCGTGCGTATAATAAATATCATTGCTAAACACAGAAATTGGATTGGCTGGTATAGCATCCAAAAACTCTTGCTTAGTAATAGGTAAACCATTCCAAAAAGACTCCGTGAACTCATCTTGCGAATCGATGTAGCGTCTAACATCCTCATTTTTCTTTTTTGACAAAACATGTATGTAATGAATAATGAAGTATGATAAATCATCAGCTCTTCGATTGTTGAGTTTATCAAATGATTCAAAAATTCTTTTCACTACTTCATAAAAAGGAGTTTCTGGTATCAGAATACAAACTTTAGATGAAAGGATGGCAAAGTCCTTCTTGTTTCTAGCATAATCAAAACAATCTTTGCTTAAAGGGATAAATATTTTATTCTCTACAACACGTCTTGTATAACGTCTTGATACATTTACTATTAACCAATCAGACTTTTTTGAAGCATCTTTTCTTTTCCAACAAAGACTTAACTTGCGTTGATTTCTATCACCATTTAAAGATGAAATCTCAAAATCAGAATAGAATAAATTATCAACATAGCTTGTAGTATATTGATTAGGGAAGATATTTTCTACAGAATCGTCCTTAAAATTCTCGGTACATTCCGCTAAAACCTTTAAAGCTGTGCGAGATGAGTCCTTCACCTCTCTCATTATATCAGTAGCAGCATTATAAGCCTTGTTTTCTATAGTCTCTTAATTCCGCAACACTATATTTAACATTATTTATAAGTGCCTGAGCAACAAAAAGTTACCCAGGATTTTGCCATG
>PPYF01172344.1_pt1 | contig 11400 bp, 10 predicted proteins | sample 1559871 | NCBI WGS metagenome assembly PPYF01 (sample SAMN08240021, study PRJNA423297) | Human gut metagenome, whole genome shotgun sequencing project. | reverse complement strand
CGCCGGTTGGCAACCAAACGCGTGGTGGTGAAGCGCCCGGACTACGCGCCGCCGCTAGCAGACGTGGCCACGCCTAACGCTGTGGTGACCAAAGGGCATCGGTTTGATATTTATGCCGGGACGGCGGAGTAATTTCGGGTTATTAGAAATAAAAACGCCTGCTTGCGCAGGCGTTTCACGATGCTCAACGCGAGAGTTATTCTTCTTCGTCGTCGCGCAGCGGAACGATCAGCATATCGACGTGGACCGTGTTGATGAGCTGACGTGCAGACGACATCAGCTTGCTCCAGAAGTCCTGGTGATGACCACAGACGACCAGGTCCATATCGTATTTCTTAATCGCATCAACCAGCACCTGGCCCAGGTCGCCGCTGCCGCTCAGGGTTTCGGTGATTGGGTAACCCGCGTTGGTGGACAGTTCAGTCAGTGCGTGATGGGTTTCTTCGGAAATGCGTTTTTGCATATCGCCAAGATTCACGTCAATCAGCCCGGTGTAGAGATCGGAATAGTTTACGTCGACATGAATCAGCGAAACTTTTGCATTGTAGGGGCGAGCCATTGATACCGCTTTTTCCACCAGAACTTTGCTTTCTGGGGAAAGGTCGACCGCGATCAAAATGTGTTTGTAAGCCATAGTGTTACTCCTTCCATAAAGTTGTCGATGACTGTTGGACCAGACAGCCCATGCGCTGTCCCTTGCCCGCGTCCTGCGTGCGACTTGCGCGGGGTTTGCCCTTAAAGACCTAATTGTAGAAGATATTTCTACCTTATAGCGGCCTTGAGGCGCCGTCAATGCATCCGGTTCGCCAATTAGTTAAACAAATTTTTCCATCTTACGTATTGATAACGATTAACCTTGTGGTAAAAAATTTAACTGATCTCCTACACTATTTAATGAGCCGTTCGGATAAATAAACGTGATCTGAATCGCACTCTTTTACTGAGGTGTTGGTGGGTTATTGGGGAGCGAGATGTCCTGGGGTCTCCGAGGACTGGTCGCCGGGGAGGAGTTATGATCAGCACGATTGCGCTGTTTTGGGCCCTGTGTGTCGTTTGTGTGGTAAATATGGCACGTTACTTTTCATCGTTGCGTGCATTATTGGTTGTACTACGTGGTTGCGATCCCTTGCTTTATCAGTATGTTGACGGCGGTGGTTTCTTTACCTCGCACGGTCAGCCGGGTAAACAAATACGCCTGGTCTGGTATATCTACGGGCAGCGGTATCGCGATCATCATGATGATGAGTTTATTCGCCGCTGTGACCGGGTCCGTCGTCAGTTTATTTTGACCAGTTCGCTGTGTGGCCTGGTGGTGATTAGCTTAATTGCCCTGATGATTTGGCACTGAGTAAAAAAAACGGGCCAGTTTCCTGACCCGTTTTCTGTTTGTGCCAAACGCGCTTAAATAAGCTTCAGAGACAGCCAGTACAGCACGCCGGACAGCAGGATCGACGCTGGCAGCGTGAAGACCCAGGCCATCAGGATATTGGTCACGGTTTTTCTTTGCAGACCGCCGCCGTCAACGACCATGGTCCCCGCAACGGAAGACGACAGGACGTGGGTGGTGGATACCGGCATCCCCGTATAGCTTGCCAGACCGATGGATACCGCGGAGGTCATCTGCGCTGCCATCCCCTGGGCGTAGGTCATGCCTTTCTTACCGATTTTCTCACCGATGGTGGTCGCTACGCGACGCCAGCCGATCATTGTGCCGATACCCAGAGCCAGCGCGACGGCCATGATAATCCAGACTGGCGCGTACTCGATGGTGCTCAGCATGTCGGTTTTCAGCTTCTTCAACAGACGCTGGTCATCGCCGCTGACTTCCGGCATCTTCGCCACTTTATCAGTGGTGTCAGAGATGCAGAGCATGATACGACGCAGCTGGCCACGTTGTTCTACGGAGAGGCTGTCATAGCTCTCTACGTTGGTCAGCATCGCTTTAGCACGATCGAGCGCGTTGATGGTGTTTGCCGGATGGCAGTGAAACTCAACGGCGGCCTCGGCTTCCGGGGTCAGCTTTTCAGCGTTGCTTGCCACTTTCAGCAGCAAATCTGGGCGCTGCTGGAAGAAGGTTTCAACGTTGTTGACCGCATCGCGGGTACGGGTGATTTCGTAGCCGGAAGCGTTCATATTGACTACGAAACCTGCCGGAGCGACGCCAATCAGGACCAGCATGACCAGACCAATGCCTTTCTGACCGTCGTTGGCGCCATGTGAGAATGCCACGCCAATGGCGGAGAGAATCAGAGCGATACGCGTCCAGAACGGCGGCTTTTTCTTACCGTCTTTCTTTTCACGTTCAGCAGGGGTCAGGTGGATACGGGCGCGTTTTTTGGTACCGCTCCAGTAACGGCGCAGCAGGAAAATCAGGCCGCCAGCGACAACCAGACCCACGATAGGCGAGATAATCAACGAAGCGAAAATGTTAATCACTTTCGGGATGTTGAGCGCCTCAACCACTGAGGTGCCGGTCATCAACGCATTGGTTAAACCAATACCGATAATCGCGCCGATCAGCGTGTGGGAGCTAGAAGCCGGCAGACCGAAATACCAGGTGCCGAGGTTCCAGATGATGGCCGCCAGCAGCATGGAAAAGACCATGGCGAGGCCGTGCGCGGAGCCCATATTGAGCAGAAGATCCGTCGGCAGCATATGCACAATCGCATAGGCTACGCTCAGACCGCCCAATAGAACGCCGAGGAAGTTAAAGATCGCCGCCATCGCAACAGCAAGCTGTGAGCGCATGGCACGGGTATAAATTACGGTGGCAACAGCGTTCGCCGTATCGTGGAAGCCGTTAATCGCTTCGTAGAACAGAACAAACACCAGCGCCAGAACTAACAACAGCCCGGTATGTAAATCCAGGCCAGCAAACAAATGTAACATAGGACGTTACGCCATTTTGAGGACATGAACGCGCGGCATTATCAGGGACATTGGCGGCGCGGGCAAAGTGAAATCTCGACTTTTTTTGATATTTATCCGTATTCGTTAAATGGTTGAAAATAAATATTTCCTTTGTATCAATCAGATAAGTCGGCTTTGTCGAGATTTCACTGGTATGACATCCATGAAAAATTTACACTTCCAGACAATACCTATGTTGAGGATAGTGCGTGGAAAGGTTTGATGCCATTGTAGTGGGTGCCGGAGCGGCAGGAATGTTTTGTGCAGCCATGGCCGGGCAGGCAGGCCGCCGCGTGTTGCTGTTGGATAACGGTAAAAAACCGGGGCGTAAAATCCTGATGTCCGGCGGTGGCCGCTGTAATTTTACTAACCTTTATGTCGAACCCGCGGCCTATCTCAGCCAAAACCCGCATTTTTGTAAATCTGCCCTCGCGCGTTATACCCAGTGGGACTTTATCGACATGGTCGGCAAGCACGGCATTGCCTGGCATGAAAAGACCCTCGGTCAACTCTTCTGCGATGATTCTGCCGAGCAGATTGTCGCGATGCTGGTGGCGGAATGCGAGAAGGGCAACGTCACGATGCGTCTGCGCAGCGAAATCCTCAACGTCGCCCGTGACGAGCAGGGCTACACCTTACAGCTCAACGGCGATACTGTGGCAGCCGATAAACTGGTGATCGCCAGCGGCGGCCTGTCGATGCCGGGGCTGGGCGCTTCGCCTTTCGGCTACAAAATTGCCGAACAGTTCGGTCTGAAGGTGCTACCGACTCGCGCCGGGCTGGTGCCTTTCACCCTGCATAAGCCGATGCTGGAGCAGTTTCAGGTGTTGTCCGGCGTCTCCGTCCCGTCGGTGATTACCGCTGAAGACGGCACGGTATTCCGCGAAAGTCTGCTTTTCACCCACCGCGGCCTGTCTGGCCCGGCAGTGCTGCAAATCTCGAGCTATTGGCAGGCAGGCGAGTTCGTCACCATCAATCTGCTGCCGGACATCGATCTCGCGGACTTCCTTGATGCGCAGCGCGCCGAGCACCCGAACCAGAGCCTGAAAAATACGCTGGCGATGCAGCTGCCGAAGCGTCTGGTGGAGTGTCTGCAACAGTTGGGCCAGGTTCCCGACGTGACCCTCAAGCAGCTTAACGTGCGCGAGCAACAGACGCTGGTTGAGACGCTGACAAACTGGCGCGTCCAGCCGAACGGCACCGAAGGCTACCGCACGGCGGAGGTGACGCTCGGCGGCGTCGACACCAACGAGCTCTCTTCTCGCACCATGGAAGCGAAGAAAGCGCCGGGCCTGTACTTTATCGGGGAAGTGATGGACGTTACCGGCTGGCTGGGGGGCTATAACTTCCAGTGGGCGTGGTCGAGCGCCTGGGCTTGTGCGCAGGCGCTGGCGGAGTGCGAACCGACAAAATAGCCTGGGATGGCCTTACCGCGGTAAACGGGTTCTACTATTTGACTAGGTTTATTTCTTGTCGGCTAGTCTGCTAAAAAATAACGATGAAGATTTTACCGATTTTGCGCGTAAAGCCTCGCCCAATCGGGCGGGGAGCAGTCAATTGAACCAGCGTAACTGAACGCTCAGTGCCTCCTGCTCGACACTATAATCAAATGGTGATCACACTTTTCAATGAAAGACGTTTCATGGATTTACGCTTTCTTGACAGTTCATAAGTTTGAACTATATCGTTTGGTCATAATACAGCTTGTTACCGTTCGGCGGGCAAAACGTAAACGCAGCACAGGGCCTCCCTGGCTGTACTTATGTTTTGCCCGTTTTGCGTTTCTGGAGTTGGCGATGATTATCAAACAGGTACTGAATAACAACGTCGTCAGCGTTTCCGATACCAGCGGTGCAGAGTTCATCCTGACGGGAAGAGGGCTGGGATTTAACGCCCGGGTAGGCGATCTCGTCGATGAAAAGAATGTGGAGAAGACGTTCAGCCTGGCTGATGGCCCAGTTGTGGATCGCTTCAAAGTGTTACTTAACGAAGTACCGGTGGAGGTGATCCAATTAACTGATGATATCGTCACGCTGGCACGCAATTCCCTGGGTTATACACTGAGCGACGCGCTGTATGTCTCACTGGCAGATCATCTGAATTTTGCCCTCAAACGACAAGCTGAAGGGCTTGAAATACATAACCCACTGGAGTGGGAGGTTCGCCATTTATACCGCAAAGAGTATCTGGTCGGGCGCCAGGCTCTTGCGCTTATTGCTTCCCGCACCGGACGGCTTTTACCAGATGCAGAAGCCTGCAGCATCACGCTTCATATCGTGAATGCCTCAATGAATGTTCCGGATGGTCAGGTCATGGAGATGACCCGGCTTATTTTCCAGATTCAGAATATTGTGAAGTACTGGTTTGCAATAAGTATTGATGAGCAAAACCTAAATTATCAGCGATTTGTTACGCATTTAAAATTCTTTGCCCAGAGGGTTATGGCAGGTGAGATTCTTAATAATGATGATGCAGAACTGTTTGAGCAGATGCCCAAGCGTTATGAAAAAACGCTGGAATGTGTTCAGGCCATAAGTGAATTTGTGGTGAAAAATTACAAGCACACAATGAGTAGTTCAGAGAAGTTATACCTGACGGTACATATCGGTAACGTATTAAACCGTCAAAAAAATTCCGTTTAGGCTTGTTACTGTTAAATCAGGCAAACCCCAGAGGATGCAAGGTGTCCGGTTAATACCGGCGTTTGTGGACGGGCAACTATTGCCCTAAATCTGGAGAGTATTTCCGTGGATTACCAACATACCGCGTGCAGGATTATTGCGCTTCTGGGTGGCGATGCAAACATCAATTCAGTTTTTCATTGCATTACGCGCCTGCGATTTAGTCTGAAAGATAACGACAAACCCGACCGTGAGGCGCTGATGCAGCTTGATGGCGTAATGGGCGTTAATCTGTCGGGCGATCAGTTCCAGGTCATTATCGGCAACAAGGTAACGCAGGTTCTCGAGGCAATACAGGATGAGATCCCACGCCTTGCGGCTGAGGAGGATGAAAAGGTTGAGGAAACACGCCGCAATCCCGTTTCTCTGGCCTTCGAGGTGATTTCAGGTATTTTTTCCCCCATTATACCGGCTATCGCCGGAGCTGGTATTCTTAAGGGCGTTTTGTCTCTTTTCGTCACCTTCGGTTGGGTAACCGCCACTAATCAGACCTATCAGATCATGGCGGCCATCAGTGATGGCGTGTTCTACTTCATGCCAATGGTGCTGGCCTTCAGTGCTGGTCTGAAATTTGGCGCAAATCCTTATCTCTCCGTTGCACTGGCGGCCGTTCTCTTTCATCCGACACTGACGACATTACTGAGGTCAGGCGATCCTGTTGCCTTTGCCGGGTTAACCGTATCGCCAGTTTCTTATGCTAACTCGGTCATCCCAATTTTGTTTTCAATCTGGATTCTGAGTTACGTTGAACGCTTCTTTAATCGTATTATTCCCGCTTCCATACGAATGATGTTTTCCCCTTTGCTGAGCCTGATGGTTGTGGCACCAGTGATGCTTATTTTCATTGGTCCGGCCGGGATTTTCATCGGCAACTCGCTTTCTGGCGGGATCATCTGGCTTGTGGATAACATGGGCCCGCTTGCCGGAATTGTAGTGGGCGGGACGTTATCACTGATGATCATTACCGGTATGCACTATGTGCTTGTACCCATCATGATCAATAACATCACACGCCTGGGCTTTGATCCCATTAAGCCTCTCATGTTTGTCGCAAACTTTGGGCAGGCCGGTGCCGCTTTCGGAGTATTTCTGCGCTCCCGCAACAAGAAGACCCGTACCCTGGCCCTGTCGACTTCTTTCAGTGCCCTGATGGGCGTGTCTGAACCCGCAATGTATGGCATCAACATCCGTTTCAAAAAACCATTTGCCGCAGCACTGATTGGCGGTGCGGCAGGCGGATGTCTGGCAATGACCATGGGCGTGAAGGCGTATGCGTATGCGTTAAGTGGTTTGTCCGGTTTGCCAGCCCTTGCCGGCGAGGGATTCGGATGGGCGTTGGCAAGCATCGTATTAGCCTTTACCGTCGCCGCCCTGGTAACGGTAGTGCTGGGCTTTGAGGAAGCAGTTGAAGTTCAGCCGGATACGGTAACAGCCCAGGCTATAGATGTGCAGCGGGGCGTTAGGCGTGTAAACATTGCGGCAGACGAACAACTGCATGCACCGGCCGAAGGGAAACTTATTCCTCTTTCGGAAGTGAGCGACCCTGTGTTTGCCGATGAGGTATTTGGTAAAGGCATTGCCATCGTTCCGGTAAATGGTCAGTTGGTCTCGCCGGTGAATGGTAGGGTTGGTTCTGTATTTGCAACTAATCATGCCATCACGCTGGAGAGCGAATCGGGCGCTGAAATTCTGATTCATATCGGCATCGATACCGTCAAGCTGAACGGGAAAGGTTTTACGCGTCATGTTGAAGAAGAGCAGCTTGTCAGTGTTGGTGATCCGCTTATCAGCTTCGATCTTGATGCGTTACACGTGGATAGCATCGATCCGAGCATCATCATTATTGTGACCAATACCGAACGTTATGACGACATCAGTCTGATTTCACTAAATGAAGTGGAACCACGTGAGGCTTTTTTGAAACTGACAGCGGCAGCTGTGTAAGGGGGAGCAAGTGACATTTTCTAAATCATTTCCTGATCATTTTCTTTGGGGGGGCGCAACGGCGGCTAATCAGCTGGAAGGCGCGCATGACGTAGATGGCAAAGGCTTATCAGCCTCCGATGTCTTTATCTTTGATATTAATGCACCGAAAGAGACATGGCTGGATCAGTGGGCCGGGATGACGCACACGCAGGTGGCTGAAGCCCAGAACCCTGCCAGCAAAAAATATTATCCTAAGCGCAAAGGGAATGACTTCTATCATCATTATGAAGAAGACATTGCGCTCTTTGCCGAAATGGGATTCAAATGCTTTCGTATGTCGATTGCCTGGACTCGCCTCTTCCCGCGCGGTGACGAAACCGAGCCGAATGAAGCCGGTATGGCTTTCTATGATCGGGTGTTCGATACGTTGCGTAGACATAATATTGAGCCTGTTGTTTCGCTTTCACATTACGAAATGCCTCTTGCTCTGGTCACTGAATACGGTGGCTGGCCAAATCGAAGGGTCATTGATTTTTATCTGCAGTTTGCCACCACTGCCTTTAAGCGTTATCGCCACAAAGTGAAGTACTGGATGACGTTTAATGAAATCAACTGCGTTAAACATCATCCGTATGTCAGTGTGGGCGTCATTGAAGAAAATCATCCGGCGCTTGAACAGGCCAAGTATCAGGGGGCACATCATCAGTTCGTAGCGAGCGCCCTCGCCACGAAGGCCTGCCACGAGATTATTCCAGAGTCTAAAGTGGGCTGCATGATTAGCTATCAGATCCTGTACCCGCATACCTGCCATCCTGACGATATTCAGGCTTGCGAAGATGCACAGCGTGTTTCCCTGTTCTTCAGCGACGTACAGGCTCGGGGCGCTTACCCTGCCTGGGCAGACAGAATGTTTGCCGCGAAAGGTGTGCTGCTGCAAAAAGAACGCGGCGACGATGAAATATTGCGTCAGTACCCTGTCGATTTCGTATCTTTCAGTTATTACATGTCCAGCACCGTGAGTGCGCATCCTGAAAAACTGGAAGGGGTGAAAGGAAATCTGATCACTGGAGGGATTCGCAATCCGCATCTACCTGAAAGTGACTGGGGGTGGCAGATTGACCCGAAAGGTCTGAGACTGGCGCTGAACCAGTTATATGACCGCTATCAGAAACCCCTGTTTGTGGCGGAAAATGGTCTTGGGGCCGTAGATGTTCCTGGCCGTGATGGCATTATCGAGGATGACTACCGTATTGATTACCTGCGGCTGCATATTGAACAAATGCAGGAAGCGATTGCTGACGGTATTGATCTGTTTGGTTATACGTGGTGGGGACCTATTGATATGGTCAGCGCAAGCACATCACAAATGTCCAAGCGCTATGGTTTTATTCATGTTGATCAGGATGATATGGGTAACGGAACGCTTAAACGTACCCGTAAGAAAAGTTTTGGCTGGTATAAAAAAGTGATCGCCTCGAACGGCAATGATTTGAGTTAACACTTTTTTCAGGGACAGCCATCAGTTGTCCCCGTATATACAATGCTGCTGGCTAAACAGCGTCAGCAGCGTCTCCACCTGTTCATCCAGCGGCGCTAAATCCCGTTTGACGATCAGGTGCAGCGGCGTCGCGCGGCGTACGCCATGATTCAGCGGCAGGCGCTTTAATAGGCCCTGCGCCAGCTCCCCCTGAATTCTCTCCTCCGGTAGCCAGCCGTACCCCACCTGATACATTACCGCGTCAATCGCCGCATCAATCGTCGAGAAGGTCCATGCGTCCCGCGTCTGCTGGCGGCCGCTGTCGCTGTCGGCAATCTGAATCAGCGGCCACGGGCGTAGCTGCTCATCGCTGAGCGGTCCTGGTAAGTGAAACAGCGGGTGATCGCGATGGGCGACGGCGACGAAGTCGATGTTCATCAGCCACTCGCCGCGCCCGGTAATGTCCTGCCGGCGGGTAAGTACCATAACGTCCGCTTCGGCCTGCACGCCGTCAGTATCGCTGGCGTTCTCCAGCACCTCGGTGAGCCGCACCTGGGTTTGTGGGTAGCGTTGCTGGAACTGGCGCAGGATAGCGAACAGCCGCTCGCGCGGAAAAATGCTGTCGACCACCAGGTCCAGCCGCGTGCGGGTGCCTTCACGTAACGTGGCGGCACGACTTTCTACCCACGCAAAGGCTTTGAGCAGCGGCTTCACCTGGCCCAGCAGCAGCTCGCCCGCCGGGGTTAGCACCGCCCGTCGGCCTTCGGGGGCTAATAACGCCACGCCCAGCCGTTCCTGTAGCAGCGACAGGTTATAGCTCACCGACGACTGGCTGCGGTGCGTCTCCTCCGCGGCTTTCGCAAAGCTGCCTAGTTCGACGACCTTTTCCAGTAGCGCCCACTGTTCAAGGGTGGTTTTGTGCATGATTGATTTAAAAATTTGATGAATTTAATCCAAACATAGCGTTATTCATTTATTTTTTAAAGCAATAAGATCTCTGCATCGACACAAGGAGATTTAATTATGAGCAACTTTGATAAACATGATTTGAGCGGCTTCGTGGGTAAACATCTGGTCTACACCTATGACAACGGCTGGAACTACGAAATTTATGTGAAAAACGACAACACCCTGGATTACCGTATCCACAGCGGTATCGTGGCGAATCGTTGGGTCAAAGACCAGCAGGCCTACATCGTCCGTGTGGGTGAGAGCGTGTATAAAATTTCCTGGACCGAACCGACCGGTACCGATGTCAGCCTGATTGTGAACCTGGGCGACAAACTGTTCCATGGCACCATTTTCTTCCCGCGTTGGGTTATCAACAATCCGGAAAAAACCGTCTGCTTCCAGAACGATCACATCCCGCTGATGAATTCATATCGCGATGCCGGCCCGGCGTATCCGACTGAAGTGATTGATGAATTTGCTACCATTACCTTCGTTCGTGACTGTGGGGCGAATAACGATAGCGTGATTGATTGCGCTGCCAGTGAATTACCGAAAGATTTCCCGGCGAATTTGCGCTAAGTATTAATACCGACCTGAACGTTCTTTATTACACTAATATTCAACGAAGATTAATTTATTCTGATTATAAAATCTTTGTTGAGTGAACGTTGAATAATGTGAATCAGCGCCCAGTTACGATGTAATCTGGGCGTTTTTTGCATTAAAATCAAGTGAGTCATTAGGGCGGTAATCTATTGATTTCGTTTAGTTAGTATTTATTGTGCCTCCCTCTACAAGTTTCTTAATCTTATCCTAAGATAACATTGATACTTTTATCGTCATCGAATGTTGTCGGTTTGAATATCACGTTATCCATTGCTGTTTTTAAACAAAAACAACGCTCGAATCATTGATTGATGAGCCAGCTTCGCTCATTTGAGTAATAGGGTAAGGAACATTCATGAGTGATTTTCTGCCGTTTTCCCGCCCTTCTATGGGTGAGGCGGAGTTCGCGGCGCTCAAGGAAGTGCTGCAATCCGGTTGGATCACCACCGGGCCAAAAAACCAGGCGCTGGAAGAAGCGTTCTGCTCGCTAACGGGGAACCGTTTTTCCATCGCCGTCAGTTCGGCAACCGGCGGTATGCACGTCACGCTGATGGCGCTGGGCATCGGCCCCGGCGATGAAGTCATCACCCCTTCCCAAACCTGGGTTTCTACGCTGAATATGATCGTCCTGCTGGGGGCAACTCCGGTAATGATCGATGTCGATCGCGACAACCTGATGGTGACCCCTGAAGCGATTGAAGCCGCCATTACTCCGCATACCAAAGCCATTATTCCCGTGCACTACGCGGGTGCGCCTGCGGATATTGACGGCATTCGCGCAGTGGCGGAGCGTCACGGTATCCCGGTGATTGAAGACGCGGCACATGCGGCGGGCACCTACTATAAGGG
>PPYF01159057.1_pt1 | contig 11400 bp, 9 predicted proteins | sample 1559871 | NCBI WGS metagenome assembly PPYF01 (sample SAMN08240021, study PRJNA423297) | Human gut metagenome, whole genome shotgun sequencing project. | reverse complement strand
GCTTACAGGTATATATCGGATGCGAAGTTCGCTTTGCTCACAGTCAGCAAGGACATTGTGCAGGCGGCAACGTCTTCCTTGTCCCGTCATCATCACCGGCTCGAACTGCTTCAGCAACGCTTGACGGATGTGTTGCCGGAGAAGCAGCTGGCCCGCGGTTACAGCATAACGCTGAAGAACGGGAGGATTGTAAAGAACGTTTCCTCTCTGAACGAGGGAGATGAAATCACTACCCGTTTGTATCAGGGGGAGCTCATTTCAACAGTAACTAATAAAAATACATAGCCCTATGCCTACACCCAAGAAAAAGGAAACTTATTCCCAAGCAATGGAACGTCTGGAGAAGATTGTCGGCCAGATAGACAATAATGAGTTGGAAATAGACATGCTTGCCGAAAAAATCAAGGAAGCCAATGAAATAATAGCGTTTTGCAGCGACAAACTGACTAAAGCTGATAAGGAAATTGAAAAATTACTGGCAGAGAAGCGGGAATGTGAAGAATAAAAACTATTTTTGTTGCTGATTGTACATAATAGCAACTAATATTTTAAGAGATATGAAAGAACTGGATTGGGCTAATCTGCCGTTCGGCTATATGAAGACAGATTACAATGTGAGAATTTACTATCGTAATGAACAGTGGGGCGCATTGGAAGTATGCAGCGAGGAGACCATTCCTATGCACATGGCTGCCACTTGTCTGCACTATGGTCAGGAAGCTTTTGAGGGATTGAAGGCGTTTCGTGGCAAGGACGGTAAGGTTCGTATTTTCCGTCTGGAGGAGAATGCGGCTCGCTTGCAGTCCACCTGTCGCGGCATCCTGATGCCGGAGTTGCCGACGGAACGTTTTAAAGAGGCTATCCTTAAGGTGGTGAAGCTGAATGAACGTTTTATTCCGCCTTACGAATCGGGAGCTTCCCTCTATATCCGTCCCTTGCTGATAGGTACCGGGGCGCAGGTTGGGGTACACCCGGCCAAAGAATACTTGTTTGTTGTATTCGTAACGCCGGTAGGTCCTTACTTCAAGGGAGGATTCTCAACCAATCCGTACGTTATTATCCGCGAGTTCGACCGCGCCGCGCCTTTGGGCACAGGTATCTATAAGGTAGGTGGTAATTATGCCGCCAGTCTGCGTGCAAATAAGAAAGCGCACGACTTGGGCTATGCCTGCGAGTTCTATCTGGATGCCAAAGAAAAGAAATACATCGACGAGTGCGGTGCTGCCAATTTCTTCGGTATTAAAGACAATACTTACATCACTCCGAAGTCCACTTCCATCCTTCCGTCCATTACGAACAAGAGCCTGATGCAATTGGCCGAAGATATGGGTATGAAGGTAGAGCGCCGTCCGGTGCCGGAAGAAGAACTGCTGACTTTCGAGGAAGCGGGGGCTTGCGGTACGGCTGCCGTTATCAGTCCGATTGAACGCATCGACGATGTAGAGAACGGTAAGTCGTATGTAATTGCCAAAGACGGTAAGCCGGGCCCTGTCTGCACGAAGTTATACAATAAGTTGCGTGGCATTCAATACGGTGACGAGCCCGATACGCATGGTTGGGTAACGATCGTAGAATGACGCATGAGTATAAAGATTACAACCCTTGTTGAAAATTCGGTTTACGGCAAGGGATTACAGGGAGAGCATGGGCTTTCCCTGCTTGTTGATACGGGTGAGCATCGTCTGCTGTTCGACACCGGGGCCTCCGACCTTTTTATACGGAATGCCGGAGCACTTGGGATTGACTTGGGTGATGTGGACTTTCTGGTACTGTCGCATGGACATCGCGACCATACGGGCGGCTTGCATCACTTTCTTGCAATGAACCACAAGGCGAAGGTGATCTGCAAGAAAGAGCTCTTCTTTCCGAAGTTCAAAGAAGAGCGTGAAAACGGGGTGATGCGTCCGGATGCTTTGGATAGAACCCGTTTCCGCTTTGTGGAAGAAGTCACAGGGCTGTGTCCCGGCGTATTTGTCTTTCCGCAGTGGCCCATTGCCGATGAGGAGGACACGCATTTTGAACATTTCTTCACATTGGTGGAAGGAAGAAAGCAGGCTGACACTTTTACGGATGAATTGGCGTTAGTGTTGAAGCAAGGTGATGAGGTGTCTGTTTTGAGCGCCTGTTCGCATCGGGGAATTACAAATATAATCCGCAGGGTACAAGAGTATTTTCCGCAGGCCTCACTGAAGCTGGTATTGGGCGGATTCCATATCCGTAATGCTGCAAAAGAGAAGTTTGAAGTGATTGCCCGTTTCTTTGAAGAACGTTTGCCGCAACGGCTGGGTGTGTGTCATTGTACGGGCACCGATAAATATGCATTGTTTCATCAATGCTTTGGCGACCGGACCTTTTATAATTATACCGGTCGGATAGAAATACTTTAAAACATACGAATGGGAAAGAATAAATTAGAGAAGTTTGCCGATATGGCGAGGTATCCGCATGTTTTTGAATATCCGTATTCGGCGGTGGATAATGTTCCGTTTGACATGAAGGGAAACTGGCATCAGCAGTTTTTCAAGAACGATAATCCGATTGTATTGGAACTGGGTTGTGGCCGTGGAGAGTATACGGTGGGGCTGGGACGTATGTTTCCCGATAAGAACTTCATCGGTGTGGATATAAAGGGCGCCCGCATGTGGACGGGGGCTACCGAGTCTTTGGAGGCGGGCATGAAGAATGTCGCTTTCTTGCGCACCAATATTGAAATCATAGACCGTTTCTTTGCGCCGGGTGAGGTGAGCGAGATATGGCTTACTTTCTCCGATCCGCAGATGAAGAAGGCCACCAAACGACTGACGTCCACTTTCTTTATGGAGCGCTACCGCAGGTTCCTGAAAGACGGAGGTACAATTCATGTAAAGACTGACAGTAACTTTATGTTTACCTATACCAAATATATGGTTGAGAAGAACGGGCTGCCGGTAGAGTTTATCACCGACGACCTCTATCACTCCGGTTGGGTGGACGACATTTTGGGTATCCGTACTTATTATGAACAACAGTGGCTGGATCGCGGGCTGACCATTAAGTACATCAAATTCTTGCTTCCGCAGTGCGGGGAATTACAGGAGCCCGATGTGGAAATAGAGCTGGATGAGTACCGCAGTTACAACCGCAGCAAGCGCAGCGGGCTTCAAACCAGTAAATAGCAAGTAGGAGCTGTAAGTGAGATAGTAATTAGTAAATCGTAAAAAAAACAGTAAATAAAATGACTCTTTATCCTAAATTGATTCTGGATGCACTGGCAACGGTGCGCTATCCTGGCAATAAAAAGAACCTCGTTGAGGCGGAAATGGTTGCCGATAATTTGCGTATTGACGGGATGAAAGTGAGCTTTTCGCTGATTTTCGAGAAGCCGACCGATCCTTTCATGAAGTCGATGGTAAAGGCTGCCGAGACAGCGATACATACTTATGTCTCACCGGAAGTGGAAGTGACGATTACTACGGAAAGCCGTCAGGCTGCACGACCGGAAGTGGGCAAACTGTTACCGCAGGTGAAAAATATAATCGGAGTGTCTTCCGGCAAAGGCGGTGTAGGTAAATCCACCGTTTCGGCTAATCTGGCGGTCTCTTTGGCTAAGCTGGGTTATAAAGTAGGCTTGCTGGATGCCGATATCTTCGGACCTTCCATGCCTAAGATGTTCCAGGTGGAGGATGCGCGGCCGTATGCGGAGAATATCGGCGGGCGGGATTTGATTATCCCTATTGAAAAGTACGGCATCAAACTCTTGTCTATCGGTTTCTTTGTAGACCCCGATCAGGCTACTCTGTGGCGTGGCGGTATGGCAAGCAATGCCCTGAAACAACTGATTGCCGATGCTGACTGGGGTGAGCTGGACTATTTCCTGATAGACCTTCCTCCCGGCACTAGTGATATTCATCTCACCGTAGTGCAGACGCTCGCCATGACAGGGGCCATTGTTGTCAGCACACCGCAGGCGGTGGCATTGGCAGATGCCCGTAAAGGTATCAACATGTTCACAAATGATAAGGTGAATGTGCCCATTCTCGGTCTGGTAGAGAATATGGCTTGGTTCACACCTGCCGAACTTCCGGAGAATAAGTATTATATTTTTGGAAAAGAAGGTGCCAAGCAACTGGCAGAGGAAATGGATGTTCCTCTATTAGGACAGATACCTATTGTGCAAAGCATCTGCGAGAGTGGAGATAAGGGTACTCCCGTAGCTTTGGATGAAAATACGGTGACAGGACGCGCTTTCTTGCAATTGGCAGCCGCCGTTGTCCGTCAGGTAGACCGCCGGAATATGGAAATGGCGCCTACCAAGATTGTAGAAACGCATAAATAAAAAGATTCCGTATTATAAATTTAGAAATAAAGAAGCATGAAGGGCCTAAAAGTATTATTATTTGGCATGTGCATGGCATTGTGTGCATGTTCGTCACAGACATCTACGGTGCAGACAAGCGACAAGGGAACCCGGTGGCAATGGGAAAATGGAACGATTGTTGTTGAAACGCCCGAGCGTCCTGCCGGTCAGAAGAGTGTGATAGGATTGGCACTGCCGAAAATGGAAGCGGTACGTGTGGGATTTGTTGGGTTGGGCATGCGTGGACCCGGAGCGGTGGAGCGTTTTACCCATATCCCCGGCACGCAAGTTGTGGCGCTTTGCGATTATGAACAAGAGCGTGCGGAGCAATGTCAGAAATATCTCGAACAGGCATCTATGCCTAAGGCTGCTGTATATTCCGGCGAAAAGGGGTATGAGGAATTGTGCAAGCGCGATGATATAGACTTGATTTATATCGCCACAGACTGGTTGCACCATTTCCCCGTAGCCATGTGCGCCATGGAGAATGGAAAGAATGTGGCTATTGAGGTTCCTTCTGCCATGAACCTGAAAGAGTGCTGGGATTTGATCAACATGAGCGAGAAGACCCGTAAGCACTGTATGATTTTGGAAAATTGCTGCTACGACTGGTTTGAGATGAATACGCTGAACATGGCGCAGCATGGGGTATTCGGTGAAGTGATTCGTGCACAAGGCGCTTATATCCATAACCTGAGCCCGTTCTGGAACCATTATTGGAAAAATGGCGAGAGTGACAAGTTGGGCTGGCGTTTGGACTATAATATGAGGCATCGCGGTGACGTGTATGCCACTCATGGCCTTGGCCCTGTGGCACAGGCTCTTGATATTCACCGGGGTGACCGCATGCAGACTTTAGTCGCTATGGACACTAAGTCGGTAGTGGGAAAATCTTTGGTTGAGGCGAGAACCGATTCCGCTTGTGGCAATTTCTGTAACGGTGATCATACTACCAAGTACCAGCATCCTATATTGAAGAAATACGGTGATATGGCAAAGGAAGTTGGCGGTCATGGCGGTATGGACTTCATCATGGATAGCCGTTTGGTTTATTGCCTGCAAAACGGCTTGCCTTTGGATATGGATGTATATGATTTGGCGGAGTGGTGTTGCCTGGCAGAATTGGGCGAGCTTTCTATGGATAACAATTGTGCTCCGGTTGCATTCCCCGATTTTACTCGTGGCGAGTGGAATGTGGTGAAAGGGTATAAACATGCTTATGCGAGTCCCGAAGATGAAGCTGCTGCAATGGAAAAGGCGAAAGCGTTTACTGCTAAATTGAAAGAGCTAGGAGCCAAGGAGTGGGTGAAATAAATCCGAAAGTGTAATATTGCATAAATAGCAAGGACAATAAAAGAGGCGTAATGAATAGTAAATAGCCATTCATTACGCCCTTTCTTTCTACTCTTTCTTCTTAAAAAGCTCTTTCAGGCAAACTGTCTTGTTGTTGATTAACGGATGCGCCCAAAAACCGATGAAAGTGATATAACCTACAAATATAAGTATAATCAGCATACCGGTGCGCAAGGAGGTGGCATCTGCCAGCATACTGATAATCATCGGGCCACCGGCTCCGCCTACAATAGCCGAACACAGAATACCTGCGAACGAACCATGATGTTGAGATGCTGAGTTCAGTGCCAGCGAGAACACGATGGAGTACATCATGGAAATGCTGAAACCGATGGCGGGGAAAGCGATAATAGATGCTTCCTTGTTTCCAAAAAGGGCGGTTATCAATAAGACGATGGTTAATACGCCTGATATTTGGAGAAGGCGTTTACTGTCGATTAGCTTCAACAATATCATGCCTACCAAACACCCCGCCGTCATTAATCCCCAAAAGTAACTTACTGCCTGTGCACCTTCTACTTGAGGGTTTACGTCGTGATACTGCTCAAGGAATGTGCTCATAAAGATTGAAGTTCCCTGTTCCGTACTTACATAACAGAAGATGCCGAGGAAAAACAACCATACGTATTTTTGCTTGAATAGTGCCATGTAGGAGTCTTTAGAACCGCTTTTCTCATCTTCTTTCAATTCGATTTTAGGGAAACGGGAAAGGCCTACGGCAATCAGCATAACCAGCAGAAGAAGAGTGAACACCCAATAGAGAGACACCCAAGGCATATCAGCAGGCGTCATGCCGGCTAAGAGGTCGATGAAGAAATTCTTGCCTTCTTTGTATATGTCCGGATTGAGTTCGTGAATCAGATAAGTGTACACGAGCGGGCTCAGGAAGGAGGCGATACCGAACATGAACTGCGCCAATTCGGCGATAAAAGCATAATTTTCTTCACCGCCTACTGTACGCTGAAGCGGGTTCAACACCGTTTGCAACATGGCCATGCCTAAACCGATAATGAAGGAAGAAGCAAGCAGAATTGGATACGTATGTATGCAGGCAAACAGTGTGGTTCCTATGAATGGCATCAGGAAACCCAGGAATAATACCGGTTTCTCGCCAAAGCGGTCAATCATCAGTCCGGCAGGAATAGACATGATGGCATAGGCAATGAAGAATGATGTCGGGATAAATCCTGCCATCGCCAAGTCGCTCAGATTGAAGTTGTGAATAATGTCCGGAATGAGAGGTCCCAGGATATTCGTAATAAATGATATGGTAAACCAAAACGCCATGATTAGCGCCAACATTCCTAATTTCTTTTTCATATTATTTTGTGTTTAATGAGAAGACCAGTGACGCGGCGCCGATACTTCCAGCTTTATTACCTAATGATGCAGCCATGATCCGGGTGTTTACAGCACAATCGGCCATGACGTAACGATGCGCTCTTTCGCTGACTTTTTGAATATAGAAATCACCGGCCTCAGACAGACCGCCGCCTATTACGATGCGCTGCGGACTGAATATATTGATGAATCCGGCTATGCCATGTCCCAAAAAGTCGCAATGCTCGTCCAGACACTCTGTTGCCAGTTTGTCTCCTTCTTTATAAAGGCGTACGATAAGCTCTCCGTTGATTTCTTCACCTGAAAATGAACGGCCTGCTTCAGCAGCCCGTTTGCTGAAACGGCGTACCAATGCAGAAGTTGATGCGTAGTGCTCCAGACAACCTATGGAACCGCATGCACAAGGTTCACCGTTGGCAATGAGGGGTACATGTCCCAATTCAGTTCCGCGGTTGGCGAAACCGTTGAACAGTTTGCCGTCGATAACTACTGCACCGCCGATGCCTGTCCCTACGGTCAGAAATACTACATTCCTTGCACCTTGTCCGGCGCCGTACATCGTTTCTCCTAATCCCATTAGGTTGGCGTCATTACCCATTTGCACAGGCAGGTGGGTTTCCGCTTCGATACGGTCGGCAAGATTCAGATTCTCCCAACCTTTGATATTCTCAGCTCCTCCCAATACAATGCGGTTGGTTTCGTCCACAATACCGGGAGTGCCTATGCCTATGCCTTCTATTGTCACTCCAAGTTGTTGGGCTGAGGCCATTGTCTCTTTACAGGCAGTCACTAATTGGCCGATTACCGCTTCTGCGGATATATCGGCTTTTGACGGCAACTTCCCCTGAAAATGAAATACGCCTTCATTGTCAATAAGGGCGTATTTCACAGAAGTACCGCCAAGGTCAATTCCTATAGCGTATTTTTTCGTCATTATATTCTGTTTTAGTTATAAGTTAAGAGTTATGAGTGACTTGTTTATATTATCCTTACGGTATGCAAGTACAAACAAATCACTCACCACTTATCCTTATCACAGTTTTTACACTCTTTCAGCCCAAATCGGAGAGCTCCACGCCCATTGTCCGTCACGCTGACGCACACGTACATAATAATAGTCTGTATCACGTTGAGGTTCTTTGTCTTCCATATAATGCTCTACGGTGAAACAGCTTTCAGGCATAGCGCGGTTGAATAGGATAGCTTCACTCAACCAGCCAATCATGAAGTGGGAACGGGAACCTTCAAGAAGTTCACCCAATGAGTGCTCGAACTTCTTACCGTTGAAGTCGGCTGTAAGTATTCCGTCCTTCGGCATTTCCAAATCCAAAATTACAGCTTGCATAGCCGGAGTAGTAGTGTTAGGGTTCTTGCTGCTGTACAAATCCAGCTCTGTCTCTTTTTCACCGGCGGAGAGGATACGATTGACGTGTGTCTTGAATTCGTGTTCACCCTCCTGAGGAGAAGTGAAAGCCGCACCGCGGAAACAAGGAGTGACACTTACGATGCGTCCTTTGTTTACAGACAGCTTACCCTGCCAATGTACATATTTCTCTTCACGATTCCAGCCGAAGTCTACTTTTACCTTGCAACGGATTGTATCGCCTTCCGGTGCAACAGGGGTCAACGGACCGTTCATGCGCGCCAATATCTGGCCGTTTTTAACGATGTCTACGTAGTCAATACAACTTTCACCGGTTATATTCAAGTAGATACGGCGACTGTTGCCGCGGACAACATCACCCATGAAGGCATCGTTGAGACGGAAGTCTATTGATATTTTGTCACCGGTAGCAGCGCATACATGGCGGGTGCGCATGGCTTCCCAAATGGCATCACGAGTCAGTGACGGCGCCAGAACACCGATGCGTCCATCACCGTAGCTACCCGGATAACCGGAGTGTTGGTCGGTGGAAGCCATGATACCGAATTTGTGACCTTGCTCCAAACCATATTGTATAGTACCTTCCCACTGGCGAGGCCCCATATCATGCAAATACGGATAATCGCCCTGATCGCTTTCAGCCAGACCATGGCGGGAATACATTTCTACGAACGGGGTAATGTCTCCTTCTGTGAAACATTTCCAGTTGTAGCCGCGATAGCCGCCCTGATATCCCATATGATGCGGAGTAACGAATACTTTATGTCCTTTGGCTTTTGCTTTCCAGTCTTCGATAGAAGTACATTCCACAAGCGGGGCATCCAAGTCATAGTTCAATGCCACGTGATCGCCATGCTCCATGCTATGAGCTTCATATCCAACAAAAGTGAGGAACTCACCTTCCTTGTTGTATTCGTTGGTCATTTTTACGTATTTCTCGTAACCACCTTCGCGCAATCGTTTAAAAGCTCCTGTATGGTAGTCGATCACCCATTTCAGGCGTGGATCGTTTGCGCCCGGAATATCCGGCCACATAGCATGGGGAGTTACACTGACAAAGTCAAGTTGGCCTTTGGCGGCTTCAAAAGCATCGCGCATGTCGCCATGTCCGTAGGTGATGTTGCAGTGGTTGTGCAAGTCACCCCAGAACATCTTGAGATTGCTTGCTGACGGCATAATTTTTTTTGCTTCTTTGCTTCCTGCTACACAAGAACCGAGCAGGCTTCCTGAAGCTGCCAATCCAAGAAAAGACCAGCCGGTGTTCTTTAGAAAACTTCTTCTATCCATGGTATAATAGTTAATATGTTAATATATGAATATGCTTAAATAATTGTCATCTGTTTTTCATCAATCTTCTGTCACCTTTGAAAAGTACGTTTATTTTTTCGTCAGGATCGTCATCTTTATATTGTTTTTGAGTTTCTCGTAATAATTGCATTAGTTCTTTCTGCTTCTCGGCATATTCCGGCTTACCGAATACGTTGTTCATTTCACGCGGGTCAGCTTTCATGTCATACATTTCCCATTCATCAATGTCATTATAGAAATGAATCAGTTTGAAGTTCTGGGTGCGAATACCATAGTGGCGTTTTACCGAATGCTCTGCGGGGTATTCATAATAATGATAGTAAGCGGCCTTGCGCCAATCGGCGGGAGTCTTGCCTTCGTTTTCCAATATAGGCTTCATGGAAGCTCCCTGGATATCCGACGGGATCTCTACTCCGGCAAAGTCGAGGAAAGTAGGGGCAAAGTCTACGTTCATACAGATTGCATTACTTGTACTGCCGGCTTTAATGGCTTGGGGATAACGGATGATGAGCGGCATGCGCTGACATTCTTCATACATAAATCGCTTGTCGAACCAGCCATGTTCGCCGAGGAAGAAACCTTGGTCGGAGGTGTAGACAATGATTGTATTGTCCAGTTCACCAATCTCTTCAAGATAATTCAGCAAACGGCCGATGTTTTCGTCTACGGATAACACAGTGGCCAGATAGTCGCGCATATACTGCTGGTATTTCCAGCTGATCAATGATTTTCCTTTCAAGTTGCCTTTGCGGTATTCGGTAATGCGTTGAGCATACACTGAATCCCATTTGTCCTGTACGTCGGCAGGCATACGTTTGTACACGCTGTAAAGCCTGTTGGTTGTATCTTTCAGCATCTCTTCGCGAGTCAGTAGTTTTAAGTCCCAGTCATTGGTCAGGGTGTGCTCAATAGACATATCTTGTTCGCGGGCAGCTTTTCCGCGTCCTTCGTAATCGTCGAATAAATTGGCTGGTTCCGGGAATGTGGTGTTGTTGAATATGCCCAAATGGCGTGGAGCCGGCATCCAGTTGCGGTGCGGAGCTTTCTGATGGTACATCATGCAGAATGGTTTGTTTTTATCTCTGTTTTCCAGAAATTTGATAGCCTTGTCTGTTATGATGTCCGTAGCGTAGCCTTTCTCTACGATATGCTTGCCATCCTCCCAAAAATCAGGATCATAGTAGTCTCCTTGCTCATGCTGACCGCTGAGAATACTCCAGTGATCGAAACCTTGCGGTTCACTGATGAGGTGCCATTTACCAATTATGGCTGTTTGGTAGCCGGCTTGTTGGAGCAATTTTGGGAAGGTCTGTTGATCGCCATTGAATGTGCTTGCATTATCCGTAAAGCCGTTTTCATGGCTGAACTTGCCGGTAAGGATACATGCACGTGAAGGACCGGAAAGAGCGTTGACGGCATAACAGTTGTCCATGCGGATGCCTTCGTTGGCTATACGGTCCATGTTGGGAGTTTGCAAGAGGCTGCCACCGTAGCAGGACATGGCTTGCGTGGTGTGATCGTCCGTCATCATAAAGATGATATTAGGACGCTTGGGCTCTTCTTTTTTCTGACTGGCACAAGAAGCCAGACTCAATGTCGCTAACGGGAGAAGGAGGTTAGAGAGATTGTTTTTCATAACTAGATTGATACGCTTTTTGTGAAGAATGAGGAAAGTGTG
>PPYF01209104.1_pt1 | contig 11401 bp, 14 predicted proteins | sample 1559871 | NCBI WGS metagenome assembly PPYF01 (sample SAMN08240021, study PRJNA423297) | Human gut metagenome, whole genome shotgun sequencing project. | reverse complement strand
GTTCCAAAAATTGCTACATATCTAATTCCAACTGAATGGAACTTCCAATTTTAAAGACACAAAAAAATTTACGCCCTCGTTGATATAGGCCAACCTCTTGTACGAGGTGGTTGTTCCTTTTTTATTACACTTCTATTATAATCAATCCACCTATGAAATTCAAGTGATTCTTAAAAAATCCTCGTTAAATCGTCACGCCAGCGATAACAATTCACCTATATTTCACCTCATATCCATCAAAAGCGCCCTATTTTCTAGCCGCCGCCCACGAACTGATTTTTGCGTTGGATCTTCCGCAAATGTTCCAAAATCAGCTGATCGTTCAGTTCCGGAACAATCTTCTGGTTACTCCACCCCCAATTTGATCCTGAGAATATACCATATAAAATCTCCGCATCAGTTTTAAATTCTCTGCAGAATAGCCTTTGCCATAATTTTTTGTCAGGAATTTAGATAATTCCTTTAAAAGCTGCCTGCCATAAGCGGCACGATTCTCCCCATTCTGCTCTTCCTCGACAATCTTTCTGCCGATCTCGTAGTATGCGTAAACTGATACTCTTATATCCATGCCAGGGGGTCCCGCTTGTCATAATACCACCTCGCCACTATCGCTTCCTCTTTCTAGTATAAATGTTTTTTTATAAATTTATGTTATTCCCCTTTTATGGTATACTCTTATTTATACCAAATCCGGAGGAAAGAACTTATGCCTAAAAACGCAAATTCAATTTCGCTTACTGATGACGAGTTGCGATATCTGACATCAGTCACTCAAAAAGGAACGGTTCAGGCCAGAGTTTATAAAAGAGCAAAAATACTTCTCTTAAAATCCCAGAGGCTTTCCAATGAGTTTATTGCGGCCTATTCCAACAAAACGAAAAAGGAAAGGCCAAAAACAAGCTGAATCATAAAGCTATTTAATGTTAACTATACTAGTGCTATTATACAGGAGCAGACATGAGATCGCAATACGTTTTTTAGAACATTTGTTCTTTTCATATTTAGCCACTGTTTTTGGTTTGCATTGAAAGACTTACGTTTAAAGCTGCGGCACCTGTCCAATCTGACTTCCTCCCAGGCAGTCCCGCCGAAACTCCTCTTCCGTTTTTATGAACAGATTGTCATTATTGTCCGTATCCCAGAACCCAATAAATCTCACCCTTCTCGGTCCGAATGGGCCGGTAAAACAGTTCTTCTCCCCAACCGCTATCTGCCATCGCTTTCCACTCTTCCATCACAGCCGCCAGTTCCCGGTCATTTAACTTTCCGTAAGTTCGTACCGTAAGCACACCCCAAAGGCTGCCAGCATATGCTTCTACGTCTGGCGTCATGGATGCAACCCATTTTTTAAGCAGTTCAGAAAACAAATATTCTACCAGCCCCTTCTCAGGGCAGCTTTTAAGCTGGCCTGGATCTTTTCCCGGATCATGCTTTCATACGAGAGAAGCTCCTCCCCGCTTAAAAGCTCCGGTACAAAGGAGTCGCTCTCATTCCAATAAGCAGTTACAGCCAATGAATTGTACAGGCGGAACTCTTGCACTGACGGACTCAATTCCTGTATCGGATGTCCCTTGCAGATCAGTGTGCCAAATATTGTCTCCAACGGCCCGTTTTCTTTCATTTTCTGTAAACCAAATTCCTGGAGACGGATATATGGTTCCAGTCCTTCTCGATGTAAATCTGATGTAGATTCAGAAGATACTTCGCATAGCCCTCCGCCGATAGCTCCTGAATCGGAAGGAATTCATAATCCCTATAATTACGAATAATCCGGCACACTGCATATGCATCTCTGGGAACCTCCGCCTCCAGTGATGCCAGAGGTTTCTTTCTTGACACAGTGGTTTTATCCGCCAGGTTCTGTATCTCCATCGCAATCTGGTTCAACACTCTAAATGTGAGCCGTGGAGGTAAGAACTGATCCAACTTCCAGATATTACTAAGATAGTCTGCCACCTCATCAACGTCATATGTTCTGCACTTCTCCTCCAGGGCCTCCAGTTGTTTCTCCGTCATAGGGAAATAAAAACAGATCTTTTCCGGATACCTCTTATCAAATGCCAGATACACCGGAATACTGCCGATCCAGGATGCACTACTTTCGGATTCTGTTTCTTTCCCACTGCCGGTTTTGGCGCCTTAATTCTAGTGATGAGCCCCTCCTCTGTCAGCCGCTCACTCGCTTTCATATTCAAACGGCCATACGCCTCATAATCAAAATAGCCGTTCAGTTCCATCGGCAGCGTTCTTCCCTCCTGCTCAAACAGATAACGCCCATACTGTTCCAGGGATTTTATCTCTAAATGGCATTCATACTGGTCTAAATGATCCATTGCCTCTACAATCTGCAGCAAAGAGTCCGGCTTTTCATTCTGAAGCACAGTCTCGAAGACAGCCCGCTCCTGTTCCGACCAGGAACCAATCTTTGCGGCAAGGTAGTTTAACTGCCCCAGGTTCGAATCCTGAAACACAAATTCCACCGGGGCTTTCACATCTCCTATGAACGGAATCATCCTGGAAGGATGGTACCCGGCCAGCTCCTCCAGGACCTGCTCTGCCTGTTCCTGCGAAGCACGTAACCAGAATACTTCATAGCAAAAGTTATCGGTCAAAATTATCCCCACCTTTTGCTATGTAGTGTAAGCCTCATTCACCTTACCCCACCGGGCAATTTTTACCCCTTTTTAGCGGTTTTCACCCCTTTTCGGAAAGCGCAACCCCATCCATACACTTCGGCAAAACTATTGCTCAATTTGTTTCGCCATTGAGTATGTCTTTGAGCCACTTAGGAACCATCGGAACTTTCTTCCCGGCAAGGATCAGTTTCATAATTTCTTCGGTATCCTCCTGCCGCCAGAACCGATTACGGATGTAGCAGTCATGGCTGCAAAACTTCTGATTTTTCGTTTGGCTCTCAAATTCTTTTCCGCAAAACATACACTCATGCTTGTAAAGAAACGGATGGTTTTTCATCCACAATCTGCGGCACTCATCAGAACAATAAATCCGTTTTCGTCCGGCGGACTTCTTCTCTAATGGCTTGCCGCATTGTCTGCATACACTATCAGCACAGACCTCTTCCATTTTTCTTCCTTCTCTGGCTTGCAGACGATTTTTTGCATATCCATCTAAACCTTTTGCTTTGCAATAATTTCTGACCTTGTCCCTTGGAAGGTCCAATGCGATCCCTATTTTTCGGTAGCCTAATCCCATGTTTCGAAGACGCTCAATCGTTTTCTGCTGTTCTTTTGTCATCTGATATCAACTCCTTAACAAATTTGGTAGTCCAGTAATCACTCTGGATTGCCAATTTGTCAAGAAAATCTTCTGCTAAAAAATCAGTTATTTGACTAATGTCAAATAATTCTTAGCTATCTGCTTACTTAAAGTTCCTGCATCATTAATTCCTTTTAATTCAGCTAACTCATCATATACTATACCTAATTTCTCTATTGAATATTTCTTTCCATGCACTTTTGTAAATGGGCCATCACTCTCTACAAATATCCTTTCCATTGGAATTCTTTTTATTATTTGTTTTCCATTAACGCCTCTCATCATATTAAAATTAACAGAAAAATAGGCTCCCAAATTAATAAATTTTTCTAACCATATCTCATTTCCTGAATACCAATGTATAATTACTTTACGATTTCCATTCTTCTTCAATATCTCATATATCTGTTGTTCTGCCATGCGACAATGGACTGACATGATTTTGTCACAAGACTTTTTACATATAAAATCAAAGATCTCTATCTGCTCATTTTTATAGTTCAAGTATTCTTTTGAAAAATCCAGACCAACTTCTCCAACATATTTTGTGGTCGATAAATTTCTTATAAAAGATGCCTTTCCAAACCTCACCTTCCCTGCATTTTGCGGATGGAAACCAATCCCAAATTGAACATAATTCGTTGGCTGATATAGTTCTATACATGTTTCAAAAATCTCAGGTTGATTTGTAACGCATAAGGTATGCTGTTCCAATTTGTTTATTTGTTTGAAAACCTGTGAATGATTCGAATAAAAATCAAGATGGAAATGCATATCAATTAACTTACTCATCAATCGCTCCTTCTATAAAAGTCAATAAATCATCCCCATTTAACTGCGCTTGAGTCTTTACAAATTCATATAATTCCTCCATAGATTTCATATATACTTTTACATATTCGTCTATTTCTTTCATATTCATTCCACCGAGCGCAACCAATTTATTCGTGTAATAATCCTTACTACCATATTTCAGATAATAATGCAAAGATAATAATACAGCCTTCAAATCTGTTGTTTTTCCTGTATCTGGATTTGAGAATCTTTCATTCTTCACAAAATCCATTCCTATTTTATATTCTTCTTTAAATTTCTCCAAATATTCCTCATTAACATCAACACCATTTAAAGAAGCTCTTCGAATTAAACAAGGATAGCAATATCCACAGTTTCTTGGGCGTCCCTTAATTCCTTTATCTGCACGCATTGGGTGTGAACAGGATATTGTTTTTCCTGCCCCCATTTTAAAAGCTTTCGTTGTCTTTACACCCTGTACAATTTCTCCCTTTGTTTTATATGCAAAAAAATTCTTAACTTTATGCGGAATCTCAAGCATTTTCAGAATATTATTTAATTCATTTATAAAATAAACATGTGTTGTCCTTGTACTACAACTGCCTCTCCTACTTGGTGTCAATGGAATATTTAGTCCAATAAAACCATTTTCAGGAATATACACCGGAACATTTTTACCAATTTGGGATGCAATCGCTAATGCAATTGCCAAAAATAGAAAAGATCTACTCCTGCTTGTATTTTCTATGTATTTTCCTTTTAAATCCTCATCAATATTGCGCGGAGTTCGAGGATCAGCATTAAAAATGATCATGTCAATATTTTGATTCGGATAGTTCTCTTTCAATATTCTATATAACTCATAAATTCTATTACCCAACGCATTATATTCTCGGCATCCAACAAAACATACATGTTTCTCTTGCTCTAATAAATTTATGGCTCCTGAATAAGAATCTAAGCCTCCAGAAAATAAAGAAACGGCATCAAAATCTTGACCAACAATATCATATTTCTTTTTAGACTTAATGTTTCTAAACCTTAAATCCGTTTTCCTAAAATTTATTTCCCATAAATCTCCACTTAAAAATCCCAATATATTTTCTATCCCACTCTTAATACTATTCCACCTCTCTATTTCCAATACTGGAATGGACATACATATTTCTCTTGTCCAATTATCTTCTACTTCTCCCGCATAAATACCAGCACGAGGTATCCTTTTATCCGCAGCATAAACACTTGTAGCAACAATTATTAAATCTTCATAAATAGGCTCCAAATTGTCCTTTTTAAATCTTCTCCATAGTTCTTCAAAATTAACTTTTATATTTGACTTCGGGCCCTCATTCAGTATATCAAATCTAATGGCATCTTCAAAACCGTGAATCGGCTCGATTTCTGTTGTTTTATTAATCCATACTTTCATATTGTCCCTCCATTTTCTTCAAATCAGCATAACATTCTTTGCATACAGAGGCGATATACTGTTGCCCTTCTTTACTTGTATAATCTAAATCCAACTTCTTTTCTAATTGAACATCTGCCATTATTCTATTTTCGATTGCAGCGCTCACATCATCCATAACACAATCATAATCTTTTGATAACTCGGCATGTGTAAATATCTTTTCAGAAAAACAGGTTTCAAAATTTTTAATAGCAAATTGAATAATGAATTCTATCAAAAACTCTTCATTATTAATTTGTTCAAAATCTTTAAATGTTTCTATCTCAAGTCTCTTCAATGTTTCCGAAAGACTTTCTCGAATTATCTGCATATCCGTTGTGGAAAAATCTCTAGCAAAGTAGTCAATTAAGCCTTTATATAATTCGTTTCCCTTTTTATCTAATAAAGAATCTAAACCAATATTTTTAGCTGCATTCTCAGCACCATATTTATTGACCGCACTTATGAAATTCATAAGTCCGCCCGCAACAACCGAAACATTACTTTTACTCAAGTGAGTCGACATATAAGCATCTGCATATTTAGAAATGGCTTTGCTAATTCCTGCACTTCCTCTTGAATCTTTCATCATTCTAGTTACAGCACCTTTAGCTTGTCTCCATTGTTCATTTTTAGGTGGAATATAGCCTTTTGATGTTCCCATACCGCCCCTCCTATTTTTCCTTCATAATAATATCTACTATATTTTGCTCCAATCCGTTACCTTTCAAAGCTTCAATCACGTCAAGGAAGCCCGATTTATCTGCTTGATACATTGAACACATTACAGTTGCTCCTTGCAAATTTATTTCTGCGACTTTCAGCTTTTTTATTACATCCTTAATTTCACTCCTATATTCTGGATAACAAATATAAATTGGTTGCATTTTTTCAAGTAATTTGCTATTTTTCTTAAATTCTTCTATAAGTGCATCCAATATCTTTATATATTTAATTTCCTTATTTTCTTTAAGTTTCTCTATAATCCTCCCATAATCAGTAGCACGTCTCGACTGCATTATTTTATTAAATATCACTAACTCCGCTTTTCCTAAAGAATCTGAAACACTTACATTTATATCTAAAGATTCCCTTGTTAAATAGAAATATTTAAGCAAACTTTTTTCATACAAATTAATAGGATCTGATTTTAGCCAATTGGCCATTTTTTCATCTGACCATTTACGATACTCTTCCGGTATTTCTTCGTTATTCCTTGCAATATCTGTAATAGTTTCAAGTTCCTTTATTTTAGAATTTTTTTGATTTTGTATAGCCCATTTGTACAACTCTTTAAAGCGCTCCATATCAATATATTCTAACGCCATAAGTTTAGCTAAGATTGCATAATCAAAGGTTTTGTCCGTTTTATAATATATTTCAGCTAAGTTTTTACGCACCAAAAATGAATTAAGAAACCGTTTTGCCTGCCTCGGATTACCTTTCAATATGCTTGCAATTACATCGCTTGTTTTGTAAATGATATCAAACATTTTTTCAAACTCGTCTATTGTGCCCCCATCTAATATAGAATAGTCATATCGTTCAAACGCTGACCTTACAAATTCAATATCTATTTTGACTCCATTTACGAAAATATTATCTTCTTTAACTTTAGTCAAAAGAATATCCAATTGATTAGTTTTTATCGAAGGAACTCCCTTGGATAAGTAAAGTTCACATATCAACAACAATAAATAATTCTTAATATCTGTTTCAGACAACTCTGGAATATTTATGGGTAATTGAATAATTTTCTCAATATAATTATCCGAAAAATCTTCAGAATCCTCTGTTATTTTGGGATACTTATTCTCAATAGAATATTTCATAACTTGGTTATCTACTGCTATTATAAATGTTGTCTTGGGAACAGACAAAAACAATTTTACAGCTTCTAAAGTTTCTATGACACGTTCAGGGGTGCATCTGTCTAAATCATCTATCATAACAATCAAATTATCTATTTGAGATTTGTTTATCAAAACACTAAATTCTTTTCTGAATAGACGAATATTCTCAACTGTAGTATCTTTATCTTCATCTGCTTCCTTTTCGCCCCATGCCTGTTTTATATCTTCTAATATTTCTTTCCTTTTCGCTTTTGATAAGTATTGTGCTAAGGTAAGAGTAGTAGCAGCCGGATTAATCGCACTCATTATAAATGGCATCCCATGCTTAATTGCTGTTGCCCCTAATTTCATTAAATTGATTCTTCCAATTAAACTTTTTATGTCATCTTTTAGTCCTTCAAAAGCAGGCTGGTTGTCCATAAGAGTCCGCAAAAGACTTTCCATGATTGCACTTTTAGCATCATCATATCCTTCAAATATCCAAGAATTTAACGAAACGCAAACATATTTTTTCTTTGACATATCTCTTTCTTCAATATTTTTTTCAACTAACTTTAGTAATGTTGACTTTCCAACACCCCAACGTCCAAATAATCCTATTGTCAATGGATTTAATCTTTTATTTGCTGTTATATTCGTTATCAATTCAGCAAAAGGGCTATACGCTAACAAATCAATTTGAGACTCTTTATCCAACCACATATATTTATCCCTTCCTTTTTTTATATACATTATATAGCTCACCTCCATTTTCGACAACATATTTTGACCTTTTATCCAAAGATGCCAACTAAAGGAAAACCCTTCAGTTGGCATCACCTTTCCATTTTTAATTTTCTGTTTTATACACAATCTCCGTCCCATCCAGGAACACCGCCACCACCACGCCGCTCTCATATACTTTGATATGATCCAGTGTCCGCAGCATCAAATCAACATCCAACTCCTGTATGGGCTGTGTATGTTCCGTCAGTTTCATAAAATCTATCGCCCGGAACCTCGCCAGTAAATCCTCTCCCTGTGCCTTTTCCTTCCACTCCGGCAGAAGCGCATCCCGGCATTCCAACAGCTTATTCCATGCCATGAAATAAATCTTCCGCACGGTATCTTCATCTATATGCCGATTGGAGCATCCCAACACTCCCTTCACCTTATACCGCTCACTGCACTGCCAGATCCTGCGCGTCTCTCCAGCGCTGCTCTGCCAGCCTTTCCTATGGAAAACTTTGTTGCACTCACCGCAAATAATCTTAGCTGCAAATGGATTCTGCTCCGTATTGTGGGAAAAAGAATTTGTCCCATGCTCTTCCAGATACCGCTTCCGGCGTTCCATCTCCAACTGTACGCACTCCCAAATCCACGGCTCAATAATGGCTTCATGGTCATCCTCAATATAAAACTGCTGAATCTCCCCTTCATTCATCACACGCTTCTTTGTCAGGAAATCAGCCGTGTAGCTTTTCTGCAAAAGGGTATCTCCTTTGTATTTCTCATTCTCCAGCATACTGGCAAGCGTAGTGGCCTGCCACTTTGTGCTGCCGTTCCAATTTACTACGCCTTCCCGCTCAAAGATCCGCTTGATATAATCGGTAGTTTTTCCATGCAGAAATTCCATATAAAGTCTCTGCACGATCTTCGCCTGCTTTTTGTTCACCACCAGTTTCCCGGATTCATTGGTATCATACCCAAGGAACCGTGCCGTACTCATTTTGTGCTGGCCGACTTCAAACCGTTTCCGGATTCCCCAGGTGCTGTTCTCTGAAATATTGCGGCTCTCATCCTGTGCCAGAGAAGAAAGAATTGTCAGCAGCACCTCTCCCTTTGCGTCCAGTGTGTCAATATTCTCCTTCTCGAATATTATCCCAACACCGAGCGCTTTTAATTCCCGGACATACTTCAGACAGTCCAGCGTATTCCGGGCAAACCGGGAAATGGATTTTGTGATGATCCGGTCAATCTTCCCGGCACGGCAGTCTGCAATCATCCGGTTAAATTCTTCCCTTTTCTTCGTATTGGTGCCGCTTATCCCTTCATCCGCGTATATCCCGGCGCATTCATATTCCGGGTTGCTGTTGATGCTCTCTGTGTAAAACCGCACCTGGTTCTCATAGCTTAATAGCTGCTCTTCTTGATCTGTACTCACCCGGCAGTACGCCGCTACCCGGAGCTTCCGGCGCTGTGTTTTCTTCCCTTTCCCTGCTGTCGAATTTTTCTTTGGCGGTATAACGGTAATGTTTCTTGCCATCCTTTACAACCTCCTCTGCCACCGTTGGCTCTGTAATATTCTGCCGGGATGCGGATTCATCCGGAATCCTTACCCCCGGACATGCTTGTTTTCCTTCCTCAATGTAAGTGGAACACAGCCACTCGATCCTCTTTTTGTATCCCTGCCTGCGCCGGAGCGTCCGTCCGCAATGCGGGCAATACAGCATTCCGGTCAGCGGATACCTGTTCTGGTATTTCGAGGGATTATCCTGCGTGGTACTTCTATCCCTGCGGTTTTCTTTCATTTTCTCCTGAAGCCTGTCCCACTGCTCTGCGCTTAAAATCGCCGGATGGCTGTCCTCCATATAATAGCTTTGGACTTCCCCACGGTTCCTCACGGTCTGGTTCCGTCTGCCTTCCGGTGTATAATATTTCTGCAGGTGGAAATCACCCTTGTATTTCTCATTCTTGAACATTCCGGTAATCGTTCCGGCAGTCCATTTTCCCCCACTCACTGTCGGGATTTCCAGAAACTTCAATAACTGTGCCAGACGGCTGCTCCCCACTCCCAAAAGGTACATATCCGCCAGAAACTGCACCACCATGGCTTCCTTCGCATTTATAATAAGCTCCCCGAATTCGTCTTTGTCATATCCCATGAAACGGCTGGTGTTGATCATGTATTCCCCACGCTCAAACCGCTTCCGAATGGACCATTTATTGTTCTCTGATATGCTTCTGCTTTCTTCCTCCGCAAAAGAAGCGAGGACAGTGAGCATCATCTCACCGTCCCCGGATAACGTGTTGATATTCTGTTCTTCAAAATAAATAGCAACACCCAACTGACGCAGCTCCCGTGTCACTTCCAGAAGCACGGTTGTGTTTCTGGCAAACCGGGAGATGGACTTTGTAATAATCAGGTCAATCTCCCCTGCTTTTGCTTTTTGGATCATTTTCTGGAATTCCGGACGGTTTCCGCAGTATCCGGAGATTCCCTGGTCTGCAAACACCCCAACAAACTCATATGCCGGATTAGACCTAATGGAACGCTCATAAGCGGATATCTGGTTTTCCAAAGATTCGCCCTGTTTTCTGCTGTCCGTGGAAACCCTTGCATATGCGCATACACGCTTCCGCTTCGGTTTTGCAGCCTTTTTCGGTTCGATCATCTGTATCCTCATACAAGCGCCTCCTCCCCAAAATAATCCTTCATAAACTGCCGTATCCGGCTGTACTGCTCCCAGGCATCTGCTTCCCTGCTGATGCTCACCACATCCACATTCGCCTTATCGCAGATTTTCATAAATTCCAAAAACTGCTTCCAGTCACGGGCAATCATGACCCATCCCTGGTCACTACCACATGGATATGCCCTTTTTTGACCTCTTCCATCAGCCGCAGGAATTCCTTACGGCTGCCGTCTGCGCCGGAACCTTCGTCCCAAAAGAAATGTTCTTTTTTCTTAACCACGCCATACCGTTCTTCCAATGCTGTTTTTCCCGGTTCTATATATTTCTCATATCCATGGTCACGGTGTGTTGTCCGGTAATAATATGCCACCTGCTTCACTCTTTCCGGTATCACCATGCTGCTTTCACCTCCATGCATTTCTGCCCCGTCCCTTCCTATTAAGAAGGTAGGATTTTGGGGTAGTCTATTAATCACTCTGAATGCCCGATAAGTCAAGCAGATAAGCCGTTTCCACGCCTTTTATTTCTGCTCTTCGGAAACTTATTTTCAAAGGCAAGAAAGTGCCTTCGGCACCTCAACTCCCCTAGCCCCTCATTCATGAGGGGAATTAGGGCTTGTTTTTTGCGTCATT
>PPYF01172342.1_pt1 | contig 11403 bp, 9 predicted proteins | sample 1559871 | NCBI WGS metagenome assembly PPYF01 (sample SAMN08240021, study PRJNA423297) | Human gut metagenome, whole genome shotgun sequencing project. | reverse complement strand
TCTAGTTAAATAAAATTTACAATGGAAAATGTCAGAAATCTAAACGGCAATTTAATAATAAAAAAAGTTGCAAAACACAGGATTTAAATTCCAGTTTTAATAAGATTTTACCCCTTTAACTATAAAATTAATTGTTTATAAAATAGAATCTATAGAAGAAAAAAATACCTTGTATTGTAAAATACAGGGTATTTTTTATTGTTAATTTTATGTGATTATCACAGGATAAGCTTATAACTTTCTTTCAATCCTTATTTTTACTGGATCAATATTTTTATTTAAAACAATGCTATCAAACCTATCACTAAACCTAAACAGTTTCAATCCTTATTTTTACTGGATCAATATTTTTATTGTTTTATGATTTTAGATAGTTACCTTAAAAAAGGTAGTTTCAATCCTTATTTTTACTGGATCAATATTTTTATTAGTGTGTATACACTACTTCATGGACTTTGGAAATTGTTTCAATCCTTATTTTTACTGGATCAATATTTTTATTTGAATAAAATTAAGAAGTATATGTAAAGTTGTATGTTTCAATCCTTATTTTTACTGGATCAATATTTTTATAAGTAACTAGAGATACTACAAGTATCGAAAAAAGAGTTTCAATCCTTATTTTTACTGGATCAATATTTTTATTACTGGGAATAATAGCAACGTTATTAAATGTTTTGTTTCAATCCTTATTTTTACTGGATCAATATTTTTATTAAACGGGGACGTGTCATTCCACACTAAAACAAGGGAGTTTCAATCCTTATTTTTACTGGATCAATATTTTTATAATAAAAAATATAATAGGAAGAAACGAGGATATCGTGTTTCAATCCTTATTTTTACTGGATCAATATTTTTATTTAATATAACTAGATTAATAGATTTACTTATGGAGAAGTTTCAATCCTTATTTTTACTGGATCAATATTTTTATTAGTTGTAATAAATGGAGATGAAATCACATTCTTTTGTTTCAATCCTTATTTTTACTGGATCAATATTTTTATAAATAAAAAAAGTTATTGACAGATATTATATCTTATGGTTTCAATCCTTATTTTTACTGGATCAATATTTTTATGATCAAAAGGTTAGATTCTAGGGGAAATGATATTACAGAAGTTTCAATCCTTATTTTTACTGGATCAATATTTTTATTTAAATAAATTAGAGCAACAAAGATATTTTAACAGTTTTGTTTCAATCCTTATTTTTACTGGATCAATATTTTTATACATTGGAAATTAAAGAAAATTAAGAGTATATAAAAGTTAGTTTCAATCCTTATTTTTACTGGATCAATATTTTTATGAAAATAAGGAGGCTTTAAAAATGTTAAAAAAAGATTAGTTTCAATCCTTATTTTTACTGGATCAATATTTTTATCACGAACATTGGAAAATGAATAAAATTAAGAAGTATAGTTTCAATCCTTATTTTTACTGGATCAATATTTTTATTTATATGTTAAAAACAATAGAGCAAATAAAAAAGGATTAGTTTCAATCCTTATTTTTACTGGATCAATATTTTTATAACTGTTAAAATATTAGCAAAATGTAAAGACAATTTAAATGGGTTTCAATCCTTATTTTTACTGGATCAATATTTTTATCAAAAATGACAAAAGAAATGATATTAGAATTAGCGAAGTTTCAATCCTTATTTTTACTGGATCAATATTTTTATTTAGAATTACAGACAGCGTTTAGAAAAGACAAAAAAACAGTTTCAATCCTTATTTTTACTGGATCAATATTTTTATAATACAATTAAGCGCTTTGAATAGATTTAGAGTATTCAATAAGTTTCAATCCTTATTTTTACTGGATCAATATTTTTATTTAACGATAACGAGATTACTAGGGATACGACTTCAATGTTTCAATCCTTATTTTTACTGGATCAATATTTTTATCCTATTTCTTTATTTAATATTTGTCTATAAGATAATTTGTAACAAATTTCTTTTCGTAAATTTTCATGATTTTTAACGCTTTATCTAAAATTTTATAAGATAATTTTTAAATATTTTTAATCTACTCCGTAATCATAACTGTCTCTTTTTAATTGTTTTTAAATAAAAAAAGACATTTTCTTTAATTCCGCAAATTTTTTTAATTGCCAATGTTCCTTTTACTATTTAAGTATAGCATTTTATATATTTTTAAACAATATCTAAATTAGATGTATTTTGACCATATCCTTTTTCTGTTAAATACCCTATTCCTGAAAAAAAAGCAAAATATAAAAGCAAGTTAAAAAGTAAAAGTTGTTCTTTGTCAAAACTTTCCATTTTAAAAATAACTTCTCCTATTATTCCAACAGTATTTAATTTTCCTATATAACTTTTTGTTATTAATTTTTCTTCTACTTTTACTTTATCTATTTTAAAACTTTCAATATTTTTTAAAATATTTTCATTGTACAATGAGCTCATTTTTATTTTTTTAATCAAATTTTTAAAAATATATATAGGTTCTACAGAAGATACATATTCATTTCCTATTTTAAAAAAAACAGGTGTTAAAAATCTTATTTTTATTTCATTTTTAGGCTCATTAAGCATAAATTTTTTAATATCCAACTGTTTTGCCCAAAAACTATTATGATATATATTAATTATTTTAAAATCTATATTTTTTATAGAAATAATATGATTTGTAATTTTATAAAAAAATAATAATTTTAATAACTTTAAAGTACATTCAGAGTCTATTGAAGATATTTTTATATAATATATTTTATCTTCAAAAATTCTATCCTTTGTTAAAAAATTAGAAATAGTTACTTTTTTCAATTCATTACTACTGAATTCCTTTAATATTATTTCTTTTAAGTAATCATAATTTATATACTTATATATTTTTTCCTCTTCTCCATTTTTAGGATGTAATCCTAATACAAAACTACAAATCATATTTTACTTCCTTTACATTAAATTTCATTACAAGTTATTAATGCCCATCCTATTGGTATATCATCAACAGTAACCCTTGTAAACACTTCTTCTATTTTTTTATTACATAAATTAAAAGTTGTAGAATTAAATCCTGCTCCTCTTCCTATTCTTATCATCGCTTGATTTTCATTTAATTTTTCTTTATAGTTTTGTAATTCATAACAAAACTCCAAAGATTTTTTATCTTTAATTTTTTCAAAAAATTTTATATCCTCTTTTATTATTTTATCCGCTTTATTATTTAAAAATTCCAATATTCCTCCATCTTCAAGATAGAATTCAACTGTTTCCCTTATTTGTTGAATGTATTCTCTAGTTTTTTTATCCTGTTTTATTGATAATCTTTTTAATAACTCATTTTTATTCCCAGTTAAATTTTTTATAATAATCTGAAATCCAAACTCTATATTTTCATTTGAGCTAAAAAGAGATTTAGTAACTTCAAAATTTCCCATTGGAATTTCTTTTTTTCCTTCTTTTTTCATTCCTTTTCTTAAAATTTGTTTCACTTCTATAACATTATTTCTAGTTTCTGTATCTGTTATCTTTAAGTTTTTAAACGGATCAAACTGAGCATTAAAATTTTCTAATTCTAGTATTTGTGATTCTATTTTTTTTAAAAGAATATCCTTATTCTCTAGTGATTTAAAAGGTTTTGTTGGATTTTTTTTCCCATTTCTATTAAATTCTTCTCTTTTAATCTCATAAAAATTATCAGAAGTAAAATTTTCAAAAAGATAAGCACTTCTAAACGCTCCTTTTAAAGTACTTCCTGGAATATATTTTTCTGTATTTGTTCCTATAAACTCACTAACTGCCAATTCATTATTCTCATTTTTATTTGAAATCCCAGCTATTTTTCTTTCATATATATCCACATAATCAGGACTCACAGGACATTTATATATATATCCGTATTCTTTTCTATAATTATTTTTTAAAAACTTCCTTGCAGTAAACATACTATTTTCTTCTAATACTTTTAAAAATTGTTTTTTTATATTTTCAGGAACCTTTTCCATAACTTCGTTTATATCAATCCTATAATATTCTCCATTTTTTATTACATATTCAAATGGAGATATATCATTCCCGTTCCCTATTTGAATTGGTGTAAGAGGTGTAAGAATACACTTATATTGTAACATTTCTATATCTCTGGATATCATAATTTTACCTCCAAAGTAAATGGAATTCCAATTTGAACTATATTTTTATCATAATGTATTTCCTCTAAAACTTTTCCAACTTTTTTATTTTCACCCTTTTTAAAAAGTGATCCAGCTGCAAAACATCCAAAAGGCTTTTTAAAAGGAGTTTCTGCATTTTTACCCATATTTGATATTTTTCCAAATTTTATTAATGGATTTTCATATATTACTCTTTCGTAATCAAATTCCTTTGGTATATAATTTGATAGTACAACAAATCCATTAGCATTTTCAATTTTTTTAAAACCATCAAATTTTTCAAAACTAATTGTTTTAAAATATCCTTTCCCTACACTTGCTTTTTTACCATAACCATTATCTTCAACAAATTTCAAAAGTTTTTTCATTTTTTCTAAAGAATAACCTTCTCTTAGTTTTATAAATATATATATTTCTTTATCTGTAAATATTTCTTTTGAAAAGAACACCCCATTATTAACTGTTGACCCTGAATATCTATTGATTACATTATGCATTACTATAGTTTGAGATGATGATCTTTCTCTTTCCTCAAGAGAATTTTTTAGTTTATCAAATACATAATCTTCATTTGTATAATCTTCTCTTAGTTTATTAAATTCTTCTAAACTTATATCTGTTATTTTATTGATAATTTTTCTTTTTTTTATTATTTCTGTTAGATTTGTATTTAAATTTTCTGCAAATTTTTTATTAACTTCTCTTTTTACAATCTGTTTTTTCAAAATTGGCATTTTTCCATCTATAAATCCATCAGAAATTATGAAAGGAGCTTCATACCTTTTAAAATCATTAATAACATTTTTAACTTCTTCTTCACCATACATTAAAGATATTCCCCACAATATATGTCCATATATTGTATCACTTTGCCATGGTGTTATATAAGATGAAATTGGTTTTATCTTCCACAAATAATCTTGATACATAAATATCTCCCTTCTTATATTTTAAAAGCATTTATTTTTTCTAAATAAGAAATACCATCAACATCTAATTTTGTAAATTTTATCTGACCATTTCCACGTGATACTCCTCCACCAATTCCTTCTAATGATAAAACTTTTAAAGCTTTTATAACTACATTTTCAAATAATTCTTCATCAATTTGTCCATTATCATTAAAATCAAATACTTTATATGATATTGTAAAATCAAAACTTACTCCTGCTGGAATTCTTTCAGAGTTTCTTGGAGTAGCCTCTGAAGTTAGCCTATTAATATTATTTTCATATTTCCATTCTGTATCTACTCCAATTCTATCTCTTAATTTTAAAAGTTCTTTTTTACTTTTTTCTGTTAAAAAAGCATCCTTTACAGATATTCTTGTTGTTCCTATTGCTGCTTCTCCACTAGCTTTCGCTCCTCTTCCAAAAACTCTACATACAGGGCATTCTTTCTCTGAACAACTATGCACTTTTCCACTTTCATCTATTTTTCCTTCTAACCACTCTATAAGCATTCTCATTTTACCTTTTATTGATGAACCAGGAATATATAATTCCTTTGTCAGAGGATTTCTTACTATGGGACTATCGTTTCCCCCTATCTCTATTATATCAGAGTTTCCCCCAATTCTTGTTCCAGTCATAAGTTCAAATGTACCTTCTATATTTTTTATACTTTTCATTCTCATAATTTATTTCCTCCCCAAAATTATTTTGTTATCCCTTCGCCATAAGAATATCCAACTATTGCTTCAAAAAATATTACAAAATCTTTAAATGCCTTGTATCCTTTTTCTGATTTATTTTCCTTTTGAATATAATTAATAGCTTCTATTAAAAAAGTTTTAAATCCTTTCATTTTTCGCTTTTCATCATTTTTACTAGCTCTATATTCTATTTTTGATTTAATCATTAAAATCATAGGATAGACTTTTTCAAAATTTTCATTATCTTCTAATCTATTATTTATTGCTTTGACTTCATTAAAAAATGCTCTTAATTGAGAATTACTTAAATTCTCACTTTTAAAATATTTTGCTATGCTTAAAGCTTCTTTTGTTATCAAATCCTCTCTAATATTCCCTTTTATATCAGCAAATCCTTTATCTTTAAATATCAATTCTATTTCAGGTTTATCATCTTTTAAATAAGCCATTATTTTACCTCCCTATTTTTTCTTACCACATAATTTAGTACAACCCTCATATATTTTTCTATAAATTCTTTTTTATATTTTTTTTCATTATTAAAAATGGTTTCAATAGAAAAATATTCAGATAATTTTCTTATTGTTTCTTCGTTTCTAATTTTTTCTTCTAATTCTTTTTCTCCCATTTTTTTCCCATCCATCCTTTTATATTTCTCCTTTAATTTAGGAACTATATTTCTGCCTAAATCATAAGTAAAATCTGAGATATATTTAAGATATTTTCCATCTTTAGTAGCTAAATATTTTTCAGCCATTTCTGTATAATTTAAAAGCCTATATAAAAAACTTTGATTATATATTTTATTATTTTCATCCTTTTTAGAATAATTTTTATCTATAAACTCAGCAAACATAAATACTCTTTTAAAATCATTCCATGGAATATATTTATCAAATATCACTACTCCATTTTTTCCACTGCTTTTTCCTTTTTCTTCAGCTTCTGTTGCCCATTGAGAACTAAAATAAATTGGATCCTTAGGTTTAGTTATAGCTATTCCACATGTTAATGTTATGTTTTTATTTTCACCTGTAAATTTTGAGAAACTTTCATTAAGTTTTTCTGATAAGAATATTAACTTTTCCCAAGAACCAACAATCATAAAATCATCTCCACCTGCATACACCACATAATAAGAATTTTTTTCATTTTCTTCTAAATGTTTGGGAAGCCAAAATGAAAAGAAACTATCTAACATCCTACTTAATGTTGATATTCTTGATATAGAAGTTGTATCTTTTACCTTTACTTCCATAATATTGTCATTTATTTGAACTTCTTCTCGCCTTAAACCAATACTAAAAATTAACCCCAAATTATCTACATCACCTTTTAAAATTCCTAAATTTCCCGATAAGGATTCAGATGCTATTTCTTCAAAAGTTTTTACTTCTCCATTTGAATTTATTGGAGTATATCCTCCATAAAAATCTTGAAACAATGGATATTCTCTCTTTTCAGATTCCTTCTTATTGTAATAATGAACTATAAAAGGTTCCCCCTCTATCTCTTCATCCTTTTTATAAATTTTACACTTAATATCAAATAAAGAAACTATAGTTTCATCAACTTTCAAGTATTTTTCATTATAAAAGGCTAGCTTCGACATTTTAGGAAGAAGTGTTCCAAATTCTAAATCTTTATGACACTTTGAACATTGTTCTTCAGTATCTTTAATCAGTTCTTTTCTGCATACTTTACATAAAGTAACTTTTATATCTTTGTTATAAAGTTCTTTTTCTAAAATAGTTGTATTTAGTATTTCTTCACTAAATTTTTTACCCTTTCCATCTTCTAGTTTGTCATTTAATTCATCATATTTATAGGAAAAGTTTAGTCCTAACTCATCTCCATTCATTTCAATCCATTCTAAGTTTAAATATAATTGTGCCAAGTATTCATTATATAATGTTTCATTTATCTCTTTTTTTATTTTTTTAAGTTTTTTTAAAGTTTCATCAGTATTTTGAGCTAAAATATAGAATTTTCCTCCAGAAGAGATGATTATATTTGCTGCTGTTAATCCTAAGTTTTCTATTATTTTATAAGCGCTTACATCAGATAATAATTTTATGAAGAATGAACGAGATCGTAACCTTTTTGCTATTGAATCTGTTGTTTCTATACTATATAAATATTTTTGTATACCTGAAATATCTCCACCTATTAATAAAAAATGATTTTCTTTATTTCCGTTTTTTACAGATATTTGTTTTATTTTATCTAAGCTGCCATTCTTCCACAAATGATAATTATACGAAGCTGAAGCTATTGCAGAAGTAGTTTTTAAATGATCATATAATGATAAATCACATATTTTTTTTTGGGTATCAGATGGAATACACCAGCAATATTTTTTTATACAATCTAGCATATTAATAAATAATATGTTAAAATCAATTGTTTTTATTGTTTTTATTTCATCTAAAAAATTTTTTATCAATTTATCTAGATCATTTTGTAAATTTATTTCTGTTTCTTGTGGAAATATATCACTATAATTAAAACTATTCAATTTATAACGAAATTCATATTTTTCTTTTACTTCTTCTTTTTCTCCTAAAGATATACCTTCAAAAAGACAGTCTAAAGGAGTTTCTTTAAAATATCGTGTACCATATACATAATCATCCTCATATCTTTCAGATGAGGAATAATTGTCTGCTCTCGCTACTATTAAGGCTAACTTTTTTAAATTTTCATCATCTTTTATTCCATTTACATTTATTTCTTCAGGAAAATAGTTAATATTTCCTTCGTGATGTTTTTTCACAATTTCTTTTAATTGTTTATCATCTCCAATTATTTTATTCTCTATTAAAAAATCTACAAAGTATCCTGAAAGAAATGGATGCTTTCCAGATGTTGCATTCTTTGTATAAAAATTACTTCTATTTAATAATTTCCCAATATCATGAAGTAATCCTCCTAATGTTACCCTTTCAAAATCATTTTTTATAATGACCATTTTATATAACCTCCCCCATTTTTTTTATTCGTCCAAGTCCTATACTTTTACGTTTTCCAAGAGAAATATTATCTGGTAAATTCACATTTGTTATAAATTCACCATAAAATCCTTTTATTTTTATATCTTTTTGAGTTAAAATACTTTCCTTAAATTTACCTTTTACTATTATTTCTTTATCTGCCCAAAGTTTACACATTTTAAAAAATTCTAAAATATTGTTTCTTAATTGTATATTTAAATCTAAACCATTATTTTTATATTTTTCATAATTTTTTGAATTTAAAGCAAACCACAAAGTTTCAAACCTATATTTATAAAATTTATCTTCTACTTTTAACTCTGGAAAACGAATTGTAATTATAGGCTCTACTTTAATTTCTTCATTATTTATTATTATCTTATTGATCCTATTTATATTTTCAAGTAAAATATCAGCTCCTAAATTTATTCCTAAAATATAAGGCTTTTTATTTATAATTTTATATTGTATAAAAGCATAATCATAATTAAATGTTACTTTATCAATATGATTGTGAAATTCTACAATTTCTCTAAATTCATTTCCTATATAACCTCTTAATTTTTCTGCATCTCTATTAAAAAATTCTCTTTCTGTACATAACATAACTTCTGCTAATTTCAATTTTCCTCCATTTTTTTACTAATATCTTTTAAATTTTATATGTTTAAAATATGAAGTTTTTATCACAACTCCATCTCTTATTTCTTCATGAGAAGTTCTTTTACTGAAAGAATAAATTGGAATAAGTCCTTTAATTTTGCAAAAATTTATCATTTTATATGTTATTCCCCATTCACCTTGAATTAAAATATAATCTTTTTTTTGAGCGTTTTTCTCTAAAAAATCAAAAAATAATTGAGAATAATCATTCTCTTCTTCTATATTACTCCATAAAAATTGCAATTTTTCAGGAAGATAAATTATTTTTTCACAAAAAAATTTATTTATTAATTCTTTTTCTTGTTCCTTTAGTAAAATATGAGAAAAAAATATATATACATTCATACTTCGCTCTCCTATTTTGAATAAAACTCTAATTTTTCTTTACAAATTTTTAAAAAATATTTTTGTTTAAATATATCATTTAAGAAATTCAATACTTTTTCTAAAGATTTTATATCTGCATCAGGATTATTTCTCTCTTTACCTGAATGAGCTATATTATTTCTAATTTTCCTGCAATCTTCAAATCTTTCAAAAAATTCTTTTAAAATATCTTCTGTTTTTTTATCAAATAATCTGTCATATTCATATTTCAGGTTTCTTTTTAATCCCTTAGTTTTTATAAATAATTTATCATCTAAATCATCTAAATCTTTTTTTACTCCAATTTCATTTGATAATCCATTGATTTTTGCATAAGAGATAAATGCTTCTTGGGCATTTGTATAAGACAGTGAATATCTTTTTTCTTTATAATGCCATTCAGCTAATCTTAAAAACATTTCATGATCTTCATTTATATTTTTAAAATGGTTTAAAAATTCTGAAACTACTTTAGGTATAATTAATCTAGCTGGACCTTCTATACTATTTATTAATTCATAATTTTTTTCTAAAGATTTTATACTTTCTTTTAACGAAGATATATAATTTATATTTACTGCATTAGAAAAATTATTCAATTTGTTTTTTATATTTTTATCCTCTATCAAGCTACAAATTAAATCACTATTCCCAAAATTTTTAAAAGTGTATGCTCCTTTCATCCATTTTGTTAAATCAAAAAAAACTTTTAAATTTATAACAGGAGTTATCTCTATACCTAAATTATTTTTTTCTTTAGCCTCATACATCCCATATGAAATATACTCTATTTTTATTTTTTTATCCATTACATCATTTAAATAGTTCATAACTAAAAACATCCAAAAAGCATTAGCTCTAAAAGAATGTGTTATATCTAAATATAATATATCTCCATCTTCTAATTTTTCTACTATACTTAAAATATTATTAAAATTTTCAAATATTTCTTTATCATTTAATCCATAAGTTGTTATTATTGGAACAATTCTATTATCAAATGTTGAAATAAATTCATTAAAATCTATAAAGTTAAGAGAATAACTTTGCTTTTCATTAATAGAACTTTCTATAAACTCTGTCATTTTATAGAAAATGTCCTCTTCATATTTTTCATTTTTTACTTTCTGAAACTTATCACAGTAATGACTATAAATGTTTTCCCACATTGAACCAAGAGTTCCAATATAAAATGTCTTATCTATATTAAAATGTTTTTCTAAAGCAGAAGCTACATATGTTTCATCATTATATATTTTCCCATCAATTTTATAATTGGTTTTTTTATAATTTCTCTCCTTATTTCCAGCTCCTAATGAAGCTATTAAAATATTTCTCATTTATTCCTCCGATTTGTTAAAACTTTTTTTCTATATTTAAAATTATATTTTTTTCTTCCAAGGATACTTCATTATTGTTCATTACTTTTATTAAAATTTCTTTTAAAATATTTTTTGAAAGATTTTCATATAGTAATTCCAAGATATCATTAAATATTTTTCCATCAATTCCATTAGGTATGAAAAAAATTTCTATTAATGAAAAATAAGATAATAAATTTACTTTTTTAGT
>PPYF01612528.1_pt1 | contig 11404 bp, 11 predicted proteins | sample 1559871 | NCBI WGS metagenome assembly PPYF01 (sample SAMN08240021, study PRJNA423297) | Human gut metagenome, whole genome shotgun sequencing project. | reverse complement strand
ATTGAAAAAGCTGTAGATGATTTTAATCAAGACTGGTATAGTGTTTATGGAGAAAATAAAGGAATTTGTGATTTATAAACATCCTTGAATAAACAGGAAAATATACATATAGAAAAAGCGCTCAATTATAGTGAATTACTATAAATAAGCGCTTTTTTTATTTTTCGCAGAACACTATATTCTACGAAAAAATCAGAATCTTAAAAGAATATCAATTTATTATTGCTATCTCAAAAAGAATAAATATTTCATTTATCGTTAATTTTGGATAAAATGATTAACACAAATAAATTTATTATGATGAAAATAAGAATTGATTAATTTTATCTAACGATTTTCAAATATTTTTTCATTATTAATTTGTTTTTTAAACACATCGAACTATAAAAACATTAGTTATTTACTGTTAAAATCATCAGATAAAACAGACTATTATCTTAATAGCTCAAATACCTGATAATTACTGTCAATTCGTCGCTTTTTTATTTGAAACAACAACAATTTATGATATAATTCGGTTCGTAGAATATAGTGTTCTGCGAAAATGGAAGGGTTGGAGGTAACAATGTATTGGTACGTAGCCAGATGCAAAACTGGTAGAACTAAAAAACTTGTTAGTACTTTAAACAAACAAGTGAACATGAATGCCTTTATACCTAAAAGTGAAAGATGTTTTGGTAGAGGGGAAACAGCTGAGTTTATAGTTAAGGAAATATATCCTGACTATGTATTTATCAAGAGTGATCTTGATCAAGAAGCTTTTGATGAACAATTTAAAGAGTATTTTAAAACGATTAATGGATTAGTGGATTTACTTGAGTATAAAGATACATATCCATTAACTAGTGAAGAGCAGTCTTTACTAGAAAAGTTATTAGATAATACTGATACGGTCAAACATACAAAAGGAGTTATAGTGGATCGAAGATTTGTGCCAACTGATGGTCCTTTAGTAGGTTTAGAAGATATGATCAAAAAAGTTGATAAATATAGAAGATTTGCAACATTAGATACAGAAATTCTTACTGGAAAACTACTTGTTGCGATTGATTATTAAGATGAACTGGTATGTCTTATATGTATTCAGTAATAAAACTAATAAAATACTATCTAATTTGAATCAAAGAAAAGAACTTACTGCCTTTATTCCTAAAACTGAAGTATTTCATAGGCAAGCAAAGAAAAAGACTACTAAGGATATGTTTGATAACTATATTTTTGTTAAGTCTGATTTAAATCAAGATGATTTTAATGATCTTTTGTTATCTATGAAAGATAAGAATGATGGACTCATAAAACAATTAAAGAATGCTGAAGTATCTGCTTTAAGAGAAAAGGAAATAGAATTCTTTAATACGGTATTAGATAAGGACAATGTGGCTAGAGTATCAGTTGGTTACCAAGAAAATGGTAAGACAATTATCACTAGTGGTCCGCTACTAAATTATCAACACCATATTATACGAGTCATGAAACATCATTGTACTGCACAACTAGATTTACCTTTCTTTGATCGGAAGATTATTCTAGGAGTGGAACTTAAAAGCAAGAATTAAGTGTTACTCAGGTTAACTTGATAACACATTAATTTGGAACATAAAGTCTAATTTATTTGGGGTAAGGGGGGATTATATCCTCTAACCGATAAATATGGCTTAAACAGGCGATAAACCTGTTTTTTTTATGTTCAAAAAAGGAGGTAAAAGAGGATGCTTGAAAAATTAGAGAAAATAGGATCTAAAGTTATATGTGTTATTGATGATAAGTCTTACTGTTATGAAAATGGCAAAGAAGCATATCAACAATTATTAGATAACTATTCTATTAAATCTATTAAAGCACTAGAGAGTCAAATTATTACTTATTTAGAACTAAAAGAAGATAACCAAGATTGGCAAGAAGATTATAAAGAACAGTTTGGTAATGAACCAAGCTTTTTTTGATAAATAATTGGAGGGGAAATTAACATGAGAGAAAACAAAAGAACTATCCCATTTTCACCACCAGATATTGGTGAAGATGAAATTAATGAAGTTATTGATACTTTAAAATCAGGATGGATTACAACCGGTCCTAAGACTAAAGAATTTGAAAGACAAATAGCTTCTTGGTGTCATACAGAAAAAGCAGTATGTTTAAATTCACAAACTGCTGCAGCTGAGATGACATTACATTTATTAGGTATTGGTGAAGGTGATGAAGTCATCGTTCCAGCATATACATATACAGCAAGTGCATCAGTAGTAACACATGTTGGTGCAAAATTAGTTATCGTTGATAGCCAAACTAATAGTACAGAAATGGATTATGATCAATTAGAAAAAGCTATTACTGAAAGAACTAAAATAATTATACCAGTAGACTTAGGTGGCACTATTTGTGATTATGATAGAATCTATGAAATAGTAGAAAAGAAAAAAGACTTATTTAAAGCAAATAATGATATTCAAAAAGCATTTAATAGAATTATTATTATGGCTGATGGTGCTCATGCTTTTGGTGCTACAAGAGATGAAAAAGTCTGTGGTGAAATAGCAGATTTTACCAATTTCTCTTTCCATGCAGTTAAAAACCTAACAACAGCAGAAGGTGGAGCAGTGACTTGGAGAAATATTCCAGGTATTGAAAATGATGATATCTATAAACAATATCAATTACTATCGTTACATGGTCAATCGAAAGATGCATTAGCTAAAACAAAATTAGGTGCATGGGAATATGATGTTGTAGCTCCTAACTATAAATGTAATATGACTGATATTATGGCCTCTATTGGTTTAGCACAGTTAAAAAGATATCCTGAATTAATTAAAAGAAGAAAAGAAATCATTTTAAGATATAACGATGCACTAAAAGATTACAATGTATCTGTATTAGATCACTCTAATTCGTCTGGACATTTATATTTAGTAAGATTTTTGGATAAAGACGAAGATTATAGAAATGCGTTCATTAATAAAATGGCGGAGTTCGGTATAGCATGTAATGTACACTACAAGCCATTACCTTTACTTACTGCATATAAGAACTTGGGATTTGATATTAAAAATTATCCTAATGCTTATAACATGTATCATAACGAAGTTACTCTTCCATTACATACATGTTTAAGTGATGCTGATGTTGATTATGTTATTGAAAAACTAAAAGAGGTAATAAGATGTACAAATTCTTTATAAAAAGATTATTAGATATACTTATAAGTATTCTTGCACTTCCATTTGTTTTATTAATTGTATTAATTGTTAGTATAACTATTAAGTTGGATGATGGTGGTCCAATATTTTATAACTCAATTCGATTAGGAAAAAATGGAAAAAGTTTTAAAATGTACAAATTTAGATCGATGAAAGTTAATGCTCCGGATTTAAGACAAGAAGACGGATCTACTTTTAATAGCGATAATGACATTAGAATTACAAAAGTTGGAAAAGTTTTAAGAAAAACATCTATTGATGAAATACCACAAATTATAAATGTATTAAAGGGTGAAATGAGTATTGTTGGTCCTAGACCTGATTTACCAGATGGATTAGAAATATATGATGACTATGAAATAAGAAAACTAGATGTAAAACCGGGTATTACAGGATATTCTCAAGCATTTTTTAGAAACTCAGTTGAAATGAAATATAAATTTAAAAATGACGTTTACTATGTGGATAATGTTTCTTTTATTTTGGATTGTAAAATAATTTTAAAAACGATTAAAAGCGTTATATTTAAGGAGAATATTTATGTCAAATAAGAAAAACATAATAATTTATGGAGCTTCACATTTTTCAAAAATTCTTAAATTTTATATAGACACTGATACAAATTGGAATGTTGTAGGTTTTTGTGATGATAACGAACAATTGTTAGATTCATCTTTCTGTGGATTGCATGTATACTCGTATGCAGATTTAATAAAACTTAATTTAGATTTCGAAATATTAATTGGCATTGGATATTCAAAAATGAATAGTGTAAGAGAAAAAGTATATAAAAGATGTAAAAGTGATGGTTATAAGATTACTAGTTACATCCATTCATCGTCAATTACAAATAATAGTATATTAGGAGAAGGTATTGTGATTTTAGAAAATTGCATTATTGGACCCTTTTCAAAACTTGGTGTAAATAATTTAATTTGGAATAATTGCAATATAGGTCATGATAATGAAATAGGTAATTTTAATATGATAGCAGGAAGTTCATCAACCTGCGGTTTTGTAAGAATTAATAATAATTGCTTTATAGGAAATTCTTCAGTAATCAAAGAATATGTGAATATAGAAAGCAATACCTTAATTGGTGCTAATTGTTTTATAAATAAAAACACAAAAAAAGGTGAAGTATATAAATGTAAAAATACTATTGTTATTGAAAAAAAGGGAGATGATTATTATTAAACAAAAGATAATGATTTTAGGTGCTAGTGAGTTACAAGTACCTGCAATTAAATGTGCAAATAATCTAGGATTAGAAACTATAGTCCTTGATTATGATATAAATGCTGTTGGGAAAAAGTATGCTTCTAAGTTTTATAATATAAGTACTTTGGATTATGAACAGGTTTTAAGTGTTGCAAAAAAAGAAGCAATAAATGGTATTATTACAATTTGTAGTGATAGACCAATGCCTATTATTGCAAAAGTCGGAGAACAATTAAATTTAAGGACAATATCATATAACACTGCAATGAAAGCAACTGATAAAGGATTGATGAGAGATGCTCTTAAAGAACATAATGTACCAATACCAAGATACTATAAGTGTGTCAACAAAGTGGATTTTTTAGAGGCAATAGATTCAATAGGAACAAAATGTATAATAAAACCATCAAACAATTCAGGTAGTAGAGGTATTTATTTATATAACGGACACGAAAATTTGGATGATATTTACAAATACTCAAGTAGCTATAGTACCAATCACTGTGTATTGGTCGAGGAATATATGAATGGACCTGAAGTAAGCGTAGAAGTAATTGTTCATGAAGAAAAAATTAATATAATTCAAATTACAGATAAAATAACTACAGGGAATCCATATTTTGTCGAAATGGGACATACTCAACCATCTTCACTATCATCTGATATAAAAAAAGAGATAATTCAAATAACTAAAGGTGCTATAAATGCATTAGGTATAAAAAATGGGCCAGCACATGTGGAAATAAAGGTAACTTCACAAGGTCCTAAAATAGTTGAAGTTGGCGCTAGACTTGGAGGAGATCATATCACTACCGACTTAGTCCCACTATCAACAGGTTTTAATATGGTTGACGCAACAATAAAAATTAGTCTTGGTATAGAACCTGATTTTAATAATATCACATCAAAAAATGCCATTATTCGTTATTTTAATTCAAACTCAGGATATTTGAAAAAAATTAAAAATTTAGATAAGGCAAAAAAAATAGAAAATGTTGTAGAAATAACCATCTTAAAAAATATTAATGACTATGTTGACGAAATAACTAACAGCAATGAAAGATTAGGTTATGTAATAATTCAATCTAACTCTCTGGAAGATTCAATATATACATTCGAAAAGGTAATAGATACCTTGGATATAGAAATTGAGGATAAAATATGAAGAAAGTGACAATTGTAACATGCAATGATAGTTATAGCTATGAAGTTAGAGGAAAGTTTATCGAAGATTATTATATGAGAAATGGATATATTGTAAATGTAATTAGTTCGAATTTTAGTCATAGAACAAAAAAAGAGTACAAAAATAAAAGAAATAACTTAGAATTAATAAAAGTACCATTTTATAAGAGAAATTTATCTTTTAAAAGAATTTATTCTCATCTTATTTTCGCAAGAACAGCAGTTAATAAAATTATAGATGAGAAGCCAAATATAGTGTATGTGATTACACCACCAAATTTTTTATTTAAATATGTTTATAAAATAAATAAAATTTTACCTAATACAAAAATCATATATGATGTTGATGATTTATGGCCAGAAACATTACCTATTCCCAATAAATATAAGAAACTTGTAAAAGTTCCGTTATCTATTTGGAAAAATTTGAGAAAAAAATACATTACAGCTAGCGATTTCGTTATAGCAGAATGCAAATTGTTTGAAAACTATCTAAAAAAAGAAAATCCAAAAATAAAGTGTAAAACAATGTACATGACAAAAAGTGATAATACTGTAGAAATTCTCACTCCATCTATAAAAAATAGAATTTCATTTTGTTATTTAGGCTCTCTAAATAATATATTTGATGTTGAATTTACTACATCATTTTTAAATGAATTGGCAAAGAGAAAAAAAATAATTTTGCATATTATTGGAGATGGTGAAAAAAAAGACTTATTTATTTCAAAATTAAATAATGTTGATATTATTGATCATGGGATAATATATGATGAAATTGAAAAACAAAAAGTATTTAATGATGCTAATTTTGGGCTAAATATAATGAAGAATTCAGTATTTGTTGGTTTAACAATGAAATCAATAGATTATTTTAAGGCAGGCTTACCAATTATTAATACAATTAAATCTGATACATTTCAAATTGTTGAGGAGTATAAATGTGGATTTAACTATAAAAATAATTTAGATAAATTAATTACAAGTATTCTTTCTTTAAATGATAATGATGTTCAAATATATAAAAATAATTCTCGAAAGGTGTATGAAACTTTTTTTACAAAACAATCTTTAGTTGATTCTATGAATGAACTTATGGACTCAATTTCAAAGTAATTAATAAACAAAGTGATATACCTGAATAAAAAGGAGAAACAAAAATGAAAAAGAAAATTGTTTTATCTGGAATAAACATAAGAAGCAGTGGAACATTGTCAGTCTATAAAGCTTTTCTTAATGAGATAGAGGAAAAAAAACTATATAAAATATATGATTTTATAGCAATGGTATCAAATAAAATATTATTTCAAGATTACCAGCATATTGAATTTTTAGATTTTCCAAAAGAAAAGGAGTCTAGACTTATTAGATATTATTACGAATATGTATGGTTTAATAAATTCTCAAAAGAAAATGAAGTTTATATATGGTTGTCATTAAATGACCAAACACCACGTGTTAAGTGTAAATACCAAATTTTATATTTTCATAATCCATCAACTTTTTATAAATGTACTTATAAAGATTATAAGTATGATAGATGGTTTTTTTGGGATTCAAAATTATATAGGTATTTAGTAAAGTTTAATATTCATAGTAATGACTTAATATGTGTTCAACAAAAATGGATAGCAGAAGAGTTTAAAACAGAATTTAAATATGAAAACTTAGTTCTGTTTCCACCAAATAATAACATTTTAGTTAATAAATCAGAAAGTGTAAAGCATGACACATACACATTTATTTATCCGGCGGGTGCTAGAGTTTATAAGAATTTTGATGTTATTTTTGAAGCAGTTATAAATTTAGCAAAAAATAGAAACGATTTTAGAGTATTAATCACTATTGATGGTACAGAAAATACATATACAAAAAATCTATTTGAGAAATATTGTAATGTAAAAAATATTATATGGAAAGGATTTGTTTCAATTCAAGAAATACAAGATTTGTACCTAAAAAGTGATTGCTTACTTTTTCCGTCAAAATTAGAAACGTGGGGTTTACCAATATCTGAAGCTAAAGAATATGGATTACCAATGATTGTATCTGACTTACCATATGGACATGAGTCAGTTGGTAAATATAAAAAAGTGAATTTTTTTGACCCAAATGATTATATTGCTTTATCTAAATACATGAGTGATTATATTGATAAAAAAAATAATTATGATGTTAATACTCAAATCATAACAAATTATTACAAAGAAATAGGTGATTTAGAATCATTAATTAACCAATTTGAAGAAAAAAAATAGGAGGAACTAGTTTATGTATTATTTTTTAATTGGTATGTGGATTTTTGTACTAATAATAGCATTGCTTGTATTAGGTAGAAAATCAAAAAATATATTCCATCCATTAGTTTTTTTTCTTTTTTTCCAAATACTAAAATATGGAATACCATTAATAGTAAATAAACCATCTTATTTTGCTGATTATAGTATTAGTAATGTAGAATACCTTGTTTTTTATGAATCATTATTTATATTATTTGTTTTTATTGGTTATTTTTCTAACATTTCAAAAATAAGATTTAGAAACTTAAAATTAAAAAAAAATATACAAAAATATGATATGAATACAAGTAGAAGTTCATATATAGTAATTTATTTGTTTTTTATTATAGGTTTTCTATCAAGAATTCGTATATTCATAAAACTTGGCGGAATTTCATATGTTTTTTATAATTCCCATGTAACATATAGTAAATTGGTTTCCGGATTTGGTCTCGAATCAATACTTGCAAGACTAATGTTAGTAGCAATTGTATGTATGTTTGAAAAAGCATTAAATAAAAAAAGAAAAAAAGATATAATTTCAGTAATAATAATGACAGTTTTATATATGATGACATATCTAATATATTCTTCTAGAGGACCTGCGTTAGAAGTTATATTAGTTTTATTATGCTGTTATAGCATTAACTATAAAAAAATATCAATGAAGGACATACTTAAACCTAAATATTTATTTATGTTTGCAATTATGTGCTTGATTTTATTTTCTACTTTGGCAAGACGTACTAATGAGTCAGTAGTTGGTTCTAGTATATCAAGTTTGTTAGAAGGGTTAAGTTCAGAATTTAACAGAGTAGATCGTGATATTTTTACTTATAATTATTTTTCTGATCATGCATTATGGTATGGAAAAATTTTCTTAAATGTATTGTGTATGATGATACCATCTTCGATTTTTATTAATAAGCCACCAATTGATGATGGCTTTTATTTAATGAATTTAATTCATGGTAATGTATTGGGCCCTAATTCAGGTAGAAATAATATAGACTTGACTATTGGCTCACTTCCTTTTACATCACAAGGACTAGGATATGCAAATTTTGGTATTCTTGGAATTATCATAGTAGGATTTTTGACAGGTTGTCTTTACAAAATTATATATGAAAGGACAATTAAAAGGAATAACACATTAGATACATTAATATATTTTTATGTTATGTACATTTTTGGATTTACACCGTTATTAATACAAAACACTATTTCTATTATTCTTTTTGCAGTTTTAATGCAAAAAGCATCACATTTAAAATTATTAAGGAGATATTAATATGGCAAAGTTATTGGCAATGTATTTACCACAATTTCATGAATTTAAAGAGAATAATGAATGGTGGGGAAATGGGTATACTGAATGGAGTGCTGTAAAAAGCAGTAAACCTTTATTTAAAGGACATTATCAACCACATATTCCTTTGAATAAAAATTATTATGATTTAAGTGACAGTACAGCAAAGGCTTTTAAATGGCAGGCAGAACTAGCAAAAAAATATGGGATTGATGGCTTTTGCATATATAATTATTGGTTTTTGGGTCACCAATTAATGGAAAAACCTTTGGATATATTATATGAACATAAGGATATTCAACTAAATTATTGTATTTGTTGGGCAAATGAAACATGGACAAGAACTTGGTATGGCTTAGAAAAAGAAATATTGATAGAACAAACATATGGAGACTGTAATGATTGGAAAAAGCACTATCAATATTTATCAAAGTTTTTCAAAGATCCAAGGTATATAAAAAGAGATAACAAACCAGTTTTGTGTATATATCATACTAAGGATATTGATGAATTAGATAAAATGATTGATTTATGGAATAAACTAGCTATAGATGATGGATTTAATGGGATTTATCTTATTTCTGGAAATACTAATGCTTTTGTATTAGAAGATAGGGATGAGCTAGTTGATGCATATTATAACTTTGAACCTGGATATAGTTTGAAACATAAACAAACTAAATTTGAAGATTTTGAGTATTATTTTAGTACATTCTTTAAACAAAATATAAATAGAATAAAAAAGAAAAAAATATTAGAAAGAAAACTATCGACTGAAAAAGTATATAAACAATGTATTAAGCAAATTGAAAAAACTAATAAAAAAGTATTTTATGGAATATTCCCTGAGTGGGACAATACACCTAGACGAAAATACAAAGGATTGGTTTATAACAACTCAAGTCCAAAACTTTTTGGAAAATATTTAGGAGAATTGATTTCTCGTGTTGATAAAAATGATTTCATTTTTATCAACGCATGGAATGAATGGGGTGAAGGCGCATATCTTGAACCTGATACAAAACATAAATATGAATATTTGGAAGAAATAAAAAAACAATTAGAAATTAATGAGGAGAGATAATTATTGTGTATGAATCAGTATTTGAAAAAGTAGATTATTGTACAGGTTGTGGATTATGTAAAAATATATGTCCCAAAAAGTGTATCTCTATGGAGATAATTGATGGATTTTACTATCCTAAAATCAATAAGGAAAAATGTATAGATTGTGGTGCGTGTAGAAAGATGTGTCCTCACTACGAGACGGTTCATAATGAAAATATTAAGGCATTTGCTGCATACGATTTGGATGATGAAAATAGAAAGAATAGTTCTTCTGGAGGTGTTTTTGGATTAATTGCCCAAGAATTTATTCTTAATGGAGGAATAATATATGGAGCTATTTACGATGATACATTTAAAGTAAAACATAAAAAAATAGATTCGATAGAAAAATTGCCTTTACTTAAAACTTCTAAGTATTCTCAAAGTAATTGTCATGATATATATTCTTCAGTAAAAAAAGATTTATCTAATAATAAAAAAGTATTATTCAGTGGTACACCATGTCAAGTAGCTGCAATTAAGAAATATTGCAAAGGTTTTTCAAATCTTTACACTATTGATTTTATTTGTCATAGTGTACCGTCACCAATTTTATTTGATAAATATATTTGTTCTTTAGAAAAGAAATACAAATCAAAAATAATAAACTTTAATTTTAGAGATAAATGTTCTGGTTGGGAAAACAAAAAATTTAGTGTAACCGCTAGATTTAAGAATAACCAAGTATATGAGGCATTAGCTTTAAAGGACCCATTTTTTAGATCCTTTGTTTTTGGCGTGATATGTCGATGCTCATGTGAGAGTTGTCACTTTAAATCTGATCAAAAGGCAAGTGATATTACTATAGCTGATTTTTGGGGGATTTGGGATTATTTACCAGAAATTTCGAGTGATTTAGGTGTTTCTTTAATTATGCAAAATAATAATAGAGGAGCCGAAATGTTAAAAATGATATCTAATAAATCATTTATAAAAGAGGTTGATTATGAAGAAATGCATAAATTCAATCCTGCAATTGATGATTGCTTTATTCCTATACATAACCAAAAAAGAAAAATTAAAAAACTTTTAGAGTGTAATATAGAGAATTATATTGATGAATTAAATAAGAGTACAAGTTTTTCAATAATTGATAGGTTAATGAT
>PPYF01471953.1_pt1 | contig 11404 bp, 11 predicted proteins | sample 1559871 | NCBI WGS metagenome assembly PPYF01 (sample SAMN08240021, study PRJNA423297) | Human gut metagenome, whole genome shotgun sequencing project. | reverse complement strand
CTTCTGCTGTTTGCGTTTCTGCACCGGCTGGTGTTCCGCGCTGTCCTGCTCATTCCGGACCGTGTCGGTTTGGCGGCCGCATTTCTGCTGGTATGCGCCTATGCGGTGGATTTTGCCGTCAGCGCGTATCAGGCGTATCAGAATGCGCATACTTCCACAGAGGCCGAGCACGTGCCCGGCCGCGCCGCCCGCTGAAAAGCGCGGCGCCGACCTTTACACAAAGGGGATTTTTTAGAAATGATTTACCGCAGCAAGGAAACCGTGTGCTCCATCACGGTACCCAGAGATCCGGAATACCTGGCTCTGGTACAGGATATTCTGGAACATCCGCTGGTGCGTTCCATGGAGGCGTACACCCAGCACGGCGAGACCTCGTGCCTGCGCCACAGCATCAATGTTTCGTATCTCAGCTACCTGTATTGCAGGGACCATGGATGGCAGGCCCGCGCCGCCGCCCGCGCCGGGCTGCTGCACGACCTTTTTCTGTACGACTGGCACTTCCACGCAAAGGAAACGGGCAATTATTTTCACGGGCTGACGCATCCGCGGCGCGCGCTGGAGAACGCCCAGCGCCTGTTCAGCCTTACGGACAGGGAAAAGAATATCATCCTGCGGCATATGTGGCCGCTGACGGTCACACCGCCCAAATACCGCGAGGCGTATGTGATTGTGATGTTCGACAAATACTGCAGCCTGATGGAGACGTTCCACAAGCCCGTGATGGAGCTGATGGAATACCAGGAGTTGACGGCTGATTTGAAAAAAGGCTTTGCCGCGCAGTGAGCGGCAAAGCCTTTTTATGTGCGCCCGGGCCATATTGCGCCCGGGCCGTTTTGCGGTTTGGATTAACGGCTTTGAGGGAGCGGACCGCGAGGCGTCGGGAGCAGCTCCGCATGCCGTTTTGCTCCGGGCGGCTCACAGGCGCTCCACGATTCCCGTGACCAGGCGCTCCAGCACCTTTGCGCGGGCTGCGGCCGTCTCGATGACCTCGTTTTCGTCCAGCTTCTTTTCCAGCACGCCCGCGGCCATATTGGTGACGAGGCTGATGGCCAGCACAGGCAGCCCGCAGTGGCTGGCGACGATGACCTCCGGCACCGTGGACATTCCCACGGCGTCCGCGCCCAGCACGCGGAACGCACGGATCTCCGCCGGAGTTTCGTAGCTGGGGCCCATATAGCCCAGATATACTCCGTGGCGCAGTGCAACGCCCTGCGCGGCGGCCACCTCGTCTGCCAGACGGCGCAGAGCGGGCGTATAGGCGTAGGTCATATCACAGAAGCGCGGGCCGAAGCCCGCATCGTTGGGGCCGGTGAGCGGGTTGGCGCCCATAAAATTGATGTGGTCGTCAATGACCATCAGGTCGCCCACCTGGAAATCGAGGTTCACGCCGCCGCAGGCATTTGTCACCAGCAGCGTTTCCACACCCAGCGCTTTCATCACACGGACGGGCGCGGCGATGTGGGACATGGGATGTCCCTCATAAAAATGAAAACGCCCCTGCATGCACACGACGCCGTGCCCGGCCAGACGGCCCAGCACAAAACGTCCCGCGTGCCCCGGCGCGGTGGAAACGGGAAAGCCGGGAATGGAGGCGTATTCCACAAAAGACGCATCCTCCAGCACATCGGCCAGACCGCCCAGCCCGCTGCCCAGGATCAGGCCCACCGACGGGCGTGCGCCGGCCACGGCGCGGATGGCATCTACCGCGTTTTGGATCATTTCCTTCAAGGCTTTTCCTCCGTTCGCGTCTGGCTGCTTTTCAGCTCGAAGTGAATCAGCAGGCTGAGCAGCGCGCGCAGGATGATGACCGCGCCCAGAATGAGCAGCTCGCTCATCTCCCGTACCAGAACGGTCTTTAAGATCTCGGCGGCCATTTTAAATTCCAGCCCGGTGGCAAGGCCGTCGGCAAGCTCGAACTGCAGCGCGTAATGCCGATGCAGAAAGGTATTGCCCAGATATTCCGCAAAGGCCCGCACTGCCGACACTGCCACCACAAAAATGCCCATCATCTCCAGCACGCCGATGATGGGCGGCAGGATGAGCTCGATCAAATGTTCCAAGTCCATGTTGCGTCTCCTTTCCAGCCACGCGTCTTTCGGCGGAACTGCTGGCCACCGACGACCCCGCCAATGTGCGCGCAGCCATGCGCCGCACACTGGCGCTGGGGCTTGGGCTTGGCGCGGCTGCGGCCGCGCTGCTGTTCACTGGAGCGGGGCTTGCAGCGGACTGGTGGCTGGAGGATGCGCGGGCCGCGCTCTCGCTGCGCATTTTGGCGCCCAGTTTGCCGTTTATGGCGGTTTCGGCATGTCTGCGGGGGTTTTTCATGGCGCGGCGCAAGGTGGGGCCGAATTCCCGCGCGCAGATCTTCGAGCAGGTCGTGCGCATCGGCGTGGTGGCGCTGCTCATTGATTCTGCCGTACCGCAGGGCATCGGAACGGCCTGCGCGGCCGTGGTCGTGGGCAATACGGTCAGCGAGGCTGCGAGCTGGGTATATATGGAATGGTGCTACCGGCGTGAGCTGAGGGACGTGCCCCGTAACGCAAAGCGTCCGGTGCAGGGGCTGGGACGGCAGCTGTGGGATATCATAGCGCCCATTGCTGCGAACCAGTATATGACGAGCGTGCTGCGCACCGTTGAAAATGTAATGGTGCCCGGCTGCCTTGCGCTGTATACGCTCAGCCGCGAAACAGCGCTCAGCCAGTACGGCGCGCTGAAAGGCATGGCCATGCCGGTGATTTTTTTTCCGTTTTCATTTCTGGCCACGCTTTCTACGCTGCTGCTGCCGGAGATCACCGAGGCGCATGTGCAGAACAGGCGCGCGGCGCTGGAACATCTGGTCAACCGTGTCATGCTCATCACGCTGGTGCTTTCGTTTCTGGCCGGCGGCCTGTTCACCCAGTTTGCAAAGGAGATCGGCCTGGTGCTGTACCAGAGCGAGGAGATCGGTTTTTATCTGTCGATACTGGGGCCGCTGATGCCCTTTATGTATATGGAGAGCATGGTGGACGGCATCCTGAAAGGGCTGGGGGAGCAGCTCTCCTCCTTTCGTTATACGGCGCTGGATTCGGTTGTGCGCATCGCGTTGATCTACCTGCTGCTGCCGCGCTTCGGCATGCAGGGCTTTTTGTTTGTGATGCTGGTGAGCAATTTGCTGACGAGCCTGCTGAACCTGCACCGCCTGCTGCATGTTACAGGGCTGCGTGTGCAATGGCTGCGTTGGGTGATAAAACCGGTGTTCTCGTTTTTGTGCGCGGGCGCGGCGTGCCGGTTCGTGCTGCAGCCACTGACGCAGCGGCTGGGCCTGCCGCTTCTGGCCTGGGCTGTTTTGGGAGCGGTATTCACCAGCGTTATTTACGCGCTGTTCATTTGGCTTACAGGCTGCGCCGGGCCGGGAGACTTTATCGTCAGGCGCACCCGGAAGAAGGCGGGGGAGAGGGATTCGTCCGTGTGATGCGGATGCAGGAAAGGACGCCGCGGCTGTGTAAAATGCCGATTCTTGCGCGCAAAGTTTGGATAAGATGGAGAAAGCTGAAAAAATGGTTGACGAAAGACTGGAAAAGGATTATTATGTTGTCATAACAACAAGGCGGCCAACAACATCCTACAGGCGGCCTTGCAGCGCCCGGCGGCGGAATGCCTGCCGGGAGGGAAAGAGGTGCCTTTGGTGAAAGCGGTACCCAGGTACTTGCAGATTATCAATTATTATCAGGGAATGATCGACGCGGGCAAGCTGTCGGAGGGGCAGCAGATGCCCACGGAAGAGGCCATCGGCGCGCTGTTCAGCGTGAGCCGCATCACGGTGCGCCAGGCTTTGGACGGCCTGGCACAGGCGGGATATATTTACAAAGTGCAGGGAAAGGGCAGCTTTGTCGCATCCAAGAAGGCGGGAATGCAGCTCAATCATCTGATCGGCTTCAGCGACGAGATGCGCAGCCTGGGGCTGGAACCGTCCACCATCCTTATGGAACAGAGCCTGATGCTGCCCACGGAGGCGGTGGCAAAGGCGCTGAACATCGACGTCACCCAGAAGATCTATTTCCTAACGCGCATCCGCTGCGCGGACGGCGTCCCGGGGATAAATATATCTTTAACGTCACTCTGGAAAAGTAAACTTTCGCTGGGCCTGCCCCGCCTGCGGCTGGGCTGCGCCCGCGAAAAATTTTTTGAACGGTATTGTTATAACAACATGACAACTTGTCTTGTTGCAGCTTAAATCAAATGAGGAAAGGCAGAGGTTCATGACGGAAAAAAGTAGATCAGAGCGCGGCGGACGGCGCAGGTTCAACCTGAAACGGCGCGAGGCCTGCACGGGCTGGCTGTTTGTCTCACCGGCGCTCATCGGGTTCAGCATTTTCACCTTCGGTTCTATCCTGTATTCGCTGTACTTATCCTTCACCGATTACAACCTGCTCAGCAAGCCGAACTGGCTGGGCCTGCAGAACTACGTCAAGGCGTTCACGGACGACCAGTACTTTTACCCGTATTTCGGCAATACGTTCTATTTTGTTGTTGCGCTGGTGCCCATTGTGCTGGTGGTGTCGCTGCTGCTGGCCATCCTCATCAACAAAAAGGCGGGCAGGCTGACAAAGGGCTACCGTGTAGCTCTGTTCCTGCCCAGCATCACGTCCACCGTCGCGGTGAGCATGGTGTGGCTGTGGATCTTCAACCCGGACATGGGCATCCTGAACAACATTCTCACTGCCATCGGCCTGAATGATGTGCCGCTGTGGCTGGGCGACCCGGCCTGGAGCAAGCCCGCGCTCGTTATCATGCGCGTGTGGCAGATGAGCGGTTATTATATGCTGATGTTCCTTGCCGGGCTGCAGACCATCCCGGAGACATTGTACGAAGCCGCGGATGTGGACGGCGCCACAGGATGGCAGAAATTTATCCGCATTACGGTGCCGATGCTCTCCAATACAACGTTTGTGGTAGCCATCCTGCTGGTGATCGAGGCGTTCAACATGTTTGAATCCATTTTCGTAATGACGCAGGGCGGGCCGCTCGGCTCCACCAGCACCATCATGTACTATATCTATGAGCAGGGCTTTACCAACTACAACATGGGCTATGCGTCGGCGCTGGCGTGGATATTCTTTGCCATTATCATGGTGGTGACGCTGATCCAATACCGCTTCCGCCAACGATGGAGAACTACGAGCGCCTGTTCCAGGTGCTGCCCTTTGATAAGTTTACGGTCAATTCGGTGTTTTTGTCCGTCGCGATGCCTCTTTGTATGATCGCGGTCGCCTCTCTCACGGCATATGCGCTCACGCGGCTGGAGTTCCGCGGCAGGAACATTTTGTTTCTTGCGTTCATCGCCACGATGATGATCCCCAGCCACGTCACCCTCATCCCCAACTATAAGATCGTTGTGGATATGAAGCTCATCAATACATATGCGGCGCTGTTCCTGACGAATATGTTCACGGGCGCCAATGCGTTCAACATTTTTTTCTTCCGCCAGTTTTTCCTCAGTATTCCCAAGGACTTGGAAAACGCCGCCATCATCGACGGCTGTACGCGGCTGGGCGTGTTTTTCCGCATCGTGCTGCCAAATGCGAAGCCGGCCATTGCCACGACGGCCATCCTGTCGTTCCGCAGTGTGTGGAACGCGTTCCTGTGGCCGATGCTGGTGATCAACGACTACGACAAGCTGACGCTGACCGTGGGCCTGAAATACCTGAAGGAGTGGGAACCCAACTGGGCCGTGCTTCTGGCGGGCGCGTCCCTCAGCATCGTGCCCATCGTCATTGTGTTCCTCATCTTCCAAAAGCAGTTCATGGCCTCTACCATGAATTCGGGCTTTGGCGGTAAATGATGTCTCTTTTCGGAATGAACGGCGCGCCGCGCCGTGACATATCAAATCATACAATGGAGGATCAACATGAAAAAGTCAATTAGCAAAGTTCTGTCACTTGTTCTTGCACTGGCGTTTGTGTTTTCGCTGGCCGCCTGCGGCGGTGCGCCGTCCTCGGCGCCCGCTGCGTCCGGCAGCGCTCCGGCTTCCGGCTCCGAGCCCGCGGCCCCGGCCGACCCCACCACACTGAAGGTCTATACCTGGTGGGACGTGACGAAGTTTGAACATTTGCAGAAGATGCAGCAGGATTTTGAAGCGGCGAATCCGGATATCAAGCTGGAATTCGTTACCATTCCCAGCAAATACGCCGATACAATGGTCACAAAGCTGGCCGGCGGCGAGATCCCCGACGTGATGATGCTGGCCATGGACCAGGTGCCCCGCTATGCGCTGAACGGTATGCTGCTTCCGCTGGACGATTTGGCCAGCCAGGAGTATAAGGACGCTCTGTACCCCGTGGTGAAGGACGCCCTGACCGTGAACGGCACCATGTATGCCGCGGCCCGCGACGTTACCCCGAAGGTCATGTATCTCAATACCAAGATGTTTGAAGACGCCGGCATCGAGATCCCGGCCGATACCTGGACGATGGACGAGTTCGTCGAGATCGCCAAGCAGCTCACCAAGGGCAGCGGCGCGGACGCCCAGTGGGGTTATTACTGGAAGAATTATACCGACCAGACCTTCGCCATGATCGCGGCGTTCGGCGGTGAGCTGTACAGTGAGGACGGCAAGGCGAGCGTGCTTTCCACCGACGAAAACACCCAGAAGGCCGTTCAGTTCATGTATGACCTGTACAATACCTACAAGGTGTGTCCGTCGGCCACGCAGGCCGCGCAGTTCGGTGACAGCGAGTTCGCCCCCTTTATGGCCAATAAGGTGGCCATGCAGATCGGCGCGCTTTCCACCGCCTCTACGTTTGACGCAAACGGCACTGAGTATACCGTGCTGCCCATGCCCTATGTGGACGGCGTCAGCAAAACGTCCTCGTTTGTGAACACCTGGGTCATTCCCAAGACCGCCAGAAATCCCGAGCTTTCCTGGCGCGTGGTGGAGTTCCTCTCCGGCAAGGAGGGCCAGCAGATCGCTTTGGATATGAACTACGGCCTGCCTGCCTCCACGATGGTGGATACCACGGAATTCGAGGCGAAAACGCCGTACAACAAGTATTTCGTACAGGCCCTGGAGACGGCCGTGCCGTATCCCACGAACCTGAACGGCTCGGAGTTCCAGAATATGTTCCAGAAGGAATGCGAGTCCCTGTGGGCCGGCGCCGTCTCGCCGGAGGAGTTTGCACAGCGCGTGGATGAACAGGCGGCTCCGATTTTGAGCAAATAAAGCAATGGGGGAAAGGGCGGCGGTTTCCGCCGCCCTTTTTCAGGAAGGAAGGTCAAGGATGACCGCAAAACAATTGCCGGACGATACATATTTGGATAAAATATATACGATGCTGGCACAGATCGAGCAGGAGGAAGGCGCGGCCATGGACGCAGCCGCCCGAGCGGCGTATGCGTCCATAGACGGCGGCGGCCTGCTGCACGTGTTTTCCACGGGCCATTCCCACATGATCGTGGAGGAGATGTTCTACCGCAGCGGAGGGCTCGTACCGGTGAATCCCATCCTCTCGGACGAGCTGATGCTTCATACCGGTGCGATCACCAGCACACATATGGAGCGCATGCCCGGCAAAGCGGCCGAGGTGCTGGGCAAGGCGGGGCTGCGCGCGGGCGACACGATCCTCATTTCCTCCAATACGGGCATCAACACGGTGCCGGTGGAAGCGGCTTTGTACGCAAAGGAACGGGGGCTGACGGTGGTGTGCGTTACCTCGAAGAAAATATCCCGCACGCTTGCCTCCCGCGCGCCGGAGGGAAAGCGCCTGTATGAAGTGAGCGATATCGTCATCGACAACCATGCGCCCAGAGGCGACGGGCTGCTCACGATCCCCGGCACCCAGCAGATCACAGGCGGCGCGTCCACCTTCGGAAGCCTGTTCATCGCGCAGCGCATCGTACTGAAGATCGAAAACCTGTATCTTGCGCAGGGGCGGATGCCGCCGGTCCTGTGCAGCGCCAATCTGCCCGGCGGCGACGAATACAATACCAGCGCGGTGGCGGCGTATCAGGGCCGTATCAAAGCGCTGTGCTGAGGATGAGGTGAACGGTTTGTATCTGGTGTGCGACGGCGGGGGAACAAAGACGGATTTCCTGCTGTTTGAAAAAACAGGACGTGTGCGGGGCCGCGCGCAGGGCGCAGGCGCGAACGCAAATTTTGTGCCTCCGGCCGAAGCGGCGCATACCGTCTATGCGGGCGTTATGGAATGTCTGGCGCAGGCGGGGGCCGCGCCCGCGCAGGTGCGGGAATTCGTGTTGTTCATCCCCGGCTTCCGGCCCGCGCTGCCGGAACTAGAGACTCTTTTGGGGAGCGGGAACGTCCGGCAGCTGGGCGATGAAAAGAACGCTTTTTATGCGGCGCTGGGCGCGCCCTGCGGCATCGCCGTGCTCAGCGGTACAGGCTCTTTTGCCACCGGGCGGGACAAAGCGGGACGCACGGCCACAGCGGGCGGCTGGGGCCCGCTGTTCAGCGACGAAGGCAGCGGATATCATATAGGCGTTTTGTGCCTGTCGCGTCTGGCGCTGCTGCACGACACGCATGTGACCGGCACGCTTCTGGAAAAAAACGTGCTGGAAATGCTGGGCCTGCCGGATGTTCTGTCCATTCGCGACGCGGCATACCGGCCCGATTTTACGCGCAGGCATGTGGCGCGGCTGAGCTATGCTGTGGAACGGTCGGCCAGGGAGGGGGATGCAAATGCATGCGCGGTGCTGGATGAAGCGGCCTGTGCGCTGGCGCGCCTGGCTGCGACGGTGGCCGGGCAGCTGGACGCGGACGGCCTGCCTGTGGCGCTCACGGGCGGCGTGGCGCGCATGGGAGAGCTGTTCACCGGACGCTTCCGCCGGGCGCTGGAACATCTGGTGCCCCAGTGCGTATACCAGCCGGCAAAGTACAGCCCGGTGGTGGGCGCGGCGCTTTGTGTGTTGAGCGAGAGCGCGGGCGTGGATATCACGGCACCCGGCGTCGCGGAAAATCTGATGAAAGAAAAGATGGGTGAAGCACATGTTGATGGATGAATATTTCGGTGCAATGAAGGGCGTTCTGGAAAAGGTGGAGCAGACCCAGCGGGAGGCCGTGCTGGAGGCTTCGGCAGAGATCGCGGAGCGCCTTGCCCGCGGCGGCGCGTGGCATATTATGGACACCGGCCATATGCTGATGTTTGAGGGCGTGGGCCGAACAGGCGGTATGATGGCGGTAAAGCCCATCCGCATCACCTGCGAGATACAGAACCCGGTGCGGCACCGGCCCGCGCCTGCGCGGGGCATCGTGGGCTACGACACCATTCCCGGCTTTGCCGATTACGTGCTGGGCCGTGCTAACGTGCTGCCGGACGACGTTATTATGATCGGCTCCGTTTCCGGTTACCAGTATTTTCCCGTGGATCTGGCGCTGAAGGCGAATGAAATGGGCTGCGCGACCGTGGCTGTCACATCGGTGGAATATTCGGGGCATCTTACCGGCAAGCACCCCAGCGGCAAGCGCCTGTTTGAGGCATGCACCTACTGTCTGGACAACTGCACCAATTACGGCGACACGCTGGTGGATGTGCCGGCGCTGGGCCAGCGCATCTGCCCGGCCAGCGGCATCAGCGCCAGCTACCTGATGTGGGCGGTGCAGAGCACGGTGGTGGAGAAACTGCTGGAAAAGGGCCTTAAGCCCAGTGTGTATATCTCGAACCATATGCCGGACGCGGCGCGCATCAACGGCGAGGCGTTGGAAAATTATGAAAAATACGGTTTTTGAGGGGCCTGTCATGGAACTGAAAACAAACGCTTTCCGCGCCCGGTTTGCGCCGGAGGCAAACAATTTCGTCAGCCTTGTAAACCTTGCGACAGGGGACGATTATATCAAAGCCGCGCCCCGCGGCCCTCTGGTGGAGCTGTACGCGCTGGCGGACGGAGAAAAGAAAAAGCTGCTGCCCGGCGTACCGGGGATGAGTGCAGGAGCAGGCTTTCTGGAGATATCCTATACGGAGTTCGGCGGTCTGCCCATTGGTATGACTGTGCGCTGTACGGCGGAAAACGACCGTCTGTGCATCCGTGCCCGGATGGAGAACCACAGTGCGGCGGATGTTGTGGAGGTACTGATGCCGCACATCGGCGGCGTCTATCTGGGCGAGGACTACGCCGATGACGCCATCATCTACCCGCATCACGCGGGCGAGCGCACGCGCAACCCGGTAATGGGCTACGGTGTGAATAAAAAAGATTTCTGGCGCGCCAGCAGCGTTGCGTTCGGGGACATCTACCGCCGCGAGATCAACTACTGCGGCCTTGCGTCCATGAGCTGGATGTACTATTACGACGCCGAAAACGGCCTGTACATCGGCAGCCATGACGCGCGCTTCCCCGTGACGGGCGTCATAGCCGAAACAAGCGGAAGCGCCGAAGATCCGTGGATGGCCTTTGGCGGCGCGGCCTGGGGCGTGCGCCACATGTTTCTGGCAAGCTGGAACCGTACGGGCTTCGACTCGTTCTACCCGGAATATTATCCGGACATGGAGCTGGGAAGCGCGATGGAATTCCGGCGCGGGCTGGAATACGTGCGGGAGCACGGCGGGTTTTCCACGCTGTACATCAACGCGCGGATTTTTGACGTGAAGTCGGATTTCCACAAGACCGTGGGCGAAAAAATGGCCGTCCGCAACGAAAAGGGCGAGCCGTACCGCGAGACCTACGGGCCGGAGCATTTCACGGTGAACTGCCCGTCCGACACACTCTGGCGGGATTACCTGCTGGACACTGCGGAATTCTGCGTCAAAGCCTACGGCTGTGACGGCATTTACCTGGACCAGCTGGCTTCTGCAGAGCCTTTCGCATGCTACTGTGCGGAACACAGCCACGAAAATATCGGTGAATTCAACAACGGCTATGTGTATGTGCTGCGCGAGCTGCTGCGCCGTCTGCGAAAGCACAACCCCAATGCGTATATCATGACAGAGAACTGCGGCGATATCTATGGCAGCTATACCTGGGGCAACCTGACCTGGAACGGCGCGGAATATGATGAATATTACAATGTGTTCAAATATACGTTCCCGGAATTCGTGCAGGTGAATATGGTGAACCCCCGCGGCTGGGAGACGGAAGATCGCGACCAGCGCCTGTGGTTCTACCGCGATATGCACCGTGCCGTTACATTGGGCAGCGTGCTGTGGATGGGCATTACCACCCGCATGCGTCCGCAGGACGGCGAATATCATATCTATGGCAGGAAGATGGCGCGGTTCCGCAGGGAACTGCAGCCGCTGCTCAAGGAAGCGCGCTTTTTGGACGACGCCTGGCTGGCGCCTGTGCCGGACTTCTGCTATGCGGCCTGCTGGCAGCTTGCGGACGGGCGCGGAATGGTGCTGGCGGCCAATGACACCGGCGCGCCCTGCATGCTGACGGTGCACGGCACGGCTGCGGACGGAGCCTGTACAGTGAAAGC
>PPYF01594385.1_pt1 | contig 11405 bp, 7 predicted proteins | sample 1559871 | NCBI WGS metagenome assembly PPYF01 (sample SAMN08240021, study PRJNA423297) | Human gut metagenome, whole genome shotgun sequencing project. | reverse complement strand
GAATCCTCAAGCTAAACTTCCCAAACTTTCCAAAGACTTTGAAATTGAAAAAGCAGGGAAATGGGATACGTTTTGGCGTGGAACAGATAGACCTACTATGCGATATGAAATTTTTGGATACTGCCCAGAAAAAGGTCAATGGAGATGGGAAAAAACAAGAGCCAGCAAAGCAACTAGAAATTATGAAAAATTTCTTTCCGAATATGCAGATAAGATGTCCATTGATGACTACTATATTGAACATCTGATGGCAACAAATGAAAAACTAGATTTTGTCCGAATGAATGAAACGGGTACGATCCAGTATTATGTCCCACCACAATCAGGAAAACTATTGAGCGACAACTGGATGGACATTCTTTTGTCTGGCTCATATGCTGGATTTGATACAGAAAAAAGCATTTTGTTACTGGATAGAATTGTAAAATGGATAGCTACAGATAATGATATAGTTCTCGATTCTTTCGCCGGTTCCGGCACTACTGCCCATGCTGTGCTGAACATGAACAAGGCCGACGGCGGCAACCGCAAATTCATCCTGGTGGAAATGATGGACTACGCCGACAGCATCACCGCCGAGCGTGTAAAACGAGTAATTGGCGGCTACGGCGAGGGCAAAAAAGCCGCGGAAGGTACTGGAGGCAATTTCAGCTACTATGAGCTGGGGCCTGTGCTTCTGCTGCCAGACGGCAACCTCAACGAAGAAGTAGGCCCGCAAAAAATCCGGGAATACGTCTACTATATGGAGACCAAAGAGTCCCTGCCCGCCGAACAGCCCACGGACGAGCCCTATTTCATGGGTCTGTGCCGCAACACCGCCTATTACTTCTACTATGAGCGGGAAAGTGTAACCACACTGGATTATGCTTTCTTGTCTACTATCCAGACCAAAGCCGAGGGCTACACCATCTATGCCGACCTATGCGCCATCCCGCAGGAGACCCTGCGCAAGCATAACATCACCTTTAAGAAAATCCCCCGGGACATTGCCCGGCTGTAAAGGAGCGTGAAGAAATGGAACTGAAATCTTATCAGAAAGAAGTCATTGCCGATCTTGCACGCTATCTGGAGCTGGTGGTGGAGCTGCAAAGCCCGGCAAAGGCGTATCAGACCCTCTGGAACGAAAAGAATGTTCTGGTGGGCTTCGGCGGTATGCCGAATTATGTGAATGCACTTCCCGGTGTGCCCCATGTGTGCGCCAAGGTGCCCACCGGCGGCGGCAAGACCTATATTGCCGCCAGTTCTCTGCGGACGATTTTTGACGCCATGCCCCAGCGCCGGGCCAAAGCCGTGGTGTGGTTGGTGCCCTCCGATGCCATTCTGACTCAGACACGCAAGACGCTGGAAAATCCCAACCATCCCTACCGCCAGCGGCTGGATGTGGATTTTGGCGGGCGGGTACAGGTATATTCCAAGGAGCAGGCTCTCATGGGGCAGAACTTCACCCCTTCCGCCGTGACAGAACAGCTTTCTTTGTTTGTGCTCAGCTATGATTCCTTCCGCACCAGCAAAAAGGAGGGGCGCAAAGCCTATCAGGAGAACGGTTATCTGGCCGAGTTTGCAAAGTGGATGGATGATCCGTCCGTTCTGCTGGCCGATACCGATGAGACGGCGTTGATCCAGGTAATCCGCTATCTGAATCCGATGGTCATCGTGGACGAGAGCCACCATGCCACTTCGGATTTGAGCGTGGAAATGCTGCAAAACTTCAATCCCAGCTTTGTGTTTGACCTGACCGCCACACCCAAGAAGAAAAGCAACATCATCTCTTTTGTAGACGCCGCACGGCTGAAAAAGGCCAACATGGTCAAGCTGCCGGTCATTGTCTATAACCGTAAGTCTCAGGCAGATGTATATGGGGATGCTATCGCCATTCGTGCCAAGCTGGAGGCACAGGCCAAACGGGAGCAGGAAACCAGCGGGCGCTATATTCGTCCCATCGTTCTGTTCCAGGCACAGCCCCGCAACAATGCAGATAGCACGCCCCTTTGCCTATGTGTTGGCCACGGTGGCAAACCGCACTTCTACCGTGGATGTAGAGCAGATTTTGGGGCGTGTACTTCGGTTGCCATACACGCAGGAGAACAGCAGTGAAGTGCTGAATCTCTCCTATGTCATCACATCTTCCGCAGACTTCCACCAAACGCTGGAGAAGGTTGTGGTCGGGCTGAACAGCGCCGGTTTCAGCAGGCGTGACTACCGGGCACAGGATGTGGACGTTCCCATTACAGCTGCACCCACACAGGAACCGGAGCAGCTTCCCATTGTCCCCCCTCCCGCTGACGAACCAGATCTGCCGGAGGTAGACGGCTCGGATTTGAAGACACGTTTTGAAGCGGCAACACATGAGGCAGAGCAATCCGTGCAGGATGGAACTATGCAGTCCGATCCCATGCTGTCACAGGCCCTGCAACAGAATAAAACCTATGAAGACGAGATCAACCAGGCCGATAACACCGCTTTGAGCCAGGCTCCATCGGAGGTGCGCGACAAAATGAATCAGTTCCGAATGAATGAGAAATTTGCAGACGAAGCCGCTGCCTTGCGCTTCCCCCAATTTATGCTGGAGACTGGCCCTAGTCTGTTTTCGGAAGCCCATGAAACCCTGGAACTGGAACATTTAGAGGGTGGTTTCTCTCTGCGGGACAAAGACGCTCATGTGGATTTCACTACCGTCAACGCTGAGATGGCGCGGGTGGATGTAGACGATAGCAAAGACAGCACCGCAAAGGCGTGGCGGTTATCTGGTGGCGACAGCGCCTTTTTCCGGGAGTGGTTCAGCACCCAGCCCTCGGAAAAGCGGCTCTCGCTGTGCAAGGGCATTATCAAGCAAAAGCTCTCCAAGATGAACTGCGTCAATGACCGGGAACTGGATGAGTACATCGACCGGGTGATCGGCACCATGAGCGAAGATCAGCTCTCCGAGCTGGAGCAGTCGCCGTATCCCTATGTCGTGAAAATTCAGGGAAAGGTAAAGGAATTGATTGCCCAGCATCGCTCCAGCGTCTTTGATACCTGGCTGGAGCAGGACAAGATTTCCTGCCTGCCCAACTATGCGCTGCCTGCGGTGATCTCCCCAACGGCATTTACCTCGATGGTGCCGAAATCGCTCTATACCGCCGAAGAAGATATGAACGAGTACGAGTTCAAGGTGGTGTGGGCACTGTCGGAGCTGGGCAACGTCAAGTGGTGGCACCGGAATATTTCCAGACTGGGCTTCCAGATTAACGGGCCCGTTCACGCCTATCCCGACATCATCGTGATGCTCCACAGTGGGAAGATTTTGATGGTAGAGACCAAGGGCGACCACCTGGACAACGATGAATCTAAGGAAAAAGCCAAAATCGGCGACCAGTGGGCGAAGCTGGCCGGAAAACAGTACAAGTATTACATGGTGTTTGAGACCAAGCAGCCGGACTATCCGGGAGCGTATTCCCTGGAGCGGTTTATGGAGATTGTGAAGGGTTTATAAAACCAGGAAATTTTGTATAAAGAAAATGAGGTAAATCGGGTGTATTTATCGATTAAGCAACATGATCAATTTCGAACTTTATTGATGGGGTTCGAGATTCCTTTCAGAGGATATATTGCTGATGTTTTGATGACACATTATTCTTCGGCAAATGAGCTGGAAACTGCATTGTTAGCAAAGAACGCTTCGTTGACACCAGCTGATCCATTTTTTCTACGGGATGTGCTTCCTAACTCTGTAAAACACAGTAAAGTAGAAAAAATGTATAATACTTTTTCCACCGCTGCATCAACAACAGAAATTGTGGCAGTAGATCAAGATATGCCCATGGTTGGAGCTCTCAATATAATTACTTTTTCTCTCACTGGAATTTTTAATGACTTATATAACCTTTTTGCTGATTACAGCACCTTTTGTGATTTAGCTGAGAAATATCGATATGCACGAAACAAGCTCGATCACCCTGGGTGTCGCACACTGGAAGATAATCATTTAGTGCCTGTATTATCTTTTGTAAAGGATATTTGTTCATTTTTGGATGAGAAATATTTTATTCAAAAAACTAAAGAGCAAATCTTTTCCGAAATAACAATTCTCCAGAACCGTAGCACCGTAATGCCTGTGTCAAAACACAATTTGAGTGAAACCCCTTATGCAGATTCGCAGATTGTTTGCCGCGACAACGAAATTGCCGAATTAAAATCATTTATATATGGAAATCCTGGAGATTTACGGAAACAGCACTCTCGTTGCATATTTGGGTATGGCGGAGTGGGAAAAACTGCGCTTGTTGTAGAGACAATCAAACAAGTTATCCAAGACATTATTGATAACAAAACGGTCAACGATTACAGCCCCAAATATATATTCTTCTTTTCTGCTAAAAAGCGCAAATTACAAATTTCAGATGTCACTGGGCGTATAATTGAAAAAGAAACTCTTTCACATTTTGAAACAGCAGACGAGTTAATTGCACTTATACATGAAGTGCTATCTCTTGAAACATTTAAAGGCTATCATGATGAAGGGCTGATTGTTGTTGATAATTTGGAGGCAGTTTCTGTTGATGACAGGAGAAGAATCAAGCAATTTATTGAGGCTCAAACTCCACCAGAAATGCAATTTTTGTTAACCTCTAGAAATAGTGAAGAATATGAGTCTAATACACGACTGTGCGGTTTTGAATCAGAAGATGGAAAGGCTTTTGTTCATTCTTACATAGAGGAAAATGCGCTAGACGTAAGATTGGAAGACTCGGAAATAAATGAATTGCTTGACATTGCTAAAGGAAACACTTTAGTTCTGGTCCTAAGCTTGCGGCGACTTAGCCAAAAATTGATTGATGTGAGTGGATTACGAGCCGATTTTTCATGCGCGAATGTGTGGAAGGGTATACGAAAAAATATAGCCGTGTTGCCACCAAACGCTTATGAGTCTATTAGCAATTTCATGTTTAAAGATACATTCGAGCAAATCGAGTCCGTCTTTGATACTCCCGAACTATTTTATGAAATTCTAAAAGTATTCGCCGTCATTCCAAACAAGGGGATTGATTTGTCTACTGTTTGCCTACTTACAAATATTTCTTATCCAGATGTTGAAGCGGTCGCTGAAACATTATGTAACTATCTGATTATTGAGCGAAACGGAAATACTTACTCTTTAAATCAATTTGCCGAGACATATATTATTCAAAGGTTTATTCCAGATGCTCAGACATTCCAATCTATTTCGGGCAAAATCGAAAAGCGCAGAAGAGAAGTACAGCAGGCACTCGAAAAGTTGGACGATGACATGAAACAACGCGTTGAACTAAGAAATATCTTAAAAGACTGGAATGTCATCACCGATTCTGATCGTATTACCGCTGCAAAAATGTATGATTTGTATGGGCAAGTAAATGCCGAGTGCAACCGCGGTGGCAAATTTAAGGTACAGGCTATTTTCGAAGACTTTATTGTTAAAAGTGAAGAATGCGAGCAAATAACAGCGCATCCATTTATTAAATACCAAAAGGCTAGAATTTTGCAAAGAATTGACGATTCTAACATACTTAGTGCTAAGCATGATGAGGAAATCCGCAAAAATTATTTGGATGCAATCTTCACAATAAAAATGGTAAATCAATACTCAGTAATACAAAGTACCAAGTCGTTTGCATCCTTACTTTGGATATATGGGCAGTTCCTTGTCAATCACAATGAACTAATTGAAGCTATTCGTTATTTAGAAGATGGTAAGTCCACATTCGAAGCTATAGGAAAGTGTGACGACCAGTACTATCAATGTACTACCCTTCTTGGACGGACATATTTAAACCTGTACCTGAAAGATAGAGGCAAGTATCTTGGATATTTGCGAAAAGCAAGAACCGTCAGCCGTTATCTTCAGGATCATTACTATGATTTAGGGCGCGCACGTAAGTATGCTATTTCACTAAAAGGCGAGCTTCAAAAATATGGACCATATTGAATAAAGTTATTCGTATTTAAACATTGTAAAAATAAAACGAGCGATTGCCGCAAAAGCAATCGTTCGTTTTATTAATATTTTTTATAACATTTGAAAATATTTCAATGCCTCCATAATTGCCGCTTCCTTTTCTGGTGGGCACTGTGGCACTTTAGCATCTTCCTTCTTCGACAGATTATAATTTTGGCCAACATCTAGCCCGCACTTCCGCTTAACCTGGGAGATGTACAGGCTGGAGACCTTCAAACCGTGCTTTTCCAGCACGTAGGCTTTGATCTCGTCATAGGTAGCCTTGCTCTCCGCAGCCGTTAAATCCAGCTCATCCATGCTCAGATCAATCTCGATATGTTGCTTTGCGCGAAGTTTGGACAAAAGGCATACCGTCTCCACGTGCCTTGTCCTTGGGAACAAATCCACGGGCTGAACCTTTTCCAGCGTATACCCCTGTTCACACAGGAACTTAGCATCGCGGGCGGCGGTGGAGGGGTTGCAGCTGACCATGACGAGGGTGCGTGGGGCCATCTGGACAATGGCAGTCAGGGTGGCGTTATCGCAGCCTTTGCGCGGCGGGTCCACCACGATCACATCGGGGTGGGCACCCTCGCTGGCAAGGCGGGTCGCGGCTTCGCCGGCGTCCATGCAGTAAAAATCGGCTTCCTCCGGGGGCAGGCCAAGATGCGCAGCAACGGCTTTGGCACCTTCCACTGCCTGCGGCACAACCTCAACGCCGACCAGGCGGCGGCAGTGCGGCTTCATCGAAAGGCCAATGGTGCCCATACCGCAGTAAAGGTCCAGCAAAAAGTCATCCGGCTGCAGCCGGGCAAACTCTTTCGCTTTGGCGTACAGCAGCTCGGCAGCGGGGGTGTTGACCTGATAAAACTCGTGCACACCCATCTGGATGGGCACTCCGGCCAAAGTATCCTCAATCACGCCGGGGCCAAGCACGGTGCGGGTATCCCGCCCTAAAATCACGTTGGTGCGGGCGGTATTGCGGTTGATCAGCACAGTGGTCAGCTGGAACTCCTGCTGCAAGGTGCGGCAGATCTCAGCTTCGTTGGGCAGGCCGTTGCCGTTTACCACAAAGCACAGCAGGCGCTGACCGCTGTGCCAGCCCTGGCGCATATACAAATGGCGCACGCGGCCCTTGCCGGTTTCCTCGTCATAGGGGGCAATGCCGTTGGCTTCCAGTAACGCACAAGCCCGGCGGGCCAGGGCGTTCATCCACTCCGGCTGCAATTTGCAATCGGGGCAGGGGACGATACGGTGGGTGCGCCCGGCGTAAAAACCGGTCACGACATGGCCATCGGCATCCAGCCCAACGGGCAGCTGGACCTTATTGCGGTAGTGTGCGGTGTGGTCCGTCAGGGCGAGAACGGGCGAAAACTCAAAGCTGCTTACATCAAAGCCGCCAAGGCGGGCAAAGGCATCCCGCACAAAGCCGGTTTTCGCCTCGCATTCCGTAGCATAGCTCAAATGGCGCAGGCCACAGCCGCCGCAGGGAGTGCACACGGCACAATCCGGCGCAACGCGGCCGGGACCGGGGGCTAAAATCGCGTCAATGCGGCCGAAAGCATAGCTTTTCAATGCCTTTACAATGCGGCAGCGGATCACATCCCCCGGTGCCGCGCCGGGTACAAAAACGGCCTGCCCTTCCACATGGGCAACGCCGCTGCCATCGCTGGAAAGGTTTTCGATCGTGGTTTCAAAAATCTGATTTTTTTTCAAAGACATGGTTTGCTCCGTTTGCTCTAATGTTATGGCAAATATATCAGTCTGCCGGTAAAAACTGAGCGGCAGCACCAAAAAGCAAGGTGCTGCCGTATGGTGGGACATTGTGTGAAAATGGCTTATACCAGCCCCAGCTGCGGGTCCTTTTCCAGCGCAGCAAGGTACTTGCTGGGGGGAACGCCTTTGACCTTTTTGAACACGCGGGAAAAATAGAACTGGTCAAAAAAGCCGACGGAGACCGCGATTTCGGCGATGGAAAGCCCGGTGTTTTTCAGCAGGGAACACGCTTCGCTGATGCGGTAGCCCGTTAAATAGTCAATCGGGCTTTGGCCTACATTGGACATGAACACGCGGTACAGATGGCTGCGGCTGACCCCAACCGCCTTGGCGATGTCATCTACCGAAATATCATGGGAATAGTTGAACTGAATATACTTGATAGCGGCCAGCACATACTGGCTGCTGGAAGACGGCGTGTTGGGCATGGCTTCGCGCGCTTCCTTCATCAGCTGGGCCATGAACAGGTACAGGTAGCCGGTCATCAGAGCTTCGCACTGCGGTTCCGGGCCGCGGGCCAGGTAGATATTATAAATGGTTTCACGGGTGCTTTGGGGGTCTTTGCAGTGGTGCACGGGCTGCACATCGCTGAACGGGGTCTGCTGCACCAGCTTGTTGGCGCAGGCACCGTTAAAGCCGACCCAGTAATATTCCCACGGGTCGGTTTCATCTGCCGCATAGGTGATGAGCTGGTTGGGTTTGGCGAGGAAGAGATCACCCTCCTGCAAATTATAGGCAGCGCCGTTGACCTGATACACACCTTTGCCCGCAACAACAAGATGGATCAGGTAATGGTCACGCACACCGGGGCCCCAGGTGTGGCCCGGCTGGCAGTATTCGTGGCCACAATTAAAAATGGAAAGCTCTACATTATCGGTATAGTTCTGCTTATAAGATTGCTTTGCGATGGTCGGCATACCAAATCCCTCACTCTTGCAAAATCTGGTTGTGGTTCGCCATTCTGCTCCCAAAACAGGGCCCACCGCAGCAGGCCGGAACAGGATGGAGCATATTTTTTACCATTATATCAGAAGATTCATCAAAAGTCCATAATCGCGTTGAAAAAAGATGTTTACATCCTGCTAAAATTTGTTATACTGAGTACAAGAAGCCGTGATACTGGCCTAAAATGCGCTGCATAGCTAAAAAGAACGCGCGGTTTTTGTGCATATTTTACAAGGGACAGCCAAACGAAGAAAGGTGTATGAACGATGGCAACGAGTGCGGAACTGAAACAAAATATCTTGAACGGCGGTTACGACCAGGCTTTTGCCAAGCTGTATGGGGCAGACACTGCTACTGTGGCAGCCCAGCGTGCCCGTTATGTGGATATGATCGACCATTTTGAAGAAAACTTTGGCACGGGCCGCACAGTGTGTTTGTACTCGGCACCCGGCCGCACCGAGATCGGCGGCAACCATACCGACCATAACAACGGCGTGGTGATTGCAGCTGCCGTAAACCTGGACATCATTGCTGTGGTTGCCAAGAATGACGAGAACGTTGTACGCGTGATTTCCCACGGCTTTGGTAAGATCGACGATGTGAATCTGCGCGACCTGACCCCGCAGCCCGTTGAAGCAGAGCACAGCGCCAGCCTGATCCGCGGCGTGGCTGCCGGCATTGTGAAAGACGGCGGCAAGGTGGGCGGCTTTGACTGCTACACCACCTCTGACGTTCTGGGCGGTTCCGGTTTGTCCAGCTCGGCTGCCTTTGAGGTGTGCATGGGTGCTATCTTCCGCGGCGAGTACAACGATAATGACATGAAGCGTTTCGACCAGGTCAAAAACGCCATGATCAGCCAGTATGCTGAGAATGTTTTCTTTGGCAAGCCCTGCGGCCTGATGGACCAGACTGCCTGCGCCGTGGGAAAGGTCATCACCATCGACTTTAAGGAAGTGGGCCATCCGGTCGTGCGCGAAGTTCCGTTTGATCTGGCAGCCAAGGGCTTTGCACTCTGCATCAGCGATACCAAGGGCAGCCACGCTGACCTGACCGATGATTATGCCGCTGTGCGCCGCGAGATGGAGAGCGTTGCCGAATTCTTTGGCAAAAAGGTTCTGCGCGATGTGGACGAGGAAACCTTCCTGAAAGCCATCCCCGAAGTGCGCAAAGTGACCGGCGACCGCGCCGTGGTGCGTGCCATCCATTTTTATAATGACAGCCGCCGCGCCGGGGAAATCTATGAAGCCATCAAGGCAGATGATTTTGACCGCTTCCTGCAGCTGATCATTGAGGGCGGCCATTCCAGCTTTGAGTTTAACCAGAACGCCTACAGCATCAAGAACCCGCAGGAGCAGGGCGTGCCTTTGGCATTGGCCATCAGCCAGAAGGTGCTGAACGGTCGCGGTGCATGGCGTTTGCAGGGCGGCGGCTTTGCCGGTACCATCCAGGCATTTGTTCCGCTGGCACTGCTGGAAACCTACAAGAACGCCATTGACGCTGTGTTTGGCGCGGGCAGCTGCCATGTGCTGAGCGTGCGCAATTACGGCGCTGTGATGGTTACGCCTGATATGTAAAACATTCGGAAAATACATAAAACAAAGGGATCGGCAGAAAATGCCGGTCCCTTTTCTGATAGCAGGCAGAATACAAAACGTGCAAACTTGCTTATTCGGCGTTTTTGCTGTACAGGATCGCCAGCCCCTTGAACAACAGGTCAGAATCATAAATCACCTTGCGGGTGCAGCAGGGCATGATGCAGGGGGCCAGGCCGCCGGTGGCAACCACGGTCAGCGGCTCGCCAAGTTCGGCTTCCACGCGGGCAGCCAGGCCGTCCAGCATGGCTGCGGTGCCAAACATCACGCCGTTGTTCAGGCATTCCACCGTGTTGCGGCCAATCAGGTGATCCGGCGTTTCGGGCGAGATAGGCGGCAACTGCGCTGTGCCGTTGCTGATGGCCCGCAGGCTGGTCTGCACGCCGGGCAGGATAAAACCACCCAGGAACGCCCGCTTGGAAGAAATGACATTATAGGTGGTGGCCGTGCCAAGGTCCACCGTCATGCAGGGCAGGGGATAGTGGGCGGCTGCGGCGGTGGCATCGGCAATGCGGTCCCGCCCCACGCGGTCCGGAGCGTCCACCGCAAAGGTCAGCCCGGTGTTCAGTGCAGGGCTGACCAGCATGGCTTTGCGCCCGGTCAGCCGGGTGCAGGCATCGGCCAGAACTTTGGTCAGGTCGGGCACCACGCTGCACACGATAACGCCCTCACAGGCTTCAGGGGTAACGCCAAGGCGGCCCAGCAGAAATTTCAGCTCGGCGGTGTATTCATCCCCGGTGCAGCGCGGGCGGGTGACCATGCGCGCGGTGAACAGCACCTTCATGCCATCCAGCCCGCCAATGCAAATGTTGCTGTTACCAATATCAACTGCAAGAATCATAGGGTAAAACCTCGTATCCTTGGCAACCCGGCAATGTTTCCCGTTCGATAGGCTTAGGGCAACACCGCACAATTCCCGCCGGAGCGGTGCTTAGAATTGTGCGGTATTGCCTTAGAATGATGCAGAATTGCCCTGTTATAAAAGTATAAAATGCGCAGAATGTAAAATTACAGTTTATTATAGCAGTTCGCAGTCCGTTTGCCAACTGTTGAATTCCCTTTAGGCAACACCGCACAATTCCCGCCTTGCGGCTTAAGCACCGCTCCGGCGGCTGCGGCACGGCATCTGCGTTGCCAAA
>PPYF01526212.1_pt1 | contig 11406 bp, 5 predicted proteins | sample 1559871 | NCBI WGS metagenome assembly PPYF01 (sample SAMN08240021, study PRJNA423297) | Human gut metagenome, whole genome shotgun sequencing project. | reverse complement strand
GTCTGAATTGATTGTAGACATTTTCGGAAAAGGCGGTGGGAAATTTGAAAAAGACGGTTGTGTTTTTCAGATTTCCCATCGTCTTTTTGCAGATGAAAAAAGAAAAAGGTGAGGGGTGTGAGGGAGGATTTCTAACTTTCGTGATTTATTATTTTAGATAATAAGAAAGAAAAAATAGTAAATATAGAAAGTTGTAATTCTTCCCTCACACCCCTCACATCCCTCACCTTTTACCTTAAATTAATATGATAAACTACATGTCTGCACAGTGGATGGTCAGCAGGAACAAGCGGGTGGTCGAACTCTTTCATACGTTCCATGCCTATTTTCTGCATTACACGTTCCGAACGGAGGTTTGGTAAAGATGTAAACGAATATAATTCTTTAATATCCAATTGCTTACGAGTATATTCCAGGCAAGCGCTTGCAGCTTCAGATGCGTAGCCATGTCCCCAATATTCATGTCCCAAACGCCAACCTATCTCTATGCCCGGCGCAAAATCAACATCAAATGTAATCTGATGCAGCCCGGTATATCCCATAAACGCATGGTCTTCTTTGCGCTCAACGGCATATAATCCGAAGCCACAGGTTTGAAATTCCTTTTGAATACGTTGGTAAAAAGCAAACGTCTCTTCCGCAGTTAACGGATTGAGAAAAAATTCCATTACATGAGGGTCGGCATTCATACGGGCGAATGCCGGAATATCTTCCTCTTTCCAATCACGGAGAACTAAGCGGGGTGTTTCTATATATATTTGCATAACGATGATATAATGACTTGCAAAGATACGATTCTTTTCTTTTTGATAAATCACCGGATTGAAAAAACTTTTTTGAACGGCAATATGTTAGTAATAAAGGTTAACGTAATTAATTCACTTTATAACGCGTATCATTATGACTAAGAAAGACGAATTTCCAATCGAAGAGGGGAGTAAAGAAGCCCCCGAACAGTTTTACATCAAGATTATGCCCGACGGACCGTATTTTGTTTATGGCAATCCGCCAATTGGCCAGGAAATAATAATGCCGAACGCAGAAGGTTCTTCCTGGGTATATCAGAAGGGGAAACATTTTGAAACATCGGAAAACCCCGTTCATCTATGCCGTTGCGGCCATTCCAAACATAAACCGTTCTGCGATGGCTCGCATAAGCATGCCGACTGGGATCCGAGAGAAACAGCCCCGCATCGTCCTTTACTGGAAGAAGCAGAAGAAATAGACGGTCCGACAATGACGCTGGGCGATAATGAGAGATATTGTGCCTTTGCGCGTTTCTGTGATGCACGCGGGCGAATCTGGAATTTAGTGGAAAAAGCAGAGACAGAGGAAGAACGCGAACTCGTTCGCCGGGAAGCCGGACACTGCCCTTCGGGAAGATTAGTCGTATGGGATAAAGATACGGAAGAAGTTTTTGAACCGCCTTTCGAGCCGTCTATCGGAATTATAGAAGACCCGGGCATTAAAGTGAGCGGTCCTATTTGGGTGAAAGGCGGTATTCGTATTGAAGGAGCCGATGGAAGGAGTTATGAGGTGAGAAACAGAGTGACATTGTGCCGTTGTGGGCAATCGTCTAATAAACCTTTCTGTGACGGTACGCATGCCAGTATGCATTTCTGCGATGGCATCCCGTTGGAAAAAGGAAAGGGGGAATGGTAAAAAGAAAATCGGACTCAGTTCAATCGGCAGCATGATACGGATGCGTAAACCAAAAGCAGGAACCGGCTCCTTCGGTTGATTCGACACCAATCTCTCCACCCATTTGGGAAACGATACTTTTGCAAATCGAAAGTCCCAGACCTGTGCCCTGGACAAAAGTATTCAATTTCACAAAGCGCTCAAATACGCTTTTCTGCTTATCTTCGGGTATTCCTACGCCAGTGTCGCGTACATAGAATTTTATTCTTTGATGCGACACTTGTTCGTATCCCAAAACAATGCTTCCCTGTTGGGTGAACTTCAGTGCATTATTTATAAAGTTACTAATCACTTGTATGAACCTGGTTTTATCCGTGTATATATAACATTCCGGTATCGGTCGTTCAAGAATCAGTTCGACGTCATTACTTACTTTCATACTCATCGACTTGATGATTTCGGAGCAAGTATCGTTAACATCTACGTTTGTATATACAAAGTTGAAAGTTCCCGCTTCTATTTTCGAAAGGTCAAGAATATCAGAGATAAGTTGCAGGAGCAGTTCGTTGTTTTCCTGTACGATTTTTATATACTCCTGCCGTTCGTCCCTGCTGTCCGTTTCCGCCATCAGGCTCGAGAAACCGACAATGGCATTGAGCGGAGTACGGATTTCATGGCTCATATTGGCCAGGAAAGCAGATTTCAAGCGGTCCAGTTCTTCTGCCTTGTCACGGGCTATGATTAATTTTTGTTCAGTTTCTTTCAGTGCGGTAATATCATAATTGATGCACAACATCTCGATAACCCCATCTGCCGGGCGATAATCTCTGACCATCACATTGATACTGGTCCAGGTATATTTACCGTTATCCCTACAAACGCGGACTTCTTTACGCAGGCTGGTAGTCTTGCCTTCTTTTACTTCGCGCACGAAGTTCTTCAGAACAGCTTGGTCCTCGGGAACTACATGATTATACACTCCAATAACTTCGGGCATCGGAATCCCTTCCTTTTCGCCTAAATTTCTATACCAGGTATCTTGGGCGTATCCGTCTCTTGTCATCACATTGAAATGCGCAAATCCCACATTGGCATAATCGCCGATTAGAAGAAACAGATTCTCGAATTCCTGTATCTTGGTATAGGCGTTGGTCGTTTCTGTCGTATCAATGTTGATAAACAGATAATTGATAAACTGGTTCTGAGAATCATAGAGAGTCGTCACTTTGGTCGTAAGGTTGATTATTCCTTTTCTGTGACTTTCTATATATGTGTTTATTTTCGAGAAATCATAATTAATAGAGAAATTCACATCTTCCTTAGCCCTCAATTTCTCTTTTACTTCTTCCGGGATATTGGGGTTATTGAACAGGTTGATTCCCAGCACTTCATTGGCATCTGTCAGACCGAAGATCTCGCATTCCTTATCATTGATGTCAACCAGATAGCCGTCTTTGTCGTAGAGTTCGATACCGGCGGGTAGGTTCTTATAGATGTTTCTCAGAATCTTTTCACTATGGTCTAATGCCTTACGGTCTTCTTTCGCCTGAATTTCCGATTTACGCAGTTCTATGCAAATACTGATAATATTTGCCAATGAAGAAAACCACTGAAGGTCAACATTACTCCAACTGCGGTGTGTGCCTACCATATCAATGCCCATATATCCCCAAACCTCATCCTTGGCGATAAGGGGTACGACCATTAATGATTTGATATTTTGGGTTTCCAACAAACTGCGGTATTCCTGGGCTTCCGCAGGCATGTCGTCCAGTGTATTTAGGATAATAGATTTCCTGTCCGTAATCTGATGATTCCACCAAAAAGAATCGTCCCAAAGAATATCTTGAAGATTGTCCTTTTCTTCGGACACTCCTTCTGCTGTTGCCTCGTACGTACAGTTCTGTACCTGCTTCTTTCTGTCTATTTCGACGATATACGTACGGTCGCCTTTGAATTGTTTGAGAATATCTCCCAGTATCCGGTTAATCACTTGTGGTATATCATCACATTGCAGGAAAGCGAGCAATGAATATGAAATGCTGTTCTGCTGATAGAGCAAACTGTTTACTTGAAGAAAGTCTATATTCTCCTTTGAATTATCAATCGGCCTGTCTATACATTGCAGGTAGCCGACCATATTTCTATATCCTTCCTTATCCGGTTTCTGAAAACTGATTTTGGAATATACCCAGATTTCCCCGTCTTTTGCCTGCATGGGGAACATCTGTTCGTAGGTTTCCAGATTCGAAAGGGACAGGAACTCGTTTTTCAGACGCAGGCGGTGGTCTTCGCGTATTCTTTGATGAAATTCCGTAAAGCTGATATGGTTGCTTTCAAGACCGAGCAAGTCTACAATAAAGTCGGAGCAGATATATTCGTTATTCTTCAAATCTGACTCCCACCATCCAATTTTGGCCATCTGCGCTATCTGAAGGTATTTTTCATAGTCATAATTTGATTGTTCTTTCATATTGTTTGCTCTTGTTTACTGTTTATTATTTGAGAAATCAGCTGGCAAATATAAGTATAACTTTTAAATAATGAGGGAATTGCATGCTGTCGCAAGTTAATTAATGGTAATATGGTATCGGATAGTGGAATAATGGGCGAATGAGTACAAACAAGCGGTTATTTCGTCTTCCTCTTAGAGAAGAACTGAATTTATATAATTAATAATATATATCAGAAGAATGAAGAATACCAAATTATTCATGTTTGCGGCATGCGCACTACTATTGACAGCGTGTGGCAAGCAAACCGTGAAAATTATGACTCCGCCGGATGCGTCGAACCGCGTCCTGTTCGGTGCGGAGCAGTTACAGACTACCCTGGATAAAGCCGGTTATCAGGTAATGATGCAACAGGGGGACACCACATTCTCCGACCCGGAAATAAAGACAATCCTGCTGACAGAAGTGAATGATACCACTCTGAAAAAAGAGGGTTTTCATATTACGACTGCCGGCAATCTTACCAAAATCTCCGGCAGGGACGGCAGCGGTGTAATCTACGGATGCCGTGAACTGATAGACCGTGTGAACGATTCGGAAGGGAAACTGGACTTCCCTGAAGAGTTGAAGGACGGGCCGGAAATGGTACTTCGCGGCGCTTGTGTGGGTTTGCAGAAAATGACTTATCTGCCGGGACACGGTGTTTATGAATATCCCTATACTCCCGAGAGTTTCCCGTGGTTCTATGATAAGGAACAATGGATTAAATACTTGGATATGCTGGTTGCCAACCGTATGAATTCCCTGTATCTCTGGAACGGACACCCGTTTGCGTCATTGGTGAAACTGGAAGATTATCCGTTTGCACTGGAAGTGGACGAGGAAACATTCAAGAAGAATGAGGAGATGTTCTCTTTCCTTACGGAAGAAGCGGACAAGCGTGGTATTTTCGTTATTCAGATGTTCTATAATATCATTCTTTCAAAGCCGTTTGCGGAACATTACGGACTGAAAACCCAAGACCGTAACCGTCCTATCACTCCGCTGATTGCTGATTATACCCGTAAGAGTATTGCCGCCTTTATCGAGAAGTATCCGAATGTGGGATTATTGGTTTGCCTGGGTGAAGCGATGTGTACGGTAGAGGATGACGTGGAATGGTTTACCAAGACGATTATTCCGGGCGTAAAAGACGGATTGCAGGCATTGGGACGTACGGACGAACCGCCTCTCTTGTTGCGTGCGCACGATACGGACTGCAAACTGGTGATGGATGCTGCGCTGCCGATATATAAGAATCTTTATACGATGCATAAGTATAACGGTGAGTCTCTGACAACGTATGAGCCACGCGGTCCCTGGTCGAAGATTCATACGGATTTGAGTTCTTTAGGCTCTATCCATATCAGCAATGTACATATCCTGGCAAACTTGGAACCGTTCCGTTGGGGTTCTCCTGATTTCGTCCAAAAAGCGGTGCAGGCAATGCACAATGTACATGGCGCCAATGCCCTGCATCTTTATCCGCAGGCTTCTTACTGGGATTGGCCTTATACTGCCGACAAACTGCCGAATGGTGAACGTGAGTTCCAATTAGACCGCGACTGGATTTGGTATCAGACATGGGGACGCTATGCATGGAATTGCCATCGTGACCGTACGGATGAAGTCGGTTATTGGAACCAACAGTTAGGCAAGTTCTACGGAACATCTGACGAGAATGCAGGTAATATCCGCGTGGCTTATGAAGAAAGCGGGGAGATTGCTCCGAAACTGCTCCGCCGTTTTGGTATCACGGAAGGAAATCGTCAGACATTGTTGCTGGGTATGTTTATGAGTCAGCTTGTCAATCCTTATAAGTACACTATTTATCCGGGATTCTATGAAAGCTGCGGACCGGAAGGCGAGAAGTTGATTGAATATGTAGAGAAAGAATGGAAAAAGCAACCTCATACAGGTGAAATGCCTTTGGATATTGTTGCCCAAGTGATAGAGCATGGCGACAAGGCTGTGGCGGCGATAGATAAGGTAGCCGCTTCCGTATCTTCCAATAAAGATGAGTTTGCACGTTTACAGAATGATATGCATTGTTATCGTGAATTTGCGTATGCGTTCAACCTGAAAGTGAAAGCCGCGAAGTTGGTATTGGATTATCAATGGGGAAAAGACATTAAGAACCTGGAAGAGGCTATTCCTCTCATGGAGCAAAGTTTGGAACATTATCGCAAGTTGGTGGAATTGACTGATGAACACTATTTGTACGCAAACAGTATGCAGACCGCACAACGTCGTATTCCTATCGGCGGGGATGACGGAAAGAATAAGACTTGGAAAGAATTGTTGGTACACTATGAAAAGGAACTGGAGAATTTCAAGACTAATCTCGCCATGTTGAAAGAGAAACAGGATGGAAATGCGGTTACTGAAACAGTCGAAATTGCTGCCTGGACTCCTGCTGACGTGAAACTAATATCCAACTATCCGACTGTGAAACTGGATGAAGGAACATCATTATTTGCTGACCTTCCCGGCAAGATAGAAGCGATAGCTCCCGAACTGAAAGGAATGAAAGCATTCCGCTTTAACGGAAATGAGCAACGCGAAAAGGGGACAAGCATCACTTTTGAAACCGATGCTCCGGTGAAATTAATGGTGGCTTATTTCAAAGACGACCAGAAGAAATATGCGAAAGCTCCGAAATTGGAAATAGACGCTTCCGCTAATGATTATGGACAGGCGGAACCGGTATTGACGAATGCGGTTCGTATCAACGGAATGCCTTTGGCAAATGTACATGCATATAGTTTCCCGGCAGGAAAACATACGTTGATGTTACCAAAAGGTTATTTGCAAGTGCTGGGATTTACGGCTGCGGATACGAAAGCACGTAATGCCGGACTTGCCGGAGATGAGGAAACTATGGATTGGTTGTTCTATTAACATACACACCATGATAAAATGCAGATTCACACAGATTGTCAATATCTTTACCTGTGTGAATCTGTATAATTTTTATAGTAAGTAATGAAAGAATATAATGAAAAGGAAAATTCTATTTTTTACTCTGGCTGTATCATTTTCATTCGTTTTTGCTCAACGGGAAGTTCCGCAAGAACGGATGGAACAGATTTATGAAGAAGTGAAGACACCCTATAAATACGGGCTTGCTGTGGCTCCGGCAGACAATTATCATAAGATTGACTGTCCCACCGTTTTTCGTCAGGGCGACAAATGGCTGATGACTTATGTCGTTTACAACGGCAAGAGCGGTACGGACGGTCGTGGCTACGAGACTTGGATTGCAGAAAGCGACAATCTGCTCGAATGGCGTACTTTGGGGCGTATCCTTTCTTATCGGGACGATAAATGGGACTGTAACCAGCGCGGTGGCTTTCCTGCATTGCCGGATATGGAGTGGGGCGGCAGCTACGAACTTCAGACTTATAAAGGCCGTCACTGGATGACTTATATCGGTGGAGAGGGAACCGGCTACGAAGCTGTGAAAGCCCCGCTCTATGTCGGACTGGCATGGACGAAAGGAGATATTTCTACTGCCCATGAATGGGAATCCTTGGATAAACCGATTTTGAGTATCCATGATAAAGACGCCCAATGGTGGGAAAAGCTAACCCAATATAAGAGTACTGTCTACTGGGATAAGGATAAGACGCTGGGCGCTCCGTTTGTCATGTTCTATAACGCAGGCGGACGCCATCCCGAAACGGACTTGAAAGGGGAACGTGTAGGCATCGCCCTTTCAAAAGATATGAAGTCATGGAAGCGGTATCCCGGAAACCCGGTCTTCGCACATGAGGCGGACGGAACAATAACGGGAGATGCGCACATTCAGAAAATAGGAGACGTCTATGTGATGTTCTACTTCTCGGCTTTTGAACCTTCGCGCAAGTATAAGGCGTTTAATACATTTGCCGCAAGCTATGATTTGGTCAACTGGACGGATTGGCATGGAGCCGATTTGATTATTCCTTCCAAAAACTACGATGAACTGTTTGCCCATAAAAGTTATGTGGTAAAGCACGACGGGGTAGTTTATCATTTCTACTGTGCGGTAAACAATGCGGAACAGCGTGGCATTGCCATTGCTACAAGCAAGCCGATGGGACGCTCGGCTGTCCGTTTCCCGAAACCGGAGATTAAGAACCGCCGGATAATCACTGAACTAAATGATGGATGGAAAACTTGGAGAGTTGAGAATGGAGAGTTGAGAGTTGAGAGTGAAAAGACTGTGAATATACCTCATAACTGGGATGATTATTATGGGTATCGTCAATTGACTCATGGCAACCTTCACGGAACTGCTCTCTATAAAAAGAATTTCACTCTCGGCAACTCTCAATTCTCAACTCTCAATTCTCAACTTCCCCAACGGTATTTTCTTCGTTTTGAAGGAGTCGGCACGTATGCAACGATAAAACTGAACGGAAAGGATTTCGGACGGCATCCTGTCGGTCGCACTACGTTGACGCTGGATGTTACCGACGCGCTGAAACAAGGGGCAAATGAACTGGAAGTAAAAGCTGAGCATCCGGAGATGATAGCCGATATGCCTTGGGTATGTGGCGGTTGCTCGTCGGAGTGGGGATTCAGCGAGGGTTCCCAGCCATTGGGCATTTTCCGTCCTGTCGTATTGGAAGCAACGGATGAAGTTCGTATCGAACCTTTCGGCGTACATATCTGGAATGACGATAAGGCAGCCAATGTATTTGTGGAGACAGAGGTCAAGAATTACGGTAAAACTGCAGCTACAATCGAACTGGTTAATAAATTGAGCAATGCCGACGGCAAACAAGTATTCCGCCTGGTAGAGAAAGTAACTTTGGCGCCGGGAGAAATGAAAGTGATTCGTCAGCAAGCCCCCGTAGAGAACCCTGTTTTATGGGATACGGAGAATCCATATCTTTATAAACTGGCAAGCATGATAAAGCGGGATACAAAAACAACAGATGAAATATCCACCCCGTTTGGTATCCGTACAATCAGTTGGCCGGTAAAGAGAAATGATGGAGACGGACGTTTCTATCTGAATGGAAAGCCTGTCTTTATTAATGGCGTATGCGAATATGAACATCAGTTCGGGCAAAGCCATGCGTTCAGTAAGGAACAGGTGGCTGCCAGGGTAAAACAGATGCGTGCGGCAGGTTTCAACGCTTTCCGTGACGCCCATCAACCACATCACCTCGATTATCAGAAATATTGGGATAAAGAAGGTGTCCTCTTCTGGACACAGTTTTCCGCTCACGTATGGTATGATACACCTGAATTTCGTGAGAACTTCAAGAGATTACTTCGTCAATGGGTAAAAGAACGTCGTAATTCTCCGTCGGTAGTGATGTGGGGATTGCAGAATGAAAGTACTTTACCTCGTGAATTTGCGCAAGAGTGCAGTGAGATTATTCGTGAAATGGACCCGACTGCACGTACGATGCGTGTTATCACAACTTGCAATGGCGGAGAAGGTACAGACTGGAATGTAATTCAGAACTGGAGTGGTACGTATGGCGGAGATGTGACCAAGTATGGCCGTGAACTCGCTCAATCCAACCAATTATTGAATGGAGAATACGGGGCATGGAGAAGCATAGATTTGCATACGGAACCCGGAGCATTTGAAGTCAACGGAGTATGGAGCGAAAGCCGTATGTGCCAGTTGATGGAAACTAAGATTCGTTTGGCGGAACAGGCTAAGGACAGTGTCTGCGGACAGTTCCAGTGGATATACAGCAGCCATGACAATCCCGGACGCCGCCAGCCGGACGAAGCCTATCGGAAAATAGACAAAGTAGGGCCGTTTAACTATAAAGGACTGGTTACTCCATGGGAAGAGCCGTTGGACGTATATTACATGTATCGTGCAAACTATGTCCCTGCCGCCAAAGACCCGATGGTTTATTTGGTATCGCATACATGGGCGAACCGTTTTGAAAAAGGACGCCGCCGGGCTACGATTGAAGCGTACAGCAATTGTGATTCCGTACTGCTCTATAATGATGTGACCGATGAAAAAGTTACTTTTCTCGGACGCAAAAAGAATAATGGCATAGGCACTCATTTTATGTGGGAGAACCGGGACATCCGTTATAATGTGCTTCGTGCCGTAGGATACTACAAAGGTAAGCCGATGGCAGAAGACATAATTGTGCTTAACGGATTGGAACAAGCCCCTAATTTTGAATCTCTGTATCAGGATGCGAAACCAGTATTGAAAGGAGAGGACGGATATAATTATATTTATCGCATTAATTGTGGCGGAGATGATTATACGGATAGTTCCGGTCAACTGTGGATGCAGGATAATACGAATTATTCCCGTTCGTGGGCGGAGAATTTTAAAGAGCTGAATCCTTATCTGGCAAGCCAGCGTACCACTAATGATCCGATTCGGGGTACTCGTGACTGGAAACTGTTCCAACATTTCCGTTTCGGACGTCATCAACTGGAATATCGCTTCCCTGTATTAGACGGAACTTACCGCATAGAGCTATATTTCACAGAGCCTTGGCATGGTACAGGTGGCAGTGCTTCTACCGATTGCGAAGGGTTACGTATCTTCGATGTTGCCGTAAATGATTCGCTGGTATTGGATGATTTGGATATTTGGGCGGAAAGTGGCCATGACGGTGTATGCAAGAAAGTGGTGTACGCCACAGTAAAAGGCGGAACGTTGAGAATACATTTTCCGGAAGTGAAAGCGGGACAGGCTTTACTGTCAGGTATTGCCATTGCTTCTACCAATCCGAATCTGAAACCGGCAATCTTCCCGGCATCCGATTGGAGTTGGGAAAAAGCCGATAAGGAAGTTATGGAGAAAACGCCGAAAGAACTGCTGCCCGAAGACAAGAACGCACGTGTCAGTGTGGCTTATGAAGCGGAAACTGCTGTATTGAAAGGTAAATTCCAGAAGAAAGAACATCGTAAGCAAATGGGAGTGTTCTTCGGCAAAGGAAAAGGCAACAGTATCGAGTGGAATGTCTCTACCGGATTGGCTCAAGTCTATGCCCTTCGATTCAAATACATGAATACAAGCGGCAAACCAATCCCTGTGTTAATGAAGTTCATTGATGCGAAAGGAGTAGTATTGAAAGAAGATACTCTGACCTTTCCGGAAACACCGGATAAGTGGAAAATGATGAGTACCACTACCGGAACATTTATCAATGCCGGACATTATAAGGTGCTGCTTTCGGCAGAGAATATGGAAGGACTGGCGTTTGACGCATTGGATATTCAATAGCTTTTCTAATGAATTAATCATTAGACATAAGTAATAATAGAAGCGGGATACAAGGAAGAT
>PPYF01028635.1_pt1 | contig 11406 bp, 12 predicted proteins | sample 1559871 | NCBI WGS metagenome assembly PPYF01 (sample SAMN08240021, study PRJNA423297) | Human gut metagenome, whole genome shotgun sequencing project. | reverse complement strand
GAATCCCATATAAGCCATGTCGCGGTAGTGTATTATCGGTTCTGCATCGGCGGCCTTGGCCATGAGGTCGCCGCCTATCACGGCAAATTCGGCTTCAGGCTGCTTCTCGCGCAGTCTTTTTATCAGCATTGACCCGTGCAGGTCGCCGGAGGCTTCTCCGGCAATGAGCATATATTTCATCAGCGGCGTTGTTTGAAAAAGTCAATAATCACTTCGCGGCATTCGTCGGCAAGCACATCCCACACCACTTCGGCTTTCGGATGGAACGGCGATGTGTTGCAAACGGTGGAGAATCCGCGTTTTGGGTCGCGTGCGCCTATCACTATGCGCTTCAGCTGGCTCCATCCTATTGCACCGGCACACATCAGGCACGGCTCGAGCGTTACATAGAGCGTGGCGTCGTCCAGATACTTTGCATCACGTTCGGCGGCGGCAGCTGTTATGGCCTGCATCTCGGCATGGGCCGTAACGTCGCGCAGTGTCTCGGTCAGATTATGTCCCCGGCCAATTATGCGACCGCCGGCCACAACGAGTGCGCCCACAGGAATCTCTCCGTCGGCTGCGGCTGCCTTTGCTTCGGCTAAGGCCAGCCTCATGTATTTCTCGTCTGCTTCAAGGCTCATAAGAAGTCGATTTTCATGCCTTCGCGAGCGGCTATTATCTCGCCGTCAAAGGTTGTGGCGGCCTCCTTGGCAAACAATGAATCATCAAAATAGCTCTTGGAATAATGACCCAATATGAGCCTTTTTACACCGGCCATTGTTGCAATCCTTCCGGCCTGTGCTGCTGTTGAATGGCCTCTTGGAGCCGCCTTAGTCTCCTTGTCGGCAAGATAGGTCGACTCATGGTAGAGGGTGTTTACCCCCATAATGTCTTCCGCTACTTTTGGGTTGAAGGCCGTGTCAGAGCAGTAGGCGTAGCTCATTTGTGGGTCGGCGTCAGTCGTCAGCAGTGCGTTCGGCACCACGGTCCCGTCGGGCTTTATGTAGTCGGCGCCTTCTTTGATTTTGGGCAATTGAGATACCGGTATGCCGAGAAACCTAACCATATCACCCTTCAGATGGCGCTGTTTTGGTTTTTCCTTAAAGATATATCCCACGGCCGGCACGCGATGATAGAGCGGGAAGCATTCAACGGTCAGCGACTTGTCGTCGAGCACTATGCCGCGTTCCGGAGCAATCTCGTCATATACTATATCAAAAGAGGTCTCGCGACAGAATACATTCATAATACGTTTCAGTATGTCTATTCCCTCCTTGAACGTATGCACCACAATGGTTCCGCCGGTGTCGTGCAGTGCCAATGTCGACAGCAATCCTGGCAAACCCAGGAAATGGTCACCGTGCAGGTGAGAGATGAAGATATGGTTAAGACGTGAAAACTTAAGTCTCATCTTTCTGAACTGCAACTGAGCGCCTTCGCCACAGTCTACCATCATCAGGTGGTCGCGAAAGTCAATTACCTGGCTTGACGGCAGGTGCATCTCCGTAGGAGTGGCCGAACCACATCCCAAAATATCAATTTGAAATTTTGCCATGATGCAAAGATAACAATTTTCCAACACTTTTTGCGCAAATCCCCTTTCTAATTATTGTCTTATTAGGCCTATTAGACTTATAAGCCTTATTCAATCCATCCTGTTTTCCATGTTTTTTGCTTAACTTTGCAATCAAAATACTGTTGAATTATGCTGATTCTTCTGATTCTTGCTGTCAGTGTCTTTGTGGGATGGCTTTTAAGAAATGTCAAGGTTCTTGCACGTCTTGAGCATACTGCCACATTGACTGTATGGCTGCTTATATTTGTTTTCGGTATATCGCTTGGCTCTAATGAAGCCATAGTCAACGACTTTGCACGCTTTGGCCTCACTGCCGGCGCGGTGGCAGTGGCCGGTGTAATCGGTAGTGTTCTGGCTGCCTGGGGAGTAGGGCATTATATGGATAAAAGGAGGAAGGGATGAAAGGGAGTCTGATAGTACTGATCTTGTTCGTTACCGGTATTTTGGTCGGAATATGGGGCAAAGATGTTACCTCATATATTCCTGCCGAGCTTACCGAATGGCTGCTCTATGCCCTGGTTGTCCAGATTGGTTTGAGCCTGGGGGCTGGAGGCAATCTCCGCAAGATAGCATCGTCGTTCTCCTTTAGGGAATTGTTGTTGCCGTTCAGTACCATAGCCGGCACATTGTTGTTTACGGTTATCGCGGGAATGTGCATAGGCGGTTGGAGTCTGCCCGACTATTTGGCATTGGGAAGCGGCATGGGCTACTATTCGCTTTCCTCTGTCCTGATTATTGATATAAAAAGCGATGTGACAGGACTTCAGGCAGCCACGGAATTGGGAATGCTTGCTGTGTTGGTAAATATCATAAGAGAAATGACCGCACTGATATGCGGCCCTTGGCTTGCCCGCTTATTCGGACGCTTTGCACCCGTAGTGGCAGCCGGAGTCACCTCAATGGACGTAACTCTCCCTATGATAGTGAAATGCGCCGGTCAGGAAATGTTTCCGGTTGCCCTTATGCACGGTATGGTACTTGAGGTGAGTGTACCTCTGCTCGTAACGCTTTTTGCGAGCCTCTGATTATCTGCGGCCGCCGAAGAGGTCTTTCAGACCGTCCATATCGAAAGTGAGGGTGAAGCGGAGGGTCTGGTCAAGAGGTGAGCTTTGCGCTGTGGCAAGCATATAGGAAGCATCCAGGCGCACTACATTGAGCGAGAAGCCTGCGCCGGCAGCAAAGTACTGGCGGTTACCCTTCATTTCATTTTCGTAGAAATAGCCTGCACGCAGGAAGAATTGGTTGTTGTAGCTATACTCTGCACCGAAGCTCCACATGATTTCGCGCAGTTCTTCCTTAAAGCCGCCCGGAGCGTCGCTGAACGATTTGAATATACCGGTAAAGGGCGACATATCTTCCCAGTCGGCAAGGGCGTCGGCATAGGCTTTCTGTCCTTCGGGAGTCTGCATGTCGTAGTCAACCTGACGGGGCTTGGCCGGTACGAGGAGTTTGTTCAGGTCAAGGTTGAGCGAAAGGTTGTGATAGTCGGCAAGGGGGAAGGTGAATGATGTGCCCAGGCGAAGGTTGGTAGGCAGGAATGCAGGGTCCTCGCCATTGTTGTAGGCAACTTTAGTACCGATATTCGAGATGTTCCAACCCCACGACCACTGGCATTCGTTGCGGCCGATTATGGGATAGGAGGTATAGTAGCCGGCAATGTCGGCCGAGAAAGCCGATGCACCGGTCGACTGGTCGCCTGCATATGAATCGGAGAATCCGAGGTCAGAGTAGATGTAGCGGAACACTACGCCCATGGAGAACTTCTCTGACAGCTTGCGTGAATAACCCACGTCAAACGACATTTCGTAAGGATTCAGGCTCTGCACGGCTTCGCCGCTCATGCCGTTTTGTGTCACCTCACCGAGCGAGAAGTAGTGCAGCGATGCGCTCAATGCCTGATTGTCCTGCGAACCGAGTTTCCAGTAGCCGGCAAGGTTGGCGAGGAAGATATCATTGACGAGTTTACGCAACCAAGGTGTATAGCTGAGCGATACCGATGCTTTCGAGTAGGCAAATGCGTATTTCGACGGATTCCAGAACTGTGAGTTGGCATCCGGGTCGGTGGCTGCACCGAGGTCGCCCATCGATGCGCCGCGTGCATCGGGAGCTATGCTCAGCGAGGTCACGCCGGTCTGAATGGGGTTGAATTCATTCTTGATAGTGTTGCCATCCTCAGCCCGGACATACAATGCTCCGAGCGCAAGGACAACGAAAAGGAGAGATATTTTGCGGAGTAAATTCATGATTGTAGTCTATATATCACCTTATATAACTGAAAAAATGCCGATTTATTGTGTCCGAATCAATTTTGACCTCATCTTGAGTCTGCTTATTTGGAATAAAACAGAGGAAAATTATCTTAAACGGATTTTTAAGACATTACTTAAGTGTTTATTTATAAAAAAGCATTAAATTTGCTCTATAAATACGAAACTAAGATGAATGTCAAGCAGTCAATGCGCGAGATTCTTGAAGCAGAGAGCCGCGCCATAGCAGAGATTCCGATTACCGATGAGTACGAACGTGCAGTCGACCTCATCGTCGAACATGTGCATCGACGTGGCGGTAAGCTCATTACCTCGGGTATGGGCAAAGCAGGCCAGATTGCAATGAATATTGCCACTACATTCTCTTCGACGGGAACGCCGGCAGTTAACCTTCATCCCTCCGAGGCTCAGCACGGCGACCTTGGCGTGATGCAGCCCTACGATGTGATGCTCCTTATTTCCAATTCCGGAAAAACCGATGAAATTGTTCAGCTTGTTGCGCTCGCTCGAGGGCTTTATCCACAGGTTCCGTTCATTGTCATCACCGGAGGTCACGACAGTCCTATTGCCAAGATGGCCGATATCACACTTTTTACAGCTCCCGCACCTGAAGTGTGCCCGCTTGGACTGACTCCAACTACATCTACAACTATGATGACCGTGATTGGCGATGTCTTGGTGGTGAATGTCATGGAGCGGATAGGATTCACACGCACCGACTATGCCAAGCGGCATCACGGCGGATATTTAGGACAAATAGCCAAGAACGAAACTAAGTAACAGCGGGTTGTAAAGATGAAAAAGATTATATGCATAGGTGAATGCTCACTCAATATTGTGTTTAATGGAGCGTCGCCGGTCGGGGCTATTCCCGGAGGACGTATTGCCGCCGCGGCAGCGCTCATGGCGCGTGAAGGGCTTCCCGTGGCCATGGCTTCCGAGGCATCTTCCGACCCCGTCGGCGATATGATTGTGAAGTCGCTCACAGACGCGGGGGTAGATATAGCTTCGCTCGACCGCTTTACCGAAGGCCGTTCACCCATAATTGTATTTACGGAAGGTGCGGACGGCATTCCATGCATTACACGGTATGAGAATTATGCCGACGAGGCTTTCGATATAGTATGGCCGAGGGTCGATGATAATTGCGTTGTGGTGTTCGGTGGATATTATGTCCTCGACCGTCGCATGCGTACACGGATGGTTCCATTCCTCAACCATTGTGCAGAGCGTGGAGCCGTTATGATATATCAGCCCGGATTTATGTCGGTTCAGGAAAGCCGTATCACCCGCGTGATGCCCGCAATACTTGAGAATCTTGAGCTGGCACACATGGTAATAGCCCGCAATTGCGACCTGCAGCTGATATTCGGTATTAAGGAGGATTCGCGCTGTTATGCTGACCATATTGATTTCTATTGCCGTTCAATGATTAGTGTTGATACGGCTTGCCGTCAGCTCTCGTACTATAGCGGTAAGCAGCTTAGCCGTATTGAAATACCTGAAACAGTTTGCGAGACCATGACATGGAATGCCGGTGTGCTTGCCGGAGTGGCAGGATATATATTCGAAAACGATATTACTCCCGACAGGCTAAACGCTCCCGGAGTTGAGCTGCGCGAGGCAATCCTTACTGCAGCCGCAAAGTCTGCCACCACCGCATCGCGCACTCTCACTGAAGAGTGGCAAAAGCTTGTTAAGTAACACTAACGTAGTATCTTACAATATAAGCACCGACGTGTCAACGCCGGTGCTTTCTTTTTATGTGGCATTATCTATAGGCACTATTGAAACATTCCATAGCCAACGTCGGTTTTTAATAAGTAGAGTTTGTTACTTTGCAAACAATTAAAAAACAAGGTAACATTATGGCTACATCTTTAGTTACATGGAGCTGCATGGCGGCTCTGTTTCTGATAATTCTATTTGTAAGGTATTTCAGGCAGATTATTCATTCCGCCCATAAACACCATTTCTTTCATCTTGGTTCGGAGCGTGAGGAAATCTTTGTTCCCGGCGACCGCCTGATAACTGATAATCATAAAGATTATGATGACAGCGATGACTTCTGATAAGGTTATGCCGCAGACGCGTGACCTCTGCTTGTTTCTCTCTGACTACAGCGGATGGCTTCTGGGCTGCGGTGCGACCTGTATCCGTCTCGAAAAGAATGTGCAACGCATAGCTGCATCTTTTGGCAAAAGGGTAGAAATCACCATTAATCCCCGCCATGTGCATATTTCCATCTTAGGCAGTGATGAGGCGGAGATTTATACTACTATCGCTCCGGTAAGGCATACAGCTACAAGTTTCAATCTCATCAGCGACCTAAGCACCCTCAGCTGGCATATTGCCGATGGCAAAATCGGTCTTGAAGATGCCCGTGAGGCGCTGCGGCGTTTGGTGAGTTCCGACAGTCAGTCGCCCATTGTCGTGCTTCTGCTTGTGTCGCTTGCCAACGCCTCGTTCTGTAGGCTTTTCGGAGGCGATGTCATCGCTATGCTCATAGTGGCTGTTGCAACTCTCGTCGGCTTCTGGCTCAAACAAAGGCTGTTGGTATATAAGGTCGATATAAGGGTGGTGATGCTTGTCTGTTCTTTTGTATCATCCGTTATCGGGGCTACCGATTATTTCTTTGCTGTGGGAACGACACCGGCTGTCACTGTAGGCACCTCTATTTTATATCTTGTGCCGGGAGTACCCTATCTCAATTCGTTCAGCGACTTTCTTTACCGTTATTATATCTGTTCATTCAGCCGGTTCATGGATGCACTTACCTTGACGGCTTGTCTTTCGGTAGGGCTTTGTGCCGGCATGATGCTTATGAATGTTGGAATGTTTTAAGAGCTACTTATGGACTTGAAAATAATTGAGGATGCATTGTTCGCGGCTATAGCAGCTATCGGTTTCTCTTCTATCAGCCGCCTTCCCGTCAGGGCCTATCCGTACACCGCTGCCATTGCGGCCCTGGGCCATTCGCTGCGTTATATACTGATGAACTCGCCCGAATGCGGGATGCACATTTTCTGGGCTACCCTTATAGCTTCTTTTTTCATAGGGACTTCTGCCGTATTCCTATCTCACCTTGCCAAGACTCCGGCCGAAGCCTGTTTCTTCCCCTCCCTCTTGCCAATGATTCCGGGTATATATGCCTATAAGACTTTTGGCGGCCTCGCCGGTCTGATTCTCAACGACGGAAGCGGCGCGTTCAGCTTCTATTTCTATCAATTTGCCCATAACGGGCTGATATGCGTGGCTGTACTCATCGGTATGGTTGTGGGTGCCACTGTGCCGATATTCATCTTCAAAAAAATATCGTTTCGTGCTACGAGATAAGAATAAAATATCTATATTTGCAATTCTATGGAACTACGACAGCTGAAATACTTTACCTATCTTGCCGAATGTCTCAATTTTTCCGAGGCCGCACGCAATCTTTGCATCACCCAGAGTACACTCTCGCAGCAGATACGTCAGCTTGAAAACGAGCTTGGAATGCCACTGTTCATCAGAAGCAGCCATAACGTCGACCTGACAGAGGCCGGGCAGGAGCTGTTGCCTTATGCGCGTGCCACGTTGCATTCCGCCGAAACGTGCCGTGCCCGAATCTCAGACCTCACTTCGCTGTCTACGGGCATACTGAACATAGGCGTTACGTATTCGTTCAATCCCATTCTCACCGAAACGCTTATAACATTCACACGAATGTACCCTAAAATCAAGCTTAATATATTCTACAAGCCAATGTCTGAGCTGATGGACATGTTGCGCCAGCGAGAGCTTGATTTTGTACTGGCATTCAAGCCTTCGCAGCCCATGGTAGGAGTGGAGTCTCATTTTTTGTTTCAGAACAGGCTTTCGGCCATAGTTCGCACATCTCATCCCCTGGCTTCAAAGGATAGCGTTTCGCTCTCTGAGCTTGAAAAATACGACCTCGCGTTGCCCTCCAAGGGCTTGCAGGCACGCAATGCCTTCGATTCTGTAATAGCATCTTATAATTCCTTTCATGTCAGGATAGAGCTTAACGAGGTGAATATATTGCTGAAAATCATAAGCCAGACCGATTTTGTGACAGTTCTGGCGGAGGATTCCATCATAAATGTCCAGGGCGTGAAGGCCGTGCCGCTCGATGTTCCCGATAATGAAATGACCGGTTGCGTGCATTTGTTGAAAGACTCCTATCGCAAGCGTTCGATGCAGGAATTCGTGAGGCTCCTTACCGAATCGCTGGCCGTTAAGCAGCGCCGCAATGCCTGGATATAGCAGTGCTGAGCGTCTACAAGGAAAATAAAGCGCACAAAAGTCATAAGTTTTTTGTAAAATTTTGTAACTTTGCAATTTGAAACGAAAATCGTTCTAAATTGCAATTATGAACATATCATATAAATGGCTCAAAGAATATCTTGACTTTGACCTTACGCCTGAACAACTGGCAGACGACCTTACTTCAATCGGCCTTGAAACCGGCACCGTTGAGCGCGTCGAATCTATACGCGGCGGCCTTCGTGGCCTTGTTATAGGTAAAGTGCTTACCTGTGTCGAGCATCCCGACAGCGACCACCTTCACATCACTACCGTTGACCTCGGTGACGGACAGCCCACTCAGATTGTGTGCGGCGCTCCCAATGTCGCTGCCGGACAGACCGTTGTGGTGGCTACCGTAGGCACCGTGCTCTACGACGGCGATAAGGAAATCAAAATCAAGAAGGGCAAAATCCGTGGAGTGGAGAGCCTCGGTATGATTTGCGCCGAAGACGAGATTGGCGTAGGCACCTCACACGACGGCATCATAGTCCTTCCCGACGGTGCGGCCGCTCCCGGCACTCCCGCCGCCGACTACTATCAGCTCAGCGACGACTTTGTGCTTGAAGTAGACCTTACTCCCAACCGCATTGATGCAGCTTCGCACTACGGCGTGGCCCGCGACCTCGCGGCATATCTCGATTGCCATGTATCTACGGCTGCTCCCAAGCTCACACGTCCTTCTGTCGAAGGATTTAAGGTCGACGCACCCGATGGCGATGCTGTGAAGGTGACTGTCGAAGCCACCGATGCCTGCATCCGCTACTGCGGTCTCACCATAGAAGGCCTCAATGTAACAGAGAGTCCCGAATGGCTCCGCACCCGCCTCACCACCGTCGGCCTCCGTCCCATCAACAATGTAGTGGATATAACCAACTACATTCTCCATGCTTTTGGTCATCCCCTCCATGCCTTCGACCGCGCACACGTCGCCGGCAATCATGTAGTGGTAAAGAAAGCCGAGCAGGGACACAAGTTTGTCACCCTCGACGGGGTAGAGCGCACTCTCGACGCTGCCGACCTTATGATATGCAACGAACAGGAGCCGATGTGTATTGCCGGCGTGTTCGGTGGCCTTGATTCCGGCGTTACCGAAAAGACTACTTCCGTTTTCCTTGAAAGCGCCTGCTTCCATCCCACATCGGTGCGCAAAACAGCCCGTCGCCACGGTCTTTCTACCGATGCCTCGTTCCGCTATGAGCGCGGTGTCGATGCCAATGGCTGCATGTATGCCCTCAAGCTTGCCGCCCTTATGATCAAGGAACTTGCCGGAGGCACCATTGTCGGAGAACCGGTGGACATCTATCCCGTACCCGTAAAGCCATATCCCGTAGAACTTTCGTACAATGCCATAACACGTCTGATTGGCGAGCCCATCCCCTCGGCTACAGTCGACACCATCCTTAAGTCGCTTGAAATTGAGATGGTTGGCCGCAGCGATGCCGATGGTGGCACGATGCAGCTCGAAGTGCCTACCTACCGTGTGGACGTTCGCCGTCCGTGCGATGTAATTGAGGACGTGCTGCGTATCTACGGCTATAACAATGTCACTATTCCCAATTCAATCCATGCGTCGCTTTCTTTCAAGAGCGATGTTGATGCCGCCGACGACCTCCGCCACATTGTGGCCGACAACCTCTCCGGTGCCGGATGGTGGGAAATTCTCAATAACTCGCTCACGGCCAAAGCCTATTACGAAGGTCTCACAAGTTATCCCGTTGAGAATTGCGTTGAACTGCTCAATCCTCTTAGTCAGGACCTCAATGTTATGCGCCAGACATTGCTTTTCGGCGGTCTGGAATCTTTGGCTCACAACATTAATCGCCGTTCCCCTGACCTCGCTTTCTACGAATTCGGGAATGTATATCATCTCAATCCTGCAGCCGAGTCAACTATAGAAGCTCCCTTGAAGCCATTCACCGAAAGCTGCCGCCTGGCTTTGTGGCTCACAGGCAAGCTCCGTCAACCGTCATGGATTCGTCCTGCCGACGAGTCAAGCTTCTTCGACCTCAAGGCTACACTTGCCAATATATGCAGCCGCATCGGTCTGAATCCTAATGAAATAGTTGTTAAGGCTTACGGCGGAATGGCCGATATCTATTCTTCCGCTCTCGTAATAGAGACCCGCAACGGCAAGCAGCTCGGCAATGCCGGTATTCTTTGTGCCGACATCCTGCGCCGCGCCGACATCAAGGTGCCTGTCTATTATGCTGAACTCGACTGGAGCGCACTCTCGGCCATGACCGCCCGCCGTGGCACAACTTTCTCGCCGCTGCCCAAGGCCATGCCCGTTAAGCGCGACCTCTCCCTGCTGCTCGACAACGCCGTGACTATGGCCGACGTTGAGCGCGTGGTGCGCCAGAGCGACCGCAAGCTGCTCCGCGAGGTGTCGCTTTTCGATGTCTACGAGGGCAAGGGACTTCCCGCCGGCAAGAAGAGCTACGCCATCACCATGACTCTCCGCGACGACGAAAAGACTCTCAACGACAAGGCTGTAGACGCTGTTATGAACAAGATTATCACCAATCTTAAGAAGCAACTCGGCGCAGAGCTTCGCTAAACTGTTAACAATCAAAAAATATAATCAAAATATAAAGACTCAATATGGGAAGAGCATTTGAATACCGCAAAGCCCGCAAGCTCAAGCGCTGGGGCAATATGTCGCGCACATTCACACGCATAGGTAAGGAAATCACTATCGCTGCCAAGGCCGGCGGTCCTGATCCTTCCACCAACCCGCGTCTCCGCGCCCTTATGCAGAACGCAAAGGCCGCAAACATGCCTAAGGACACCGTAGAACGCGCAATCAAGAAGGCTACCGATAAGGATGCAGGCGATTACAAAGAAATTACTTACGAAGGATACGGCCCTCACGGCATCGCTATCTTCGTTGAGGCCGCTACCGACAACAACACCCGCACTGTGGCCAACGTGCGCTCTTATTTTACAAAGAGCGGTGGTTCGCTCGGCACACAGGGTTCGCTCACTTTCCTTTTCGAACACAAGTCGGTGTTTAAAATCAAGCCCAAGGAAGGCGTTGGCCTCGAAGACCTCGAACTCGAACTCATCGACTACGGTGTAGATGAACTCGTTGACGACGAGGACGAAGACGGCAACGAACTCGTTGTGCTCTACGGCGGTTTCGAAGACTATTCAAACATTCAGAAATATCTTGAAGAAAACGGTTTCGAAATCATTTCGTCAGAATTTGAGCGCATCCCCAACGACCTTAAGGAAGTTACTCCCGAGCAGCGCGAAAGCATAAACAAGCTTCTCGAA
>PPYF01546390.1_pt1 | contig 11408 bp, 11 predicted proteins | sample 1559871 | NCBI WGS metagenome assembly PPYF01 (sample SAMN08240021, study PRJNA423297) | Human gut metagenome, whole genome shotgun sequencing project. | reverse complement strand
GGATCTAATCCGCGTCAGCCAAGTCAGGAAGAAATGGAAAAGCTTCTTAAGGCATGTTATTATGACCTTGATATTGATTTCTGATAATTATTTAAATTCAAAGCTCAAAGCAGCGGCTGAACTTCTGTTCAACCGCTGCTATTTTTATAATTAATATTTTATGTACATCGGCGCCGACTTTTCTATGGGACAATCATTTTTATACGGACATGCATTATGATAATAGCTGACATAACTGCACTCGCTTTTTACCTTTACATAATAATTGATTTCCTTTAACTTATATCCTATATTAACAAAATACGTAGTATCCTGAACAGGGCAATAACCGAACTGAATTATGGACTTATCCATTCTTACACATCCTTCAACTTACTCATAGTTTAATTATAACCCATATGGGATATTTTGTCAATGACACAATTCGTCTTTATAATTTTTAAAGTAATAACGCCGGATTATCAGGCATATAAATAATTGTAATCAAAAACAAAGGAGATTGTAAAAATGATCAATGATGAAAAAAACAACGTCCACAATGTGATTCTGGAGGGAAGAAAAAATCTGACTATATCCGGAGTTACCGACGTAGACAGCTTCGACGAACGCTGTATATCTCTTTACACGCAGCTTGGCGAATTAGTAATAAAAGGCCGCGAGCTTCATATCAATTCAATGAGCGTTGAAACTGGAGATATGACCATAGAAGGAGATATATGGGCGTTAAATTACGGCGATAAAGATAAGAAAAGCTCCGCGACGTTTTTAGGCAAGCTTTTCAGATAAAACAATCGTAGGAGGATTATAATGGATGGACTTGAAAGCTTTTTTACCGCTTCGCAGCAGCTAAGGCTTTTTGTTCTTTCCTGCGCCTTCGGCATACCTATCGGTATATTATTCGATATTTTCCGGGTTATAAGAATGTTTTTTCCTCATGGAAAAATATTAGTGGCGGCAGAGGATATACTGTTCTTTATATTTTACGGTATTTTTCTTATGTGCTTTACAATTACCGCGGCAAGAAGCGAATTCAGATTTTATTTCTGCGCCGGAAATTTCTTAGGATTTATTCTTTATCATTTTACCTTAGGAAACGCGGTTTCATCAGCTATAAAAAAGACAGTAATGGTTATTAAAAAGGGATTATATATTATTTTACGTCCTGTAAGCAGAAAGATTGTACTTTTATGTGAAAAATATACGGCTTTTTTTGTGGGAAGTTTCAAAAATATCAAATTGAAGAAAAAAAATACCGAAACCCCCTTGAAAGTAAGGCATGATTTAGTGTATAATAATAAAGTACATAAAAAGAGCAAAAGAAAGAACGTGAAAAAAGTTGAAAAGAAAACCGGGTAAACCCAAACGCAAAAGCTTATTCAGCTTTATATCAAAGTTTATAACTATTGCCGCAGTAATTGGTTGCTTTGCGTCAATTATTATAACACAGTCAAACCGCGCGGAAATGCAGAAGGAGCTTAATTCAATCAACAAGAAAGCTGAAGAAATTGAAGCCGAAAACGTTGAACTGCAAAGAATCCTTGAAGATGATGATATGGACGCTTATATGGATAAAGTAAAGGTGCTTTCAATAAGCGACGATGGTAAAATCGGTCTTTCTATAAAAAAGGCCAATGAAAACGACGAAGAACAGCTTAAACCGACTAAACGGCCTGAAAGAAAGCCAAACGTTTGGGAGCCTAAGAAAAAGCCTCCTGTTACCGAACTGGGATTTGAAGAAATGCTGACTCGTTTTAAGCAAAACAGCGAGGAAAAGATTTGTGCGCTGAAGCGAAATACAGAGCGGAAAAACGGATCACGAAGAAAATAATTATCGGCGGACTGTCTTAGGACGGTCCGTATTTGTAACCATAATAAATATTCCGCATAAAATAATAATGGGGCTTAAAGCTCATTTATACTTATTTATCGGAGATTATTTTTATGGAAAATATAAATTACACTATGAATAGTCTTGAAGAGGGGCGCTGGGGCCGTGTTATACGGTTAGATACCAAAGGAGATATGCGCCGCAGACTTCAGGATATCGGACTTGTTGAAGGAACAATGGTTAAATGCCTTAGAAAAAGTCCGTCAGGAGATCCTGTCGCTTACCTTATAAGAGGCGCGGTAATAGCTTTAAGAAGCGCAGATTCTTCAGAAATATATCTGGCTTAAAATTAATTCAATGAGGGCGTGTAACAGCCCTCATTTTTATTTGACAAAAGGAATAAAATATAGTAAAATGAATAAAAGTCATTTTAGGAGATGAATAAGCTTGAATCTGAAGGATTTTTATAAAGGAAACCTCTTTGATTGCTATAATTTCTTTGGGGCACATAAAGAAAACGATGAATTTATTTTCAGAACATATGCCCCGACCGCCAAAGAAGTAATGATATTCGGGAGCTTCAACGACTGGAAGGAAGAAGAAATGAAAAAAGACGAGGGAGGTATATTTTTATTTAAAACAAATAAGGCCTCCTTCGGTGATATGTATAAATACGTTATCTATTCTAAAGACGGTCATAGATATGAACACTGTGATCCTTACGGCTTCGGAATGGAGCTTCGTCCCGCGTTTGCCTCATATATAACGGATTCTGACGAATATAGATTTACTGACGAACGGTGGCTAAAGAATAGAACAAAGAATTTCAACAGCCCAATGAACATATACGAGTTGCATCTTGGTTCATGGAAAACTCATAATAACCAATGGTATAACTACAGCGAGCTTGCAGATATTCTTATCCCCTATGTAAAGGAAAATCATTATACACATATTGAATTCATGCCAATATCCGAACACCCCGCCGACTGCTCTTGGGGCTATCAAAATACAGGTTTTTTCAGTCCTACGTCCAGATACGGCAAGGCGTCGCAGCTTATGGAATTAATAGATAAATGCCATAACGCCGATATAGGAGTTATCCTTGATTTCGTTCCGGTTCATTTCGCTGTGGACGGATACGCTCTTGCACGTTATGACGGAACATACTTGTATGAATACCCTCCGTCTGATGTAGGTATCAGCGAATGGGGCACTTGTAATTTTAACCATGCAAAAGGAGAAACTCGCAGCTTTATACAGTCCTCCGCAAACTTCTGGCTTGATAAATTTCATTTTGACGGGCTTAGAATGGACGCTATAAGCAGAGCCATCTACTGGGGCGGAGATCCGGCCAGAGGTGTAAACGGATATACGGTGGAATTTATTAAAAATATGAACAAAGGATTGCAGGAACGCCACCCTACCGCTATGCTTATTGCAGAGGATTCGACCTCGTATCCTAAGATCACTGCTCCCGTTGAATATGACGGACTCGGCTTTGATTACAAGTGGGATCTTGGCTGGATGAACGATACTCTTGATTATTTCCGTACTCCCCCATGGGAAAGATGCAATCATTATCATAAGCTAACGTTTTCTATGGCATATTTTTATAACGAGCTGTTTCTTCTGCCTTTTTCTCACGATGAAAACGTTCATGGAAAAGCTACTATAATACAGAAAATGTACGGAGATTATGAGGAAAAATTCATGCAGTGCAGAGCGCTTTATATGTATATGTATACTCATCCCGGAAAAAAGCTTAATTTTATGGGAAATGAATTCGGTCAGTTCAGAGAATGGGACGAAAACCGAGAACAGGATTGGGAAATCCTTCATTATCCTATTCATGACGCTTTTCATAAATACATTAAGCAAATCAGCGGCATATATTGCTCCAGAAAAGCCCTGCATTGCGGCGAATATAATATGAAAACATTTAATTGGCTTGTGGCTGACGCTGCTGAAAAATGTGTTTATATCTATGAAAGAGCTTTTGAAAACGATAAAATTATCTGCGCATTTAATTTTTCCGGAATTGAACAGGAAATCAGCTTTGAATTACCTGAGAAATCCTCACTCGAACTATTTATACACAGTCGGTGGGATGAATACGGCGGCGATGTTTCAAAAAGCAATATAACTATTAATACGGAAATTAAAAATAAAAAGAACACCATAACGCTGAAAATTGAACCGCTTTCCGGTATGCTGTTTAATAATATAATATGCTGAAATTTTTCATGGAAATAAATATGTTCATAATTTAAAATTATTGGAGATTAACATGAAAAGAAAAACAATAACCGCATTATTCATTTTAACGGTAAGTATTATAATACTTATTTGCGCAGTAATCGGTAAAAACAAGAATGAAAAGCAATCTATAAATAAAAATGAAATAGAGCTTCCTGTTGTTCCTGTAAATTAATGAAAAATACCGCTTATTTAAAATAAGCGGTATTTTTTTAATTACCCTTAAGCATTTCCCAATACATATTAATATATAAATCGGCCGAATTATTCCAACTGAAATCCTCATTCATATCGCGTTTTATAACGGCATTCCAGCTTCTTTTATCTTCGTAAAGCTCCTTTGCTCTGAGACAAGCATTAAGCATATCATGGGCATTATAGGTTTTGAATGAAAAACCGTTGCCCTTTTCACCGCCGCAATCTCTAACAGTATCTCTCAGACCGCCGGTTTCACGAACAATCGGAACTGTTCCGTATCTCATGGCAATCATCTGCGCCAGACCGCAGGGTTCACTCTGAGAAGGCATAAGAAACATATCGGCGCCTGCATAAATCTTACGTGAAAGCTCCGGAATAAATCCAAGTGAAACGCTTACCTTATCCCTGTAACGCCATTCCATTTCCTTAAAGAAATCCTCGTAAACTTTTTCACCGCTTCCCAATATTGCAAATTTAAAGCCTGCTTTTATCATATCCTCAAATACATAGCGAATAAGATCGATACCCTTATGTGAAACAAACCGCGTTACAATGCCGATAACAGGCTCCGTTCCCTCCTGAAGCCCCAGCTCCTCCAGTAGAGCCGCCTTGCATATTTTTTTACCTGTGATACTTTTTGAAGAATAATTTTTTGCTATAACCGGATCAGTTTCAGGATCGTATCCGTCTATATCAATTCCGTTTAAGATACCGCAAAGCTTATATTGCTTAGGAACAAGGGCTCTATCCATTCCGTGAGAATACCACGGATCAAGAATCTCCCACGCATAGCTTGGACTTACTGTAGTCACCTTATCCGAGGTTTCTATCGCGCCCTTCATCATATTTATATTTCCGTCATATTCCAGCAGACTGGTATGGTACATAGGAATGCCCATTACTTCATTTAAAACTTCCTTGCCGTAATTTCCTTGGTATTGAATATTATGAATAGTAAATATAGTTTTTATATTTTCATAGCCCTGCTGATATTTATAAAATATTTCATAAAACACCGGTATCATTGCTGCCTGCCAGTCATTAGTATGAATAATATCAGGCTTAAAATCAATACAGCGAAGCATTTCAAGCACGGCTCTTGAATAGAATACAAAACGTTCGCAATCGTCAAAAAATCCGTATATGCCGTCGCGTCCGAAATAATATTCATTGTCGATAAAATAATACGTAACGCCGTTGCAAATGGAAGTAAAAATTCCGCAATACTGCTTACGCCAAGAAACATCAACCGTAATATGTGTTAAAAAAGTCATATTAACCCGAAATTGAGGCTTAACGCATTTATATAAAGGAATAACTACACGGCAGTCATGCCCTTTTTTATTTATAGCCGCCGGAAGAGAACCTGCAACGTCCGCAAGACCGCCGGAAGCAATGAACGGATTAGCTTCGCTTGCCGCAAATAAAATATTCAATATTTTTCATCCTTTCAAAACGTCATATTACCGCATTTTTACCTATGTAAAGAGGATAAGACGCCGAACCCGTCATTATCTTTTCATCTCCTATTTCCACGTTTTTATCAGTAATAACAGAGCTTATACTACATTTTTTGCCAATTACAGTATCCTGCATTATAACGCAGTTCTTAACAATAGCGCCCTTGCCTATTTTAGCGCCCCTGCATAGAACACAGTTTTCAACAGTTCCGTCGATAACGCATCCATCAGCTATAAGCGAATTTTTAATATCCGATTCAAGTCCGAACTTTACCGGACCGTTATCACGTATTTTCGTATAAATAGGCGAAGATTTTATAAACAGATTATCTCTGTTTTTAGTATCAAGAAGCGCCATATTTGCGTCATAATAAGCTCTCACAGAATCAATTTTAGAAAAATATTCCTTATGCTCATATCCCATTATTTTATATTCGTTCTTTTTGGCCTGAAGGACATCCTTTGTAAAGTTATATTCGCTTCTGCTTGCTGAATTAACTACAATATTTCTTAAAACCTCCTTAGCTATAACGAACATATTAAGAGATATTGAACATTCTCCTGCAATCTGAGGATTTATCATAACATCGTTAATTCTTCCTGTTTCATCAAAACCGAGTATAGTTGCCGTCTGCTCATTGCTGCTGTCATAGGGATATTTGCCGTAAATAACAGTTATGTCCGCACCGTTGAGCTCATGAAACGCCACCGCCGCTTTATAGTCTATAGTAGTAACAACGTCACAGTCAGACATAATTACATATTCCGCATTTGAATGCTCTACAAATTCCCATACACCGTTGAGAGCCTCAAGGCGGCCTCGATACATACCGCTGTCAACATGACTGAACGGCGGAAGCAGATGTAGACCGCCGTTTTTACTTGACAAATCCCATTCTCTTCCGGAACCCAGATGATCAAGAAGCGAACCGTAATTTGATTTTGTAATAACCCCGACTTCCTTGATTCCCGAATTAACCATATTGGAAAGCGGGAAATCAATAAGCCTGTAACGTCCGCCAAAAGGAATTGAACCCATAGTTCTTTTTTTTGTAAGATCTATAACGTCAGAATCATGCATACTTGCAAAAATCAAACCTAAAACATTTTTCTTAGCACCCATTTCTATTCTTTTCCTCCTTAGACGTTCTTGGATATAATATCCTTAGGAAGAACCTCTGCTCCCTCAGAAATATCTACATTATGTCCGATTACAGCTATGCCCCATTCGTCTCTGTTCTCAACGGTTTCAGGACTTAAACCGATTTTTGCGTTTTCATGAACAACACAGTCTTCTCCGACGATAGAATATTCAACAACAGCTCCCGACTTGATAACCGTTCCCGGCATAACTATACTGTAATTCACAGTTGCCCCCTCTTCAATCTTAGCGCCTGCAAATATAATTGAAAAATCCACCTTTCCGTTAATAGTGCTGCCCTCTGCGATCATTGAATTTTCCACCTCGGCCGTACTTCCTATATACTGTGGAGGCATATTATTGTTTCTTGTATATATCTTCCATTCGTTATCATAAAGATCCAGAGGAACGCTCGGACTGAGAAGATCCATATTTGCTTCCCACAGACTGTCAAGAGTGCCAACGTCCTTCCAATAGCCGTCAAAAGTATAGGCAAAAAGATTTTCCTTTTTATCAAGCATTGAAGGAATTATATCCTTGCCGAAATCCTTTGAACCGTTATTGGCATTCTCATTTTCTATAAGATATTCCTTCAGCTTTTTCCATGTAAACACATAAATACCCATTGAAGCAAGAGTCGATTTCGGCTCCTTTGGTTTTTCGGTAAAATCAACAACTCTCATATCGCTGTCACATGTCATAATTCCAAGCCTGGTCGCTTCCTCTAAGGATACTTCCTGAACGGCGATCGTCAGATCGGCGTTATTCTTTTTGTGAAAATCCACCATCTTAGAATAATCCATTTTATATATATGGTCGCCTCCGAGAACAATTACATACTCGGGATCGTATCTTTCAATAAAGCTCATATTCTGGTAAATAGCGTTCGCCGTACCCTCGTACCACGAAGCTCCCAACGAGGTCTGATACGGAGGAAGAACATGAACTCCCCCATGAAGCCTATCGAGATCCCACGGCTGCCCGTTTCCTATATAATCGTTCAGCACCAGCGGCTGATACTGCGTTAATACTCCTACCGTATCAATTCCGGAATTTGTGCAGTTAGAAAGCGGAAAATCTATAATCCTGTATTTTCCGCCGTATGGAACAGCCGGCTTTGCCATATCCTGTGTGAGAGCATAAAGCCTGCTTCCCTGACCGCCGGCAAGAAGCATGGCGACACATTCCTTTTTTATATACATAATTTTTCCTCCTGACTTTGCCGCACCCTTGAAACGGCAAAATTTATAATATTTATTAAAAAAATGTTAAAGCATCGTATTATCGTTAATAATCTTATCAGTGATCTTTTTCTTTTTTCCTGTAGTCTTCTTGCGCTTTTTATCTTCTTTATCAGGAATAAGCATACTCTTCGGCTTCTGATAAGGATAAGGCTTCAGATAAATAACCGAAAGCGGAGCCAAATCAAGAGAAATACTGTCGTCAAAACCATGCATAGGATAGGATTTTGATTTCATTAATTCTGACGTAATGCCCTCTCCCCCGAATTCAACTGCGTCCGAATTAAAAACAAGCTTATACTCTCCTTCAAAAGGCACGCCGATTTTATAGTCATTTCTCTCAACCGGTACAAAGTTGCATACGACAATAAGCTCTCCGCCGTTATCGTCAAATCTTCTGAATGCAATAACGCTCTGCCGGTAATCATCGTTAGATATCCAGCTAAAGCCCTGCCAGGAATCATCATTTTGCCATAAAGGAGCGTTTTCATAATAAAACTTATTCAGCTTTTCCGAATAAAAATGTATTTTTTTATGCTTATCCTCTTTAAGAGCGTTCCAATCCAACTGAGACTGATAATTCCATTCGGCAGTCTGAGCAAACTCCTGACCCATAAAAAGAAGCTTTTTACCCGGATGTGCCATCATATAAGCCAGAAAAGCACGGTATGAGCTGCATTTCTGCTCATAGCTCCCTGGCATTTTTTCAAGCATAGAGCATTTTCCGTGAACCACTTCGTCATGTGAAATAGGAAGAACATAATTTTCAGAAAAGCAGTAAAAAAATGAAAAAGTAAGCTTATCATGATTGAATGCTCTGTAAATAGGATCAAGGGACATATATTGCAGCATATCGTTCATCCAGCCCATATTCCATTTGAAGTTAAATCCGAGACCGCCTATATCCGTCGGTTTCGTAACCATCGGCCAAGCAGTCGATTCTTCCGCAATCATTAACACGTCCGGATTTTTAAGGAAAACCGCTTCATTCAGGCGCTTTAGAAATTCAATAGCCTCAAGATTTTCCTTTCCTCCGTAAATATTCGGACACCATTCCCCATCACGCCTATCATAATCAAGATAAAGCATGGAAGCTACCGCGTCTACGCGAATCCCGTCTATATGGAACTCGGAAATCCAGTAATTAGCGCTCGATATCAGAAAAGAACAAACCTCGCCTTTTCCATAATCAAACACTCTGGTACCCCAGGATTTATGCTCGCTTTTTCTTTCGTCTGTATATTCATAGCAGCAAGTGCCGTCAAATTCGTATAACCCACACGCGTCCTTAGGAAAATGAGCCGGAACCCAATCTATAATAATACCTAATCCGGCGTTATGGAACATATCTACCATGCGTTTGAAATCGTCAGGAGTACCGAATCTTGAAGTCGGCGCAAAATAACCGGTTACCTGATATCCCCATGATCCGTCAAAAGGAAATTCTGTCAGCGGCATAAGCTCTATATGCGTATATGACATTTTCTTCATATATGGTATAATTTTCTCAGCAAAGCTGACGTAGCTTAACGGATTATCGTTGTCGTCGTGCATCCACGAACCGAGATGAACCTCGTATATATTAACGGGACTCTTATATATTATTCTTTTTGATTTTTCAGAAATCCATTTCTCATCAGTCCATTTGTATGAGCATTCATAAATTTTTGAAGCCGTTCCAGGTCTTGTTTCAAAATGATGCGCATAGGGATCAGATTTCAAAAGGAATTTTCCTTTAGGAGTTTCAATGCAGTATTTGTATGAGTCAAACTGAGAAAGACCGGATATAAACGTTTCCCATACTCCGTCGGCAATCTTTTCCATATAATTTGCATTCCGGTCCCATTTATTAAAATCACCGACTACTGACACATTTTTTGCATTCGGAGCCCAGACACGAAAGCAATGACATTTGCTGTTATTATTTTCTGCCGAATGTACGCCGAAAAATTTGTAAGCTTCGCTGTTTTTCCCCTGGTAGAACAGATATAATGGAAATTCGTAGGTTTCCGGAATATTACCGGATTTAGCTGTGTTCATGTCAATTCCTCCTTATTACATATATTTTAACATTTTTCGTATCAGTATTCAAGCTTTTTATGCAAAATAAATAAATTTCATAAATTCTATATAGTTTCACTTGTATATTTTAGTGCAATTGCCACAAACTATATGTTTAAATTTTTCACAATAAATTTCATTATGAAAATACAGCCGTTTTTCTTTTATCAGACTGCCTTTCAATTATTTTAAGTGCGGCTACCGTTATATCATCTCTGAGCATGGCTTTACTCTTTTTTCCCGCGCTCTCGCAAACGTTATCCGCTATTGTTTCAAGCTGCCCTACTGTCATTAGCTGTTCTTTAATATAAAGATAAAGCGATTCGTCCACACCATCTGAAAGCATTACCAAAATATTTTCCTTGCTGAAATTGCATGTTCTTGAAAAAATCTGCGTATCCGGAATTATGCCTATCGGATTTGACGGCGAATTGAACATCATTACCGAATCGTCATACTTGATAAGTGTTGAAGACGCCCCGGATTTATATAATGTAAGCTCGCAGGTTTCAAGGTCGATTCTTGCTATATCCAAAGTAGCAAAGCTTTCCTCTTCGGATTTTGTTAGCATTATTGAATTTATCATTTTAACGGCGCTGCTGCAATCTATACCGGATTTGATAAGCCTTTTAAACAGCTTGGACACTATTGCCGAGTCAAGAGCAGCCTGCTTGCCGCTTCCCATACCGTCAGAAATAAAAATGTATGCATAGCCTAATCCGTCTTGAAAGAATCCCCAGCTATCTCCTGACGGCTGACCGTCCTGCGCACTGCTCTGTGACGCTGCAAATTCAACGGTGTATTTTGTCTGCCTGTTGAAACGATATCTTGTTTCTCCGCCGCAGCTAACAGGCTCCGACGCTTCCATAGGAACATGAAATTCTTCTGAAAGGATTTCCGCAAGCTCAGTTTCAGTTTCCTGAGGCTTTTCCTTTACATATATTTCTGCTATAAGACGATCATTATTGTTAAAATACGCTATTGCAGTTGTATATTCAATATCCGACTCTTCAAGAATGCTGCATAACGCCTGAGTCATATTTTTGCTGTAGCTGAAATTCATTTTATCAGACAGCGAGGACAGAATTCCTTCGGTCGTTTCCATCTGGGAAAATAAAAAGCTTCTGCTTTCGTTAAGCCTTGCCGAAAGCATTTTATTGATTGCGTCCTCTTTCCGGCATCTCAGAAAATTTTCCACAATATCGCGCTTCCGGCTGCAA
>PPYF01660841.1_pt1 | contig 11410 bp, 7 predicted proteins | sample 1559871 | NCBI WGS metagenome assembly PPYF01 (sample SAMN08240021, study PRJNA423297) | Human gut metagenome, whole genome shotgun sequencing project. | reverse complement strand
CTTTATTTTATCAGATTTTTGTCTATCTCTCTTTTCTTTTTTCTTAATTTTGTCCAATATCTATTGTAGCACTACAAAAAAATATTGCCGGCAAGCCATGGGCTATTGAAAAATCCTGATGGATATGTTATAATAATGTTTATGAGTATTTTTTAAGAGGGTTTTATTATGCAGGGTTGTAAAAAGGTTGTTTCCATTCAGGATATATCAGGTCTTGGCCGTTGTTCGCTAACAGTGGTGATACCTGTGCTTTCCGCTATGGGCATTCAGGTGTGTCCTGTGCCTACGGCTGTGCTTTCGGCACACACCGGCTACAGCGAGTTTGTTATGAGAGATCTTACAGACTTTATTAAGCCTGCATTGGAACACTATAAAAAAATGGATATGAAATTTGACTGCGTGTACAGCGGATTTCTGGCTTCAAGCGAGCAGATAGACCACTGCCTTGAGTTTTTCGAGGCTTTTCCTAACGCCCTGAAGGTCGTAGACCCTGTTATGGGTGACGGCGGAAAGGCATATAAGACCTACACAAAGGAGCTTTGCAGCCGTATGGTCGAGCTTGTAAAGGTGGCGGATATAATCACGCCTAACCTCACAGAGGCGGCTATACTTCTTGGTGAGGAATATCCTACGGCTTCAATGCGCAGCTCTGAGATAAAATCATGGCTTGTAAGGCTTTCAAAGCAGGGCGCAAAGATCGTTGTTATCACAAGCGTAAATCTTGCAGACGGCGGAATGTCAACTGTAGGCTATGATAAAGAAAATAACAGCTTTTGGAAAATAAAGAATGATTATGTTCCTGCACACTATTCAGGAACGGGAGATATGTTCACAAGTGTTCTTATTGGAGGACTTCTCAAGGGTGACAGTCTGCCTATCGCAATGAACAGAGCCACAGCGTTCACAGAGCTTACTGTCAAGACTACGTACAGCTACCAGACCCCATGGACAGATGGTCTTATGCTGGAGGGTCAGCTTCCTTGGCTCACAAGCTATCAGGAGCTTAGGGACTATACAAATTTGTGATATTTGGAAGTGTTACCGAAGATGAACAGACTTAATATCGTGCTTGTAGAGCCGCAGATACCGCAGAACACAGGCAATATTTCAAGGACTTGTGCAGTGACAGGTGCGGCACTGCATCTTGTGAAGCCTTACGGCTTTGAGATAAGCGACAAAAAGCTAAAGCGTGCAGGGCTTGATTACTGGGATAAGCTTGAAATATACGAGTATGATAATATTGATGACTTTTTTTCTAAGAACAGCGGCGAGTTCTATTTCTTTACCACAAAGGGCAGAAAGGTACACTCAGATGTGGATTATCCGCAAGATAGGGAAGTGTATATAATTTTCGGCAGGGAGGACAAGGGTCTGCCTGAGAAACTGCTTTATGAAAATCCCCAAAGCTGTGTGAGGATACCAATGAGGAAAACGCTCAGAAGCCTTAATCTGTCGAACTCAGTGGCGATAGCCTGCTATGAGGTGTTAAGACAGTGGGATTATCCCGACCTTGGCAGAGAGGGCAAGCTGACGCAATATACATGGGACGAATAAAATAAATAAAAAACGGAGGGTGAATTTATGGCAAAAATAAAATTTCTTACCGACTCAGCGAGCGATATCACTGAGGAGCTTGAAAAGAAGCTGGATATCCAGATAATGAATTTCAAGGTGGCAATGGGTGATGACAGCTACACATCAAGGATAGATTTCGACAACGAGAAATTCTACAAAATGCTTGACGATTTTGACGGCATACCTGTTACATCGCAGATAACAGCCTTTGAATATCAGGAAACTTTTGAGAAGCTCTACAGCGAGGGCTATACTGATGTTATAAACACTACCATAAACTCAAAAGGCTCGGCAACATACAACAACGCTGTTATGGCGGCAGAGGAATTTTATTCCGCTCACCCTGAGGCAAAGGGCAAGTTCACTATATACAATATAGACGGCGAGAGCTACACAGGAGCGTATGGTTATGCAGTAGTTCAGGGCGCAATGAAAGCCGCAAAGGACGTTCCTGCGGCTGATATCGTGGCTTTTATGGAGGACTGGATAAAGAACTGCGTTATTTTCTTTGCACCATATACACTCAAATATGCAAAGAAATCAGGAAGGATTCCGTCCGCGGCTGCTTTTGTGGGCGAGGTAATGGGTCTTAGACCTATCATGAGGATACATGACCATGCTATCGTTACAGAAACAAAGGTAAGAGGCGACAAGGCTATTGTGCCAAAGATACTTGACCTGACTGTAAAGGAAATGATACCGCAGACACCTTACTGCATAGTTTACGGCAATGACGAAAGCGTGAGAGATGAAATGGTGCAGGCTATGACGAAGAAGGTGGGCTATCCGCCTGTGGAGTGTTTCCAAATAGGTGCGGCAATTGCAATAAACGCAGGTCCAAAGGTGACAGGCGTTATCTTTAAGGCGCAGAACAAGTAAATTTGATATGGATATAAAAAGACGGACGTTTCGCTTTGAAACGCCCGTTTTTTGTCAGCTCATGCTGTTATTTGTTTTTGCGTGATCTTCTGCCTGCAACTACAAGTCCGCTTCCTGCTATAACGAATGTAAGCAGTATACCGCTAACATTATTGCCTGTGTTAGGATTTGTGCTTCCTGCGTTGTTCTTGGCAGGGGTCTTGCTGTCTGTGCTTGTGCCACTGTTATTGGAACTTGTGTCTTTGCTGTCTGAGTTTGTATCGCTGTTGTCAGAGCTTGTATCAGTTGCCTTTGGTGTCATAGTAAGGTCTGTATAAGCCCAGAAAGTGAACATCTTCCCACCCAGTTCATCACTGCCTGGATCAATGTTGACCAATCTGTAGTTATAAAGAGTTCCGTTGATCTTTATCTTGGTATCAGGGGTAAAATAATAGCTTTCTTTTGCCTTAAAGTATAAAATGTATTGATAGGTCTCGCCGCTTTCAAATTCAGTGATATGCTTTTCGTAGGCATTATCAAAGAATTCAGCGGAGTTTACACCTGCTCCGTCCTTAGTTTCCCAACATTCAAACTGATAGATATACGGAGCATTTTCGGGTGTTTTTCCAGTAAATACAGGTTTGTCACCATTTTTGAAATCAATAGCAGCATCATTTATTTCCACTGTATCGATCATTTTCCACTCTCCCGTATCCTCAGGCATCATAGTCAGAACATTAGAAAACCAAATGGTCTCGCCGTTATCATCAATATCGATCTGATCGGGTGTCAGGGTGATTTCTTCGTCGTTGATATAGAGCTTCGTGTTCTTATCGAAGCGGTAGCCCTCTTCCATGCCCAAATCGGAAATTTTAAAATATACGCCATAGGTGTAGCTCTTGCCGGCTTCAAACTCCGTAATGAGCTTGCCGTTATAGCGATTGTTCCAGAAATCGCTTGATGTGATGCCGTAACCGCTGCCGTCATTGACGTCCCAACGCTCATGGTCGAGGTCTACAAAAGGATCCACGGAGCTATTATAGAAATGTGGTTTGTCTCCGGCATTAAAGTTGATAATGGCATCAAGTCGGATCTCTTCAACAGCCTGACCGGGGCGCAGCTCTGTTCCATATCTAATAAGGCAGGTCTTCCCATCATCCATCACCATGACCCACGCGCTAGACGGCAGGCTTGCTCCATTCAGTGTAACATTTTCATTTTTCAAATTGCGATCGAAGGTATAGCCGTCCTTTGCCTGAAGTTTCACGGAATATATATACCTTCCGCCCTTTTCAAAGGTATTGAATCGAACATCGTCGTCCGAATAAACGCTTTCATCAGAATACCAATAGCCAACCGTGTGCATGGTGTCGTCGGCGTCCTTTTCCTGCTTTTCCCAGCATTCAAAGAGAATATCATATTTATCCTGATTAGTGCCTGTTCGCTTGGCCGATGCCTGCGGGGCATTGCCCGGCTGATAATAGAGCTTCACGTTTTCGATATCGATCATGTTAATACTGCTTAAAGTTGCCGCAGGCGTCCAATGTGCTTTTAGAGTAATATTCCCAGTGATCTTGGTATCAAAGGTATACTTTGCATCATTTAGATACCACCCAGCAAAATCATAGCCGTTCCTCTTCGGTTCATTTGGCTCGATCGCAGAAGTATTCAATACCTTTTGCTCTGACACTGCACTTCCGCCGTCTGAATCAAATGTCACTGTGAACTCATCAAAAGACCATGGAAATACACCACAGTTCTCGATCGTACCTCCAGAAATGACAACGATCGCCGTATTGTTTTTGCCATATACTGCATTGCCGAGACCTCCCAAGTCTACCTTGCAGTCCTTAATTGTGCCGCCGGTCATGGTGAAGCTGCCATTTTCGTATATGTTCACTGCACCGCCATTATTGCATGCAGAACAGTTTTCAATCGTTCCGCTGTTCATCACGAAGAAGCCGCCCTGCTTGACAAATACAGCACCGCCGTCGTCCTCCGCTCTGCAGTTGCTGATCGTACCATCGTTCATTGTAAATGTGCAGCCCATGCCTACATCCACAGCGCCGCCGTCATCACCTGCTTTGCAATCCTTAATAGTACCGCCGTTCATAATGAACTTGCCGTACTTGACCGGAGTTTCCGTTACACCAGTGTTGGATACATCCACTGCGCCGCCGTCTCCGTCGGCATCCGTGCAATTCACGATACTGCCGCTCTCTAGAGTAAGCGTTCCGCCCTTGACTTCAAATCCGCAGTTCTTGTTCTGCCCATCGATCTTGCCATTGGTGCCGCTGTCCTTTACTGTTAGGTTTCCGCTGCTGCGCACCCGAATTATATCCTCATCTGTCGAGCTGCAGCTCAGGGTATATCCGTTGAGATCAAGAGTAACAGTGCGCTCCACATCTAGTTCCCAGGTGGTCTCAATGTTTCCGCCCAACTTGATCTCTGCAAATTCCGTATTTTCCAATGCCGACTTCAGTTCCGTTTCATTACTGACTGTAGAATTTTCAGCAAATGTCAACATAGACATTTGTGGTGCTGCCAAACATAGGGTAAGGATAAAAGCGGTTATTCTCCCTTGCAGTGATCGTTTTTTCATAATATACATCTCCTTTTGATATTATATTTTTTCTCATGTTCGCTACTATCCTATAAGCACACCTCCATTACTTTGTATTTTCCCTAATGTGATATCCTTTATCACATTATAACAAATCTATGAATAAATTTGTGATTTATTTCATAATAGTCATATGCCAATTCTGAAATTATATATCGTGGGGGACTTCCTTTTTTGATAAATATGATATATAATTAACGTAATACCATATGACAGCGGGAGGAATCGTTAAAATGAAGTTTTGCGAACAGCTTGGTAAGTATATAGAACAGCTTTCCTGCACGGCAAAGGAGCTTTGTAAGTTGTCAGGAATATCTCCCTCAACATTTAGCAGATACAGAAGCGGAGAGAGAATACCTGAGATAGACACTGTGGCGTTTGACGGGCTTTGCAACGCTCTTGAGGCTGTGGCAAGGGAAAAAGGCTATGGCGATATGACAAGGGAGAACATAAAAAGAGCCTTTCTTGACTGTGAAGATATCATACCTGCCGACAGAGAGTCTATGCGGCAAAATTTCAATACCCTTATCTCAGCCCTTGATATAAACATCAAGCGTATGTGCAAGGAAATAAATTATGATGTTTCCACCGTTTTCCGTATACGGAACGGCACCAGAAAGCCTGCCGACCCTGAACGCTTTGTCGCCGCAATAGCAGGCTTTACTGCAAGGGAGCTTAGAACTCCCACAGAGATATCAGCGGTCGCACAGCTTGTGGGTTGTAATGAAAGTGATATAGAGGATGTGTCACAGCGTTATGAAGTGATATGCAAATGGCTGTTCAGCGATCATGCCAGACAGAGCAGAGAGATAAAAAGCGGTGGAATTGAAAAGTTTCTTGATAAGCTTGATGAGTTTAACCTGAACGAATACATAAAGGCGATACGTTTTGATGAAATGAAAGTACCTGCATTGCCTTTTCAGCTTCCTGTGTCAAAAAGTTATTTTGGCATCAAGGAAATGATGGAAAGTGAGCTTGATTTTCTGAAAGCCACAGTCTTGTCACGTTCTAATGAGCCTGTGATAATGTACAGTGATATGCCTATGAAGGAAATGGCTGATGATCCCGAATTTCCGAAGAAGTGGATGTTCGGTATGGCTCTGATGCTTAAAAAGGGTCTGCACCTTTGTCAGATACATAATCTTGACCGTTCATTGGATGATATGATGCTTGGTCTTGAAAGCTGGATACCGATGTATATGACGGGGCAGATAGCGCCTTACTATTTGAAAAACGTACAGAATAATGCTTTTTTGCATTTACTGAAGGTATCAGGTGCGGCGGCTCTTTCAGGGGAAGCCGTGGCAGGCTTTCACAGCGATGGCAGATATTATCTCACCAAGTCCAAAAAGGAGCTTGGATATTATCGTAAACGTGCCAATGATCTGCTTTCAAACGCCTGCCCGCTTATGGAGATATACCGAAGTGACAGGGAAAAAGATTTCAGCGATTTTCTCACTGCCGACTCTCACAGACGTGGCAGGCGCAGGAGTATTTTATCTGCTCTGCCTGTTTATACTATGGATAATGACCTGCTCAATAGTATACTTGACAGAAATGGCATTGACGACCGCCGGGGCAGAGATATAAAAGCTTATGTCAGCGAGCGTAAAAAGCGAGTTGAGAGCATACTGAAAACCATGACCATAGAGGACGAGATATGCTGTCTTTCCCAAGAGGAATTTGAAACACGTCCCCATGCCCTTGACCTGTCGGGCGTATTCTGTGCCAGTGATGTTCTTTACAGCTATGATGATTATTCTGCACATTTAAAAAGCACAGAATGCTATGCACAGACACATGAAAACTATAGCCTTAAATATGCTAAGCGGCAGACCTTCTGCAATTTGCAAATACTGATCCATGAAGGTCAGTGGGCGATGATATCAAAGGGAAACGCGCCTGCTATACATTTTGTTATACGACACCCGAAGCTTCTCAGCGCCTTAGAGAATTTCATTCCGCCTGTTATAGAAGATCAATAAAATGCAGGATCACACTATCCCCTTGGTGTTCCTGACGAAAAAACGGACGCTTCCGATGGAAACGTCCGTTTTTATAGCCAAAAGAAATATATTCGGTTATTATTCTTCGTCCTTTGCGGCAAATCTGTTGAAGATAACTGCAAATATCGCAAAAATAACATATCCTGCGGCAATGACAGTGAGAATGTTCTTTGTCATTTCAACGCCTGTTGACGGATTTACTTTTGAGCTGTCAGCCTGCGATGAGGCCTCGTCAACTATCTGCTGTATCTTTTCTGTTGCTTGTGATCCTGTAAGCTCCTGGGAACTGTCGCCCTCGCTTACTGTAGTAACAGCCGCACCGACATTTTCAGGCTGTCCGGCTGCTGTTGTGGTGGTGCTTTCAGGCTGTGTGTTTTCGTCAGCCTTTGGCTCTGTGCTTGCTGTTGTAGTAGTTGTGGTCGTTGTATCGTCAGCAGGCTTTGGTTCTGCCGCTGTGACCTTTGTAACGGCTGATGTGTCAACTGCTTCCTTGACAGGTGTTACTTCCACGGAAGCTATCTGAAAATCTGCATTTGCCTTTAAGTAATAAAGCTGTACGAAAACCTCGTCACTTGTTCTTGAAGGGTCAAGATCTGAGTATATCCACTGTGCTTCCTCGCCACCTGTGAGCTTCGTACTCTGTGCAGACCAGCTTCCGTCAACCAACGCACCGACTGCACCGCTTGCGTTGCCTGATGACTTTACGTTGACCTTTACATTGTAATGCTGTGAATAGTCTGTTATGTAGTCAGAAAGCTTGAAGCCGAACTGAAGGGAAGTTTCGCTGTTGAAGTCAGCGTCACCCTGCTTGTGTGTGAAAAGCGGTTCGGACTCAGGCTGTGCAGATGTTGTGGTTGTAGTGGTCTGAGTTTCGCTCTTTGCTGTTGTAGTCGTTGTGGTGGTTTCAGCAGGCTTTGTCGTAGTTGTTGTAACTTTCTCAGGCTTAGCCGTAGTTGTGGTAGTCGCTTCGGACTTGGTCGTAGTCTTTGCTGTAGTCGTCGTTGTAGTTGTGGTCGACTTTGATGTAGTTGTAGTAGCTTCAGCCTTAGATGAAGCAGTCGTAGTGGTCGTTGCAGGAGTTGTTGTGATCTCCTCCCCTGCACTGACAGTGAGCGGTGAACCCTCTGTAGGTGCTGAGTATGAAACTGACTTGTATCCACCGTCAGCTTCCGCCACCATCGTTTCAACCTCTACCCAATAGTTTATCTTGCCTGTTACGCCGTCTTTTACCTTGAAAGTCGCAAGGGCAAGGTCTGTGCTGTCCTTTATGTTAGAACCCGTGAGGTTTGCACCGACTATTTTTATAGTGCCTGATGAAGCAACATAGTTGGTTATAACAGAAAATTTGCTTTCCACATTGTATGTACTCTCGCTCTCTTCGTCGGTCGGCACATATACTGTTACCTTTGACGGGTCATAATGCAGGTCTATAGTGAAGCCTGCAACGCCTGTTTTATCAGGCTCAAGGCTCGCTTTTACGTTTATGCTGTCGCCTGCCTGTGCAAAGTTCTTGTCGCTTGTGAGCTTTATCTCGTTTCCGCCCGATGCACTAGCCACTGTGGAAACAATGCTCGTGAGCATAAGAAACGCTGTTGCCACCGACAGCGCCATCTTGTTTATTTTCAGTTTTTTCATTTGATACCTCCGTTGCAAAATCGTGTTTTTCTGTCAGTATTTTGCTCTTGATTAATTTTGTTTACTGTTGTTTTGTCTTTAATTTGTAATATTTCATTATAAAATATTACAAGTTCTGTTACCTTTGTCGTAATAGGATTATATCACAATATAAAGTAACACGTCAATAGTCAAAACAGCGAAAATAAGCAAATTTTTTTGGATATATTTATAATGAGAGCATTTGTGTCACAATATGTATGTACCGATCAACAGCAAAGCCACTAAATAGACTGTAATAAATCTGTAACTTTTAAGTGAAAGCTGCATTTTACTAAATGTAAATTTTTTATGAATCAAAAAGACTGTTGACAAAGCCCTGAGAAATGTACTATAATGAGGGTGAAGTTTTGTACTTGATACAGAAAAATGTACAAACCAATGTGTGTAAAAATAAGGACTTATACATAGGCGTGTCTTGTTGCGGTATTGCCTATATCTTCTGAGGTGAACGAGTTGATAAAAAAGATGATTTCATATATCCTGTCATTTGCTGTTGCAGCGTCAATGGCGGCTTCATGTTTGACGGCTTCGGCGGCAAATATGACGGGAAGCTGTACGGCAGACGTTCTGAACGTTCGCAGCGGTGCAGGCACAGGCTATTCTAAAACAGGCACAGTAAGCTATGGCGACAGCCTGACTATACTTTCCGAAACCACCGACTCAAGCGGTGCGAAATGGTATAAGATATCATGCGGCAATGTGACGGGCTATGTTTCTGCTGCATATGTTCAGCTAACATCAAGCGGTTCACAGGGCAGTTCTGACGCTGATTTTGAGAGCTATATGACAAAGCAGGGCTTTCCTGAAAGCTATAAGCCATATCTGCGAACGCTCCATGAACAGCACCCAAAGTGGATATTTACCGCACAGAAGCTTGGCGTGGATTGGAACACTGCGTTAAAGGAAGAATGTGTTGTGGGCAGAAACCTTGTCCACTCATCGGCACTGGCTTCGTGGAAGTCCATGGAAAAGGGTGCATATGATTTTAACGGCGGTTATTGGTATGGGCTTGACGGCTCGTGGGTGGCGGCTTCAAAAGAGATAATAATGTATTATATGGATCCGAGAAATTTTCTCAACGATACATACATTTTCATGTTTGAAAATCAGTCATATGATCCCTCGTATCAGACGGAAAGTGGTGTAAAAACTATTCTTGCAGACACTTTTATGAGCGGAAGCTACACTTGTCCTGACACAAAGAAAAAGTATACATATTCGCAGACCTTTATGGACGCTGCAAAGAAATCGGGCGTTTCACCTTATCATCTTGCTTCAAGGTGCAGAAACGAGCAGGGCGTAAATGGTGCGCCGCAATCCCTTGGTACTGTGAAAGGCTATGAGAATTATTTCAACTTCTTTGACATTCAGGCTTATGCGACCTCTACCATGACAGCCGCAGAAATGGGCTGTAAGTATGCAAAAACTACTAATCCGACCTATCTTCTTCCTTGGACAAATCAATACAAGTCCATAGTGGGCGGTTCAATATTCTTAGGCACAGGCTACATAACAAAGGGTCAGGATACCCTTTATCTGCAAAAATTTGATATGGTAGACGGCGGAAACGGGCTTTATTACCACCAGTATATGACCTGCGTTTTCGGTCAGGCGAATGAAGCCATAAGCCTAAAAAACGCCTATTCTCAGGATATTTTGAACAGCGCAATGGAGTTCAAGATACCTGTTTACAACAATATGCCTGATAAACTTTGTCCAAAGCCTACAAGCAGTGGAGATAACAACAATTATCTTAAATCTCTCAGTGTTTCAGGCACGAGCATTTCACCAAAATTCGATAAGTTCACCGCAAGCTATACTGCCAAAGTCAATGCGGAGGTTTCTTCTGTTACTGTTAATGCAAATCCGCTGGGCAAAAGTGCAAAGGTATCAGGAAACGGCAAGGTAAGCCTTAAAACCGGCGAGAATACCATCAAGGTCACCTGCACAGCGGCAAGCGGTGTAAAACGGACGTACACCATAAAAATAACAAGAAAAGCCGCTTCACAGACCCTGCAGCAGGGAGATGTGAATGGTGACAAGTATCTGACAGTTGTGGACGCTTTGCTCATGCTGCGTTACAATGCAGGCAAGACGCAGCTTGATTCCGCTCAGCTAAAGCGTGCGGATATGAACGGTGATGGAAAGGTCGATGTTATCGACGCTCTTACGCTGCTGAAAAAGATAAGTCAGAGTTAAAAATGCAAAAAAAAACAGGAGCGTTACCACCATGGTACGCTCCTGCATAAGGGCTATTTCATCATCATTGAAATGCCGTCCATTACGTCACCGATAGCTCTGATAGCACGTCCTGTGCGGCTTTTGAGCATTTTCTTTTCGCTTGATGTCGCCTCAGTGACTGCATAAGCCACTGTTCCTGCGGCTATCGCCATTGAAACGCCTGTTATCATTGACTTCATCTTCATTGCTGTTTCCTCCTTTTTTCTTTGTAATATTATTTTTCGCAGTAAGAGAACAGATATGCCATGCAAATGAAGTCAAGAGGGCTGACGGTATTTTCCCGTGAATGTTCGTATTTTGTGATGTTGTGAAGGATATTTCAGTTGATGTGTAGTGCTATTGTACAAAATGTGATTAAAATTTTTGCAATTTATATGTAAAAGTAAAAGAGATATGTTCATATCTCAAACGTTTAGTATAAATATTATTC
>PPYF01017296.1_pt1 | contig 11410 bp, 9 predicted proteins | sample 1559871 | NCBI WGS metagenome assembly PPYF01 (sample SAMN08240021, study PRJNA423297) | Human gut metagenome, whole genome shotgun sequencing project. | reverse complement strand
GCCCGCCGAGGCGTTCGCCGACGAACTGTTAGAATTACAGGACCAACAAGGGTGTTGCACTTCTAAATAGACATCGGGTACGTTAAGGCTACCGCGCGCTTCGTCTAGGATGGAAACGTTGGGTTGAAATACATTCGCTGGAAAGGAGGCTCGCCCATGAGCAAAGGGTATGGTGTGTTTGGCCATGTTCCCGATAATGCGGATGACGATGGCCTCCTGCCTTATGAGGATGATGATTCCGGCGTTTCCTGGGGCCATGCGTTGCGTCGTCGCAATCCTTGGAAAAGGGGAGACGACGAAGATGCCGATTACGACGACGGTCGGTATGACATAGATGACACTGATGACACTAATGGGGGCAGGGGCATCTATGCCGGTAAAAACGGCGGAGTAGGCGGCATTTCTGGTGAGACGGGTGGAATACTTGGTAGCTCAGGCGCGGCCGGCAGCAGAGACGTAACGTTTGGCGGAACGGACAGTTTGTCCGCCGCCGATGCGGTGATGCCCTATCGTCTCAGGCAAGGACGTTCCGTATGGTTCGACGATGAGGACGAAGGCCATTTCGCCGGGTCTGCGAAGCGTGCCGAAGCCCATGCCGTCCCTATCCTTGCGTTACGCAACGATGTGGAATCGTCATCGTCGAATGCCGTGCTCGCTCGTGCCCGTAGCATTGCGCGCAAAGCGGCCACCATGGTTATCAATCCGGTATACAGCGAAAATCATCGAACCGGGTATGCCGAACTTGACGGTATTCTACGTGGCACCACCAGCCCATCAAGTAGGTATCGCACCAGCGTGCAATTCGACCTCGATACGGGGGAGGAGGTCGGCGGCAAGTGCTCATGCCCGGCTTACGGCCGTGGCTATGGCATGTGCAAGCACATGATTGCGCTCGCCTTCATATTCTGCGATGATCCGCAGCGTTTTGAAGGCTACCGTGCCGGGGCTGTGAGGCCGTCTCGGACGCTGATTGACTATATGGAGCACGCCGATAGGCAAGACGCTCAAGCCAAAATTCGTCGTCGCAATGCGGTTATGCGTCGGTTTGATGCCACGCAAGGGAAAAACGGTGCAAATGCTCGGCGTACAAAAAGCGGATACGGCTCTCGTGCCGGCACCCGAGGCGGCGGGTATCAGGGTGACAGCGAGACTGTGGGCTTGGGGCAGGTGCAGCTTGTCCCGATATTGAGTTTCATCGACGGCGTGTGGAGCGTGGAGTTCAAGATCGGCTCGGCTTCCAATGGGTCCAGCTATGTGCTGAAATCGATTCCGCAATTTGTGCTTGCCATGGCGAACGGCGACTATGCGGATTATGGGCAGAAGCTTGCCTTTATTCATACGCCGGATATGCTCGATGATGATTCGCGCCCCCTGCTGGACGTCCTTGATGATGCGATGGCCGTGCGTCGTGCGGCCGAGCAGCAGGACAGGTATTACGGGCATATCGCCATCGACCGTCATCTGACGCTTTCAGCACCGGAAGTGGCCCGGTTGCTGTCCGTACGTGAGGGCAGAGGCGTACAGCTCGTGCTGAACACATGGTTCTCCGGGCAGCCTGCATCGGTGCCAGTTGATGGTGGCGAGCCAGATTTTCTCATGCGCATTGCGCGGCGTGATTTCAATACGTATGGTCCGGATGCCGGATACCTGCTTACCGGAGTGCCAGCGGTGGAAACCGTGATTGACGGCGGCAAGAATGTATGGCTGTTGCTCGCCTCCACTAATCCGGCCGGTGCGGTATCCGCCATGGTGGCGGGCTCTCAGCGTAAAAGCGCAGCAGGATGCCGATTCGTCCGTTGCCCGAAACGATTGATTCCGTTGCGAGGACTATTGGGAGACCTGTTTGAACCCGATGGCGAGGGACAGGTCATTGCCGGCGATGACATCGCCCTATTCGCACGCACGCTATTGCCTCAGCTGGTTGGTGCCGGACTGTTGGAGGCCAGTGAGATTCCTCGCGAGCTGGCTGAATTAAGTCCTACGGAATGCAGCCTCCAGTTTTATCTGGATCGTGATGAGCATGGTGTGCAATGCGAGGTCAAGGCACGCTACGGCGATGCCATTGTCCCGTTGCTACCCGATGGCCCGACGGTGCATGCTGAGGGCGAGCGTTCCATCCCCTTGTCTCGGGGCGTGATTGGGCGTGATTTCGACGCTGAGCATCTTGCGATTGATGTAGTGCGTGAATTCTTTACCATGCCTGACCAGCGCAAGCGCGTTGCGGCCGCCACTCATCAGACGGTGAATGGGTTCCGAACGCCGGCCGCGCGAAAGGCCACCAAAAAATTCGTGTCTGATGCGGCCACTATCGATCGCGATGACACCACGCAGATCGTTCGTCTCTTTGACGAGGGATTGCCGGCACTAAAGGAAGTGGGGGAGGTCTTCACCACACCGGCTTTTGACCGGCTGATCGCGCCCAAGCCACCAAGCGTCAAAGTCGGATTGTCCATCAAAGGCAACTTGGTGGAGATATCACCCCTCGCTGATGAAGTGCCGCCGGACGAAGTGGGTGCCTTGCTATCTTCGTACCGTCGGCGTCAACGATTCCATCAGTTGAAGGACGGAACGCTTGTCAAACTCAGCGGTGCGAATCTCAGCACGTTGGACCGATTGGCCAGTGACCTCGATCTGAGCGAGCAGCAGCTCAACTCCGGACTGATCGAGTTGCCGGGCGGTCGAGCATTCCTACTGGATGGTGAGCTGCCGGATGACGGCTCCGATGTAGTCAAGGACGCTTCGTTCACCGAATACATCGACGATCTCAAGATCATCGACCCTAAGTCGTATGAAGTGCCGGATAGTCTCAAGCATATTCTGCGCCCTTATCAGGTCGAAGGCTTCCAATGGCTGAACACGTTGTGTGACAAGGGTTTTGGCGGCATTCTGGCCGATGAGATGGGCTTGGGTAAATCCGTGCAGCTTATCGCGTTGCTCCTGTCTCGATATCAGCGGAATACCGGCGAGATGGGCAACGGCAGCCTTGGCCCATCGCTGATCGTGTGCCCGGCGTCCTTGGTGTACAACTGGGGTGCCGAATTCACCAAGTTCGCCCCGAGCTTCAATGCCGTGGTGGTGGCCGGTACCAAAGCCGAGCGCCGTACCGCCATCGGCCGTGCGTTCCGGGCGGATGAACCCACCGTGCTCATCACCTCATACGACCTGCTGCGCCGAGATGTCGATGATTACACCGCCAATGAGCAACGTTTCAATGTCATGGCATTGGATGAAGCCCAGTACATCAAGAATCACACCACGAAAATAGCCAAAGCGGTCAAGGCCGTGGCCGCCGACCATCGTTTCGCCTTGACCGGCACGCCGATCGAAAACCGACTCTCCGAACTTTGGAGCATTTTCGACTTCCTGATGCCGGGGCTGCTCGGCTCATATAAGCGATTCCATGAGCGTTATGAGTTGCCCATCTCCAATGCCCGGGCCGCGGATGGCAGCACGGCTGAAGGTCGGGCCGCCGCACAAGTTAATCCTGAGGCCGCTCGGGTATCTCGCCAATTGCAGTCGTTGGTGGGCGTGTTCATCAAGCGCAGGCTGAAGTCCCAGGTGTTGACCGATTTGCCGGACAAGCTAGAGACCACGCTGACCGTGCGGCTTGCCGGCGAACAGCGCAAACTGTATGCGGCTCACGAGCAGCGGCTCAGAATGCAGCTCGAACACAGCGAAGAAGCCGATTTCAACACGTCGAAGATTCGCATTCTCGCCGAGTTGACCAAGTTGCGCCAGATCTGCTGCGACCCGAGGCTGCTGTACGCCGATGCCAAGGATCAATCGGCCAAGCTTGCCGCCATCACCGAACTGGTGGAAACCTGTGTGAACGAAGGCAAGAAGGCGCTGATCTTCTCCCAGTTCACCAGCTTCCTTGATCTGATCGCCGAACGTTTCGACGCGCAAGGCCTGCGCTACTACACCATCACCGGCTCCACGCCCAAGAAGAAGCGTCTCGAACTCGTCGACCAGTTCAATGCGGACGATACGCCTGCCTTCCTGATTTCCCTGAAGGCCGGCAACACCGGACTGAACCTGACCGGTGCCAGCGTGGTCATCCACGCCGACCCATGGTGGAACGCCGCCGCACAGGATCAGGCCACCGACCGAGCACATCGTATCGGCCAGACCGAAGACGTCAACGTGTATCAGGTGGTGGCCAAGGACACCATCGAAGAACGTATCTTGGAGCTTCAGCATACTAAGAGCGAGCTCGCCCGCCAGTTCACCGACGCTTCCTTGCTTGCCGACGAAGCCGGCACCGGCGCCAGCGCCCTCACCGAAGCCCCCGCCTCCATCGCCACCCTCACCAAGGACGATCTCCTCAATCTGCTGGGGTGAGAAGATTCTGCTCGGTGCTCTTGAGCTTGGGGATGGAAACAGTCTGGGCTTTGTGGACCCGTTCGCTAAGCCGAGACCGGAGTCGATAGCGGTGTGGCATGGTTCGTGCGTGGGGAGCGTGATTCAGTTGTTGGCTGAGGCGATTCGGACGCTGTCGTTTTGTGCTTTGTTTTGCCGTTGACCAATTGAAATGCTCGTTGGTAGGAGACCCCCAATAAAGCTCCGATTTGTCGATACGTGAGTCCCTCGTTGCGTAGGGCCTGTGCGGCGAGTCGGGATTCGGCAGCCGCTTGTGCGTTGGCTTTTTTTGCTATTTCGCGCTGCCGGAACATTTCTGTTACGTGTTGTTTGGCTTGTTTCGGCAACACAAACGTCACCTTGAGCTCCGGATTGTCGTCGTCGTTCATGACAGTGATGAGATCTTTAGCCATTGGCTCGATATCGTCAAGTCCTTTGGCCTGGGTCGACCGTTCGATAGCTGGTACCTGAACGTACCAATATCGGTCATCGGGTTGCACAAGCACGTCATAGTTGCTCATTGCCACCACCCCTTTCCGAGTTTCTGCTCGCTCTCGTTGATGATATCCAGCGTGGTTCGTTCTGAGACTTCATTATGGCGGGGGATGGGTATCCTCAACCCGTCCAGGCAGTAAACCTCATGTCTGCTGCCTTGCCGTAACAAATAGAAATCGAGCCCTCGCTGCTTTGCCGCTTGCCGAAGTTTCTTGATGATGAGTTTTCTTCGTGTCATCATAACTCTCAATCCCGCACTAGACAAAATGCGTATGTCGAATTGCCGGGTGGGAGTTGTGGGTAAACGTAGAGATGTTCATTGGTCCTTCTTTCTGTTGTCTGACGCGTCGTTGCGTGCGGGTGCATTTGACGGTATGGGATGAGGTCTCTGATTGGCAAGCTGAACGGGGGTATGTGGTTCTAGCTTCCGAGTTATCCACATTGATAAGGTGCTTTTTTAAAGTGACTTTCCCGTGTTGGTCGTGGATGCTGCGAGCAAGGCAAGAACGGTTGATCACGTCGCGATGCGTGTGGGTGAATGGTGAAAGTGTTTTTCGATATTTTTATATCGATATTCGATATATTATGATGGTGGCATACGGTGCTGTGCAGGTTCCTCCATTGATATTGATATTGGATTAAGGAGCATAGCCATGAACGCTGGTATCGCATTCATCTCTCGCAAATCTCGCAAAGCAGACGTCGCTTGGCGCTATGCCATTGCACTTGGTCGGTGGCGGGGGAGTCGGCGTTATGTTCGACGTCAGTGCCGTCATTGGCAGATGGCGCAACCGCCACGAACACAGGGGTCTGATCGTTGGCCAGAATCGCCTTCAATTCCTCGTCCGTGTATTTCTTGACACCGCCTTTGAACAGATCCGGTCGGCCGGCATGATGCACTTCGAGCACCTGCCGCAGCAGTTCGTCGATTTGGGGAATATCGGCCGCCGTGGCCCTACGAATCATCATGTCATCCATTTGATTCAGTCTAATCGTGCAGTCTCGACCGGCAGATGATCATTGCCCGCGATAAGAGACACGGACGGGCAAGATGGGTGATTGTTCGTTCAGGCTTTCATCCTCGCCGCAACGTCACGGTAGTCTGGAGTGCGTGAATCGCAAGAAACAGCCAGTGGAGAAGTATGAGCGGGGTACCCGTTCGTACACGATGTCGCATATTCGTGGCAAAGACACCAAAATTGAGGTACTGGTACGCAGCTACCTGTTTCGCAAGGGGTTGCGATTCCGCAAGAACGACAAGCGTTACCCCGGACACCCGGATGTAGTACTGCCGAAATACCACGCCATCGTGTTTGTCAACGGCTGTTTCTGGCACATGCATGAAGGATGTTCCAAACATTCGATGCCGAAATCGAACGTGGAATTCTGGCAGGCGAAACTACTGCGCAATCACAATCGAGACATCGCGCAGCGAGCCGAACTGGAGGCCGCTGGCTGGCGTGTAATTACCGTATGGGAGTGCGAATTAACGAAAGCCGTGCGCGACGAACGCCTCGTACGGCTGTATGAGCAGATTGTTGAAGGAGATGCAGATTCAGCGGAATAATTTCAGCTCCCCTCTGGAGGGGAGCTGAAATCAGGATTCAAACGGGAACTTCAGGCCCCAACGGTCACGAATCGCATCCATCAGCTCCATGATGCGGATGGTGTCGGCGTGCGGCATCGCCTCGCATTCGATCTTGCCGTCCAGCAGCGCGTTGGCCGCATCGGCCACCTCATACTCATAACCGGTCAACTGCGGCGGCACCGCAATGCTGCGCACGGGCTTGTGGGCGTTGTCATAGATGTCGATGGACTCGGGATTGTTGATATTGGTGACCACCAGATAACCCTCGGTGCCCCACACATAGCCGCCGCGGTCGGAGGAAACCAGCATCGAACTGGTGGACACGGCCATCGTGCCGTCGCTGTAATACAACGTGGTGGAATTCTGCGCATCCACACCGGTTTCGGCGGGCACCATCGACGTATCGAAATGATCAAGTGTACGGCCATGGTCGGCGCCGACCGCCATATCCAGGAAGTTCAGCGGATACACGCCCACATCGAGCAGCGCGCCACCGGCACAGGCCGGATCGGTCATACGTGCCTTGCCGGACACCGGATAGCACAGGTTGGCGCTCGCCGCTTTCACCTCGCCGATCTCGCCGGACTCGATAACTTCGTTGATGAGCTTGCGGCTGGGCATGTAGCGCGTCCAGATGGCCTCCGTGCACAGCATGCCGGTTTCCTCGGCCACGGCCAGCGCCTCACGTGCCTGCCCGGCGTTCGCGGTGAACGACTTCTCCACCAGCACGTTCTTGCCGGCTTTCATACACAGGATCGCCTGTTCGGCGTGCAGACTGTGCGGGGTGGCGATATACACCAGATCCACATCCGGGTCCGCCACCAACTCCTCATACGATCCATAAGCCTTGTCAAAATGCCATTGGTCGGCAAAAGCCTGCGCGCGCGTAATATCACGGGCCGCTACCGCATACGGGTGAATCCATGAGGAATACAGTGAATCTTCAGCCATCTGGGTCAGGGTGCCGGCCATGGTGTGAGCTATGCGGCCCGCACCCAGAATCGCGACGTTGATTTTTTCGCCGCTGGCCTCGAACTCGGCGCGCTTGCCATTGAATCGACTCATTATTCCTCCTTGAATGCGGGTTGGTGCACTCAATCGACCTACAGTGATTATAGAAGAAGAAACCTTGTCCCGTGAGGCGGATAGAACCGAAATATGGAAAACGAAGCAGCGCAGCAGCCCCAATCTCCGGCCGCGTCTCCAGTCATGTCCCGCCGAGCGCGTGAGGCCAATCCCTTCCGTGCCATGGTATTCGGCGAACAAGCAGACAAGATGATCGCCCAAGGTACCAGCGTCATCAAATTAAGCCTTGGCGAGCCCGATTTCGGCGCGCCGCCCGCCGTACGCGACGCCATGCGCGAACAGTACGACGGCCGGGCCCTGCCGTACACCGCCGCCATGGGCCTACCTGAACTGCGTCAGGCCATCGCCGACTTCTACCGCGAGCGTCATGACCTTGACATCGACCCCAAGCGTATCTGCGTGACCGCCGGCGGTTCGGCCGCTCTGCTGTTGGCCACCGCGCTGACCGTGGACCCCGGTGACGATGTGATTGTGGCCGACCCCTCCTACCCATGCAACCGCGAACTTGTGCGGTCTTTTGAAGGCCGGGTCATCGATGTGCCGACCTCGGCCGCCACCCGCTTCCACCTGACCGCCGACCTGTGCAGCCAGTACTGGACGAGCAAGACCAAGGCCGTAATGATCACGTCGCCGTCCAACCCCACCGGCACCACCATCGACTTCAACGTATTGGACGAGGTGTGCAAGTTGGCCGCCAGCCGCGGCGCATGGCGCATCGTGGACGAAACCTACCTTGATTTGGCTGACCGGGAGCCGGACGGTACCGAAGTCAAGTCCGTACTGGCCTGCGACCCCGATGCCATCGTATGCAACAGCTTCTCCAAGTTCTTCGGCATGACCGGCTGGCGCCTCGGCTGGGCGATTCTGCCGGACGAGCCCACTGTGCTGGAAGCGGTTGACGATCTGGCCACCAACTACTACCTGTGCGCCCACACGCCCACGCAACATGCGGCGCTCGCCTGCTTCACGCCGGAAAGCTTGGCGGAATGCGAAGCTCGTCGTCAGGAATTGCTGGCCCGTCGCCGCATTGTGATTGACGGGCTCAAGCGCATCGGTTTGCCGGTTGAGGTGGAGCCGAATGGCGCGTTCTACGCCTACTTCGACATCTCCCGCACTGGTCTGGATGCCTGGACGTTCTGCGAACGCGCGCTGGATGAAGCCCATGTGGCTCTGACTCCTGGCCGCGACTTCGGCGCGGCCACGGCGGATACGCATGTGCGCCTGAGCTATGCCGCCTCACGTGAGGCCCTGACCGAGGGGCTGGAACGTCTCGGAACGTTCGTCGAATCGCTGTGAACGGCGCGGCAGCCGGTGTGATTGTTGTACAGTAGTCGAGTTTGTGTGATGTTCGGCTGGCCTCACGGTGTTGGTTGCCGGCCGAACGACTCGCCATGGTGGCGCACGGCTGGCTGATTGCGATGGTCGGCCCGTTGTTCGGCCATCACGGGTTAGGTAAGGTCAGGAATAGGAATCATGGTCAATCTGCGTTCGCATACCACGCGACTTGGTGTGCTTGATATCGGTTCGAACACTATCCACATGCTTATCGTCGACGCCGCCCCCGGCGCTCGCCCTGACCCCGAGGCCAGCACCAAATCCACAGTGCGCCTGATGAAGTATTTAAAGGACGACGGCTCAATCAAGAAGTCCGGCATCGAGGCGATTCTGGAAGCCGTGTCCCAGTGCATGCGGCTGGCCGAGGAATACGAAATCACCCAGCTGCTGGTTATGGCCACCTCCGCCCTGCGCGAGGCGCCGAACGGCAACAAAGTGATTCACAAGATCGAGGAACTGATTGGTCAGGGCGTCACTGTGCTGTCTGGCACGGATGAGGCTCGCCTGACCTTCCTGGCCGCCCGCCGTTGGTATGGTTGGGATGCCGGCCGACTGCTGGTGCTGGACATCGGCGGCGGTTCGCTCGAAGTGGCGATGGGCTCCGACGAAGAGCCGACCGTAGCGCTTTCCGCCCCGGCTGGCGCGGGCCGCGTCACCACTGAATTTCTGCCTTCCGGCATGGCCACGCCCGACGAGTTGGAAGACGTGCGTAAGAACGTGCGCAAGATTCTGGAGCCGATGGTCAAGGTTTTCCCGCAATCCAAGCACCCGAATCATGCAGTTGGCACCTCCAAGACCTTCCGCTCGCTGGCTCGCCTGTGCGGTGCGGTGATGCGTGCGCCGGGCCGCGAAGATTCATGGATTATGACTCGTGAGCAGTTGGAAGACTGGATTCCTCGTTTGGCGGCGATCGCGCCTGAGCAGCGCGTGGCTTTGCCCGGCATCACGCCTGAACGCACGATGCAGATTGTGGGCGGCGGCGTGGTGGCCGACGAGATCATGAAGGCCCTGAATATTCAGGAAGTCGAGATCTGCCCGTGGGCGCTGCGTGAAGGCGCGATTTTGCGCTGGCTCGACCAATTCGGCCGCACCCGCCTCGGTTTCTAGTCCTATTGAGGGGAATCACCCAACCGCCACGGTAGCCAACAATGCCGCATGATCAGAGCCCTCGATTTTGACCACCTTGCATTGTCCGGCCTTCATGCCCTGATCAAGCACCACGTGGTCAATACCGGCGAACATTGGCACAGCCGCACGGTTCGTGGGCCATGAGAACGTAAACCCATGTCCGGATTCACGTGCGGCATCCACGAACCGGTCGCCAAGATAATCACGGAATGGCGTGTGATCGTAAGTGGCGTTGAAATCGCCCATGAAAATATACCGTGTATCCGTATGCTCGCGCATCAGACCCAACTCATCCAGCGATCGCTTCCACTGCCGCCAGTAGCCGGGTACGGGAGCGGTGGTGTGCACGGATACGAATCGAATCTGCTGGCCACCCATATCCACCGTGCCGCCGGGCATGAATGAGGCGCTGGAATTCACGTCATCGTCGGTCGGATCGGCAAGTGGCGTGGCCGACCAGAGGCCGTTACCGAATACGCCGTCAGACGATGAGACCTGCGCATACGGCAGATAATGCTCAATACCAGCCTCATTGAGTTTTTTGACGAAATCCTCGGTGGTCTCCTGCAAAGCAAGCACTTCGACGCGCTGATCGCGAACCAGCTCGACGATGGCTTGCGGGTCGGCCTGCCCCTTATACACATTGAAGGTCATGACGCGCGCGTAGGCATCGCTGGTGTTGGGGGAGGCTGCGGCCACGGCGTTCTGCGCGGCTTGGGGGAGTGGATCGGTCGAGTAGAAGAACGGATATTGCCAATAGCCATTGCATGCGATTGCGGCGATGGCGATTAGTGCGGCAAGGATACGCCGCGACACGATGGCCAACAGCAGGGCAATCAAGCCAAGCAACGTGAACCATGGCGTTGCCGATACCACAATCGGCGCAAATGGCAGTTCCTGTAAATCGGCAGGCAGCGCGCGGGCGGCAGCGCCGGCAAGGGCAAGAAGCGCGAACATCGTGGCGAGAAAACCAAGCAGACGATGCCGTTTGTGTGGCTTCACGGCAGACTTGGATACTGGGCGTGCCGTGGCTCTGGCAGAGCGTGGCTTGGCAGCGGCGCGAGCTCGTACGCTTGCGCCTGTGGTAGTACTCCGTGCCTTTGCCATGCTGCCCTTTCCTCCGGCTTGTTTACTGTTACTTTGCTTTTCGTGCGATTTGCCACTGTACCGTGTACGGCTTGTCTTTCAGTGTCTTTTCGCCGTGCGCAAGAGCAGTTCGCACCAAACTGGCACGAAAGACCGGGCCATGACCTGATGTCGGGTTCCTCCATGTGGCTTGCTCAGGTTGCCGGATGGCTTGCGCAAGCTGCCACGCGAACATGATGCGACTGGGCGTGTGGCCGTGTACAATGAAACGTCGTTGCCCGAGTAGCTCAGTGGATAGAGCACCGCTCTCCTAAAGCGGGTGTCGTCGGTTCG
>PPYF01268968.1_pt1 | contig 11411 bp, 12 predicted proteins | sample 1559871 | NCBI WGS metagenome assembly PPYF01 (sample SAMN08240021, study PRJNA423297) | Human gut metagenome, whole genome shotgun sequencing project. | reverse complement strand
ACCCCCTCCCCAATCTTCTTCTCTCCTCACACCCAAACGACTCCGGCGATCAGCAGCGCGCCGTTGATAAGGTAGAGCTTGCGGACAAGATGACCGTGCCGATCAAGATCGAGCCACTCCACGGCCTCGCGGATCAGACGGCAGGTCCTCCAGTAGAGAGGGAACGTCAACAGCCCGAGAAATACGGGCCACCCGGCAAGGCCGCAGGCCCAGAGGTTCGCCATCAAAATCCAGACGGCGGGCCACCAGAGCCGAAACACCAGCTCGGCCTTGGACTTGCCGAGGATGTTCGCCAGCGTCCGTTTCCCGGCGGCGAGGTCCGTCTCGATCTCGGGCAGGCTCTGGTAGTAGAGAATGCCCGCCACCATCAGCCCCACCGGCAGCGCAAGGGCGAGGGCCTGCGGGGAAAAGCCGTTCGCCATCACCGCGTAGGAACCCTCCACCATGATGAAGCCCATGTTCAGACAGACGAACAGCTCGCCGTAGCCGCGACAGCCGTAGCGGATGGGCGGAGCCACATAAAAGACCGCCGAAAGCACCGCAAACACGACCGGCCCCCACAGCCACGCCTGCCCGCTGTAGCTGATGAGCCACCAGCCGATCAGAACGGTGGCGAGCAAGAGGCCGAGGATGGTCAGGGAAATCTGGCGCGGGCTGATCCAGCCGTTCTGGATGACGTGCGTGCCGCCGATGGTTTCCTCGGTGTCCACGCCTTCGAGATAGTCGAAAAGATCATTGGCGATGTTCGCAACCGTATGCAGACAGAAACACCCCACCATCACCACCGCGAAGAGGGCCCAGGGCCAGTGCCCCAGATCGCGGGCGGCCAGTGCCCCGCCGAGCCCCACGGGAATAAGGTCCACGATGAAAAACGGCGGGCGCAACGCCTGCCACCAGGCCCGGACGAGCTGGCGCGGGGTCAGCGCGGGCGCGCCCGGACGTTTCGGGGCCAGCGCCCGACTCAGCTTGCTTTGCATGAAACCCTCCAACGGACGCCGCACGGGACGCCCCGAAATCGCGCCTTTTCCGGCGCGGTCATGGGGTTGTACACCGGGAAGGCCCCCGGTTCAATGCGGAGCCCCGCCCTGAAGGGGACTGCGGAAAACGGCCCGCACCCTTGACAGCCCCCCTTCCCTGCCGTAAAGATAAACAGCTTTTTATCAAGCACACTCTGGCAGCGGCCTGGGGTGCTCGTCCAGCCCCGCGGCGTGGGTCCGCGGAACGCAGACGGGTAGAAGGGTCAGGGCCGGGGTGGAAGCAAACCCCCATGTCGAAGGAGACATACTCATGGCATACGTTAGCATGAAGCAGATGCTGGAAACCGGTGTGCATTTCGGTCACCAGACCCGTCGTTGGAACCCCAAGATGCGTCCGTTCATTTTCGGCGCCCGCAACGGGATTCATATCATCGACCTCCAGCAGACTGTGAAGCTGTATCGCACCGCCCACGACAAGATCGTGGAAACCGTCGCCAACGGCGGCCGCGTGCTGTTCATCGGCACCAAGCGCCAGGCTCAGGAAGCCGTCGCCGCCGAAGCCGGTCGCGCCGGTCAGTTCCACGTGACCAACCGCTGGATGGGCGGCACCCTCACCAACTTCGCCACCATTCAGAAGAGCATCGAACGTCTGAAGAAGCTCGAAGCCATGTTCGAAGACGGCTCCGTCAACCGCTACCAGAAGAAGGAAATCCTGACCCTGCAGCGCGAAATGGCCAAGCTCGAACTGACCCTCGGCGGCATCAAGAACATGGACCGCCTGCCGCAGCTCGCCTTCATCATCGACCCCAACCGTGAAGAAATCGCCGTCAAGGAATGCCGCAAGCTCGGCATCCCGATCGTGGCCGTCACCGACACCAACTGCGATCCCGACGTCATCGACTACATCATCCCCGGCAACGACGACGCCATCCGCGCCATCAAGCTTTTCGTCACCGCCATGGCCGAAGCCTGCCTCGAAGGCGAAGCCATGCGCAAGGACTCCAAGAACAAGGACGCCGAGGAAGAACTGAAGAAGGCTGCCGCCGCCGAAGCCAAGGCCGAAGAGGCCCCCGTCGCCGAAGCCGCCGCCGAATAACCAACGTTTCCGGAGAATTTCATGAGCATCACCGCTTCTATGGTTAAAGACCTGCGCGAAAAGACCGCCGCGGGCATGATGGACTGCAAGAAAGCCCTTACGGAATGCGACGGCGACATGGAAAAGGCCGTCGACTGGCTCCGCCAGAAGGGCCTCTCCAAGGCCGCCAAGAAAGCCGGTCGCGCCACTTCCGAAGGCCTCGTGGGCTTTGAGCTCGCCGCCGACGGCAAGCTCGGCGTGGCCGTCGAAATCAAGTGCGAAACCGACTTCGTGGCTCGCGGCGACAAGTTCCAGGGCTTCGTGAAAGACATGGTGGCTCAGGTCGCCAAGGGCGCCTACGCCGATTCCGAAGCGCTCCTCGCCGCTCCCTTCGTGGCCGACGCCTCCGTCACCGTGAAGGAAGCTCTTGACGGCGTCATCGCCACCACCGGCGAAAACATGGGCCTCGGCAAGTTCGCCAAGCTGGAACTCGCCGCCGGCAAGTCCGGCCTCATCGGCGGCTACCTGCACTCCAACGGCAAGCTCGCCGTCCTCGTGGAAATGCAGACCGCCAATGACGAAGCCGCCGCTTCCGAAGCCTTCCACGAACTGGCGAAGAACGTGGCCATGCAGATCGCCGCGGCTTCCCCGCTCGCCGTTTCCTCCGAAGGGCTGGACCCCGAGCTCGTCGAACGCGAACGCGAAGTCTACCGCCAGAAGGCCCGCGAAGAAGGCAAGCCCGAACAGATCATCGAAAAGATCGCCGAAGGCGCCGTGAAGAAGTACTGCAAGGAAGTGTGCCTGCTCGACCAGCTGTACATCCGCGACGACAAGATGAGCATCGCCGATCTCATCAAGGGCGTTTCCAAGACCATCGGCCAGCCGGTTGAAGTGGTCCGTTTCGTGCGGCTCCAGCTCGGCGCCGAATAGTTTACGCCACTGACTGCAAGAGGGGGGCTCTGCCCCCCTTTTTTGTAGTCGCAACCGAAATTTTTCCTTTTTGGAGTGCCCTATGCGCGATACATTCCTCGTCTTTGCGCAACCTTTGATCGAACAGCCGGAAATGGACGAAGTGCTCGCCAGCATGCGTTCCTCTTGGCTCGGTACCGGACCCAAGACGCATCAGTTCGAACACGATTTCGCGACCTATAAAGGCGTTGGCGGAGCCGTAGCGCTGAATTCCTGCACGGCGGCCCTTCATTTGGCGTGCCTGGCTCTCAACCTGAGCAAAGGCGATGAAATCATCAGCACCGCCATGACGTTCTGTTCCTCGATCAACGCCATCATCCACGCAGGGGCCACTCCCGTCATTGCGGACATTGATCCCAAAACGGCACTTATCGATCCCGCCTCCATCGAATCCCGCATCACTCCGCGTACCAAAGCGCTGCTCGTCGTTCATTTCGCGGGGCGTCCTTGCAATATGGACGCCATCATGGACATTGCTCGCCGTCACAACCTCAGGGTCATTGAAGACTGTGCGCACGCCATCGAAACGGAATATCACGGAAAAAAGGCCGGTACCATCGGCGATTTCGGCTGCTTCAGCTTTTACAGCACGAAAAACGTCGTAACCGGCGAAGGCGGCATGATTATCGCCCGGAATCAGGAACACCTCGATCGTATCCGCATCATGGCGTTGCACGGGATGAGCGCCGACGCGTGGGCGCGTTTTTCCGATGCCGGGTACAAGCATTATCAAGTGGTTGATCTCGGTTTCAAATACAACATGATGGACCTGCAAGCCGCCATTGGCATCCATCAGCTGCCGCGCGTTGACAAGTACTGGAAACGCCGTCAGCTCATCTGGAATCAATACATGGAAGCGTTCGCCTCGCTCCCGATTGCGCTCCCCGCCCCCCTCGAACCTGATACCCGCCACGCCTTCCACCTTTTCACCATCGGCGTCGACAAGGCTCGCTGCGGCCTCAGCCGGGATGAAATGCTGACGGCCCTTCACAAGCACAATATCGGAGCGGGAGTCCATTACCTCGCCATTCCCGAACATCCGTTCTATCAGAAGACGTTCGGTTGGAAACCGGAAGATACCCCTCATGCCACGGCCTACGGACGGGAAACGCTTTCTCTTCCGCTTTCGCCGAAGTTGAATGCTCAAGACGTCAACGATGTGATAGAAGCTGTGACGGATATTCTCGCAAAGGCCTAATATATGCGTCCGAAGATCACGGGACTGGTTCTTACCTACAATGGAGAACGTCTTCTTGGGCAATGCCTTGAGTCGCTTTCCTTTTGCGATCGAGTGATCGTCGTCGACTCGTACAGCACGGACAGCACGGAAACCATCGCCAAAGAACACGGTGCCGTTTTCGTCCGGCGCGCTTGGGAAGGTCCCGGCCCACAATTCCGTTTCGCCTTTGAACTGCTGGAAAAAGAGTACCCCACCGACTGGGTGTTCAGCCTCGATCAAGACGAACTCTGTACTCCCGAACTCCGGGATTCCATTCTCAGCGCTCTTGAAAAAATGACGGAACTCGCGGGATTCTGGATACCCCGCCGTTCATGGTATTATGATCGTTTCCTGAAGCACAGCGGCTGGTATCCCGACTATCTGTTGCGCTGTTTCCGCGCTGATCGGATGCAAGTGTCGGTCAGCGGCGCGCACTATTCATTTCATCCGCTGGGGCTGACACAAAACCTGTCCGGCGACATCCTGCACTACCCCTACAAAAATTTTCGGGAGCATCTGGACAAGATCAACTCCTACGCCCAGCAAGGCGCCGACGATCTCGCGGCGCGCGGCAAACAAGGCGGACTCGCCCTCGGCATCCTGCACGGGATCGGGCGTTTTCTCCGCATCTACCTGCTCAAAAAGGGTTTCCTTGACGGCAGGGCCGGGTTCATCAACGCGGCCCACGGGGCTTTCTACGCCTTCCTCAAATATGTCAGGGTCGACGAGGGCAATTGGGGATTTCCCTACAATCAACGCTAATCAGGGAGAGGACAATGGCGGAACTCAAGTACAAGCGCGTGCTGCTCAAGCTCAGCGGCGAAGCGCTGGCCGGCGAAAAGAAGATAGGTATTGACCCCCACACGGTTTCAAAGATATGTGCAGAAATCGCGGATGTGGCGGATATGGGACTGGAAGTCGCGCTGGTCATCGGCGGCGGCAACATTTTCCGCGGGCTGTCCGCCTCCGCCGAAGGGATGGACCGCTCCTCCGCCGACTACATGGGCATGCTCGCCACCGTACTGAACGCGCTGGCGGTGCAGGACGCGCTGGAAAAGACCGGACATCCCACCCGCGTGCTTTCCGCCATCGCCATGCAGGAAGTCTGCGAACCCTACGTCCGTCGCCGCGCCATGCGGCATCTGGAAAAGGGCCGCGTCGTCATCTGCGCCGCCGGAACGGGCAACCCGTACTTCACCACGGACACCACGGCGGCCCTGCGCGGCATGGAACTGAAATGCGACGCCATCATCAAGGCCACCAAGGTGGACGGCGTCTACGACAAGGACCCCATGAAGCACGATGACGCCGTGATGTTCAAGAACCTCAGCTATGAGGAAACCCTGCGGCGGCACCTCAAGGTCATGGACTCCACGGCCATCACGCTGGCGCAGGAAAACAGGGTGCCCATCATCGTGTGCAACATGTTCAACGGCAGCATCAAAAAGGTGGTGACCGGCGAAAACCCCGGCACCATCGTCGAAGGAGATTAATCGCATGGACAAAGAGACCATCTTGCTGGATTCCGAAGATCGCATGGAAAAGGCCATCGCCACGCTGGATCGCGAATTCGGCCGCCTGCGTACCGGCCGCGCCTCCACCAGCCTTGTGGACAACATCAAGGTCGACTACTACGGCACGCCCACGGCCATCAGCCAGCTCGCGTCCGTCGCCATTCCGGACAGCCGCACCATCACCATCCAGCCGTGGGACCGCGGCGCGTTCGCCGGTGTGGAAAAGGCCATCCTCAAGTCCGACCTCGGCCTGACCCCCGTGAACGACGGCAAGATCATCCGCATCTCCATCCCGCCGCTGACCGAGGAACGCCGCAAGGAACTCGGCAAGCTGGCCCGCAAGTCCGGCGAGGAAGCCAAGGTCGCCGTCCGCAACGTCCGCCGCGACGCCAACGACCAGCTTAAAAAGCTGGAGAAGGACAAGGGCATCTCCGAGGACGAACTCAAGAAGGCCACCGAAGACGTGCAGAAGCTGACCGACAAGTTCGTCGCCAAGGTCGACGAAAAATGTCAGGCCAAAGAAAAGGAAATCATGGACCTCTAGGTCCGTTCCGGGGCTCGGCTCCCGCTGCGCCTCCACCTGTCGGGCGGAGGCGCGGCGGCGCCCCTTTCCGACGCTTCGCCACTTCCTAACCACCTGAGGCTATCCGATTTCCATGCCCGAACCTTCCCTTCCGATTCCGGCATCAGCGCTTCCGGCCCACATCGCCGTCATCATGGACGGCAACGGGCGCTGGGCTCAGGAACGCGGCCTGTCCCGCAGCGAGGGACACAAGGCCGGCGTCCGCGCCGCCAAGGCCATCGTGACCGAATGCCGCACGATCGGCATCCGTCATCTGACGCTCTACACCTTTTCCCAAGAAAACTGGGGCCGACCCAAAGACGAGGTCAGCCTGCTCTTCCAGCTGCTGGTCAGTTTCCTCGGCGACGAACTGCCCTCGATGGAACGCAACGGCATCAGCCTGCGCGTGTTCGGCGATCTGGACGGCCTGCCGCTCGCGGCGCGTACGGCCCTGCGCCATGCCATCAGCCGCACCTCGCGTTGCTCCGGCATGATCGTCAACCTCGCCCTGAACTACTCGGGCCGGGAAGAAATCCTCCGCGCCGCACGCACGCTCATCCGGCGGGGCGTCAGACCGGAAGACGTGACCGAAGACGCGTTCCGCGAGTGCCTCTACTCCGCGGGCCAACCCGATCCCGACCTCCTCATCCGCACCAGCGGCGAACTGCGCACCAGCAACTATCTCCCGTTTCAGAGCGCCTACAGCGAACTGTATTTCACGACCACCTACTGGCCCGACTTCACGCCGGCGGAACTCCACAAGGCCCTCAGGGACTATGCCGGACGGAGCCGCCGTTTCGGGCTGACACAGGAGCAGATTCAATGATCATCGCCTCCAAGCATCTTCCCCGGATCATCACCGGGCTTATCCTGCTGAGCGTCCTCGGCGCCGCGCTCTACCTTTCCGGGCCCTATCTCTTCGGCCTGCTCCTGCTGTTTACGCTCGTCGGCCTGTGGGAATTCTACGCCATGTTCTGGCCCGAAAACGCCAATCTCGGCGGGCGCATCCTCGGCCTCGTGCTCGGCGGCCTGCTCATTACGGCGGCATGGATACGCCCCGAGCTGGTCATCACGGCGCTGGCCCTGTCCACGCTCGTCCTCGCCTGTCTGTTCCTGTTCAGTTGGGCGCACGACGACAAATACCGCTTCACCCGGGTGGCGGTCCTCGCCGGGGGCCTGCTCTATGTGCCCATGCTGATCATGCCCGCCCTGAACTTCGCCGTCCACGAACAGCTTCTGCTCATCTGTACGGCGGCGGGTTCGGACACGGTGGCCTATTTCTTCGGCATGCGCTTCGGCAAACACAAGATATGGCCCAAGGTCAGCCCGAAAAAGAGCATTGAAGGCAGCATCGCCGGGCTCGCCGCCAGCGTGCTCGTGGCGATCTGTTTCGGTCTGGCGTTCGGCGCAGCCGACGCGGCCATCTCCGATTACGCCCTGCTCGGCGTGGTTCTCGGCGTGATGGCGCAGCTCGGCGACTTCTTCGAGTCGGCCCTCAAACGTTCCCGTTCCGTGAAGGACTCCGGCAGCGTCCTGCCCGGACACGGCGGCGTCCTCGACCGCGTGGACAGCCTCCTGTTCGTCATTCCCACCTACGAGTGCGCCCGCGCCGTCATGACGTTTTTTTAGCATAATGAAATGGATATGAAATTGGGGGAGGAGAGAGGGGAACCTTCTGAAGAAGGGCTTCCCTCCCCCAAGCCCCCACCTCTCTCCTTCCTAAGACTTTCACAAGTGGAGGCGGGGGGGGAGGCAAAAGATTTCCTTTTCCGCACAGGGTACGGGGAAGGAGACGCATCGGAAAAGTCATTCGGGCGCGATCCGACGCCGAAATGTTCAGACGGGGGAAGTTGCGCAACTTCCCCTTTTCGCACACGAGAAGCCATGCTCCGTTACATCACCGAACTGCCGTCCTCCGAATGGGAAACCGCGTTTCCCCGTCCCGTCGTCCTGCTGGGCAGCACGGGCTCCATCGGCGTCAACACGCTGCGGGTCATCGAAAGGCACCCCGATCTGTTCCGGGTCGTGGCGCTCGCCGGGGGCCGCAACGTCGAACGCCTGACCGAACAGGCCCTGCGTTGGCGTCCGCCGTACCTCGGCATTCAGACCGAGGAGGGCCGCGCCGCCCTGCTCGCCGCGCTCCCGTCGGACTACCGGCCCGAAATCGTGGTCGGCCCGCAGGGGTACGCCGAACTCGCCTCCCTGCCGGAAGCCTCCACGGTCCTCTCCGCCCAGATGGGCGCGGCGGGGCTGCGGGCGACGATGGCCGCCGCGCGTGCCGGAAAGGCCATCTGCCTCGCCAACAAGGAATCGCTCGTGCTCGCCGGACACATGCTCCGCGAGACCTGCGCGGAAACCGGGGCCGTCATCCTGCCCGTGGATTCGGAGCACAACGCCGTGTTTCAGGGCCTGCGGGGCCGGGACCCCAAAACGGTCAGGCGGATCATCCTCACGGCCTCCGGAGGGCCTTTCCGGGGCAAGAAACGGGACTTCCTCGCCACGGTGACGCCCGCGCAGGCGCTGAAGCACCCCAACTGGAGCATGGGCGCCAAGATCACCATCGACTCCGCGTCGATGATGAACAAGGGACTTGAAATCATCGAGGCCCACCATCTCTACGGCCTGCCGCTGGAGCGTATCGGCGTTTTGGTACACCCGCAGTCGGTTGTCCACTCGCTGGTGGAATTCGAGGACGGCTGCCTCATGGCGCAGGCGGGCACCCCGGACATGCGTATGCCCATTGCCTACTGCCTCGCATGGCCGCGCTGCCTCGACGCGGGCGTGCCGCCGCTGGACCTCGCCCGCTCCGGCGCCTTGACCTTCGAGGAGCCGGACTTACATTCCTTTCCGTGCCTTGAGCTCGCCTGCCGGACCATCGGCAAGGGTTCCGCCCTGCCCGTGGTCCTCAATGCCGCCAACGAAGCGGCGGTGGCGGCCTTCCTCTCGGGACGCATCGGCTTTATGGACATTCCCGATCTCATCAGCCGGGCGCTGGACGCGTGTACGGCTCCCGATCCCGCTTCGCTGGAAGCGATTGAACAACTGGACCACGAGACCCGACGGCGCGTCGGCCTGTGGATAGAGAAGGTGTAAATGGACTTCCTGCTCAACATCCTTTCGCACTGGGAGAGCGCGCTCGCCGTATTGCTCGTTCTGGGCGGACTTATTTTTTTCCATGAACTCGGTCACTTCAGCGTCGCCCGGATGCTCGGCATCGGCGTACGGACCTTTTCCCTCGGATTCGGCCCCAAACTGCTGGTCCGGCGGGGCGGCAAGACGGACTACTGCCTTTCGCTGATCCCGCTCGGCGGCTACGTCGCCCTTGCCGGCGAAGAGGATGAGGGCGAACAGCCCGATCCCAAGGGCAAGGAAATCGACGGCGTGCTGTTCGCCCCCGAGGAACTGTACTCCGGGCGTCCGGCATGGCACCGCCTGCTGGTCGTGCTGGCGGGGCCGGTCGCCAACTTCGTGCTGGCGCTGATCATCTATTGCGGCCTTGCGTGGGCGCAGGGGCAGACCTACCTGCTTCCCGAAGTCGGCAGCGTCGTGGAAGGAACCCCGGCGGCCGCCGCGGGCATCAAGCCCGGTGACAAGGTGCTCTCCATCGACGGCAAGCCCATCGACAACTGGAATCAGGTGGCCGAAGGCATCGAAGCCGGAAACGGCAAGGCGGTCTCCCTCGTGCTCTCGCGCGACGGCTCGGACGTCACCCTTTCCCTGACTCCGGAAGCCAAGACCCGCACCACCATTTTCGGCGAGGAACAGCCCGCGTGGCTCATCGGCGTCATGGCTTCGGGCGCGACCGGCACCCTGCCCCTCGGCCCCGTCGCGGCCATCGGCGCGGGCTTCACCCAGACGTGGGACATGATCGCGTTCACCTGCGAGAGCTTCGTCAAGCTGGCGCAGCGCGTGGTCCCGCTGGACAACGTGGGCGGCCCCATCCTGATCGCGCAGATGGTCGGACAGCAGGCCGAGCGCGGGCTTTCCGCCGTGCTCCTGCTCGCGGCGCTCATCAGCGTCAACCTCGGCATTCTCAATCTGCTGCCCATCCCGATCCTCGACGGCGGGCACATCGTCTTCTTCACGCTGGAAATGATCATGGGGCGTCCCGTCAGCGCCACGGCTCGGGAATGGTCCGCCAAGGTGGGCATGGCCCTGCTGCTCTGCCTGATGCTCCTCGCCACATGGAACGATTTGACAAGGCTGTTCTCATGAATACCACGCTGATCATGAACGCCGCCGAGGGCCGCATCCAGCTCGTGCTGGCGCAGGACGGTGCCCTCGTGTGCGCGCAGGAATGGAGCGCCCCCTCCAAGGGCACCGAACTCTTGACGCCCGTGCTCGCGGATACCTTCGAGCGCCTCGGCGTCATGCCCGCCGACATCGGCCGCATCGCCTGCGTCGCCGGTCCGGGGAGCTTTACGGGGCTCCGTCTCGCCCTGACCACCGCGGCGGCCTTCCGGCGCGCGACGGGAGCCCTCGTCGCGCCGCTGAACGCGCTTCAGGCCCTCGCGGCCTCGGTTCCCTTCGGGCCGCTCTTCGAGCGGGAAATCCGCGTGCGCGTCGTGACGCACGCCCGGCGCGGCCTCGTGCACGGGCAGGATTTCCTGTTCGCGCCCGGCTCCGCGCTGCCCGTCCCCGTGGGCGAACCCGCCATGTGGGAACTTCCCGCCGCTGCGGACGGCCCCCGTCCCGACGTCATGCTCGGCAGCGGCGTGGCCCGCAATCTCTCCGCGTTGCAGGAACTCTTCGGCTCTTCCGCGCCCGTCTTCCTGCCCGCACTCATCCAGCCGGTTCCGCAGGCGCTTCTGGATTTGACCCTCGCCCTTCCCGAGTCCGCGTGGGTGGCCAAGGACATCGATCCGCTCTATCTCCGGCCCTGCGACGCCGTGGACAATCTCGCCTCCATCGCCGCCAAGCGCGGGCAGGCTCCCGAGGAGGCCTTCGCCCAGCTCGACAGGCTGCTCGCTCCCTCCGCCGAGGAAATCGTTCGGAAGAACGGGTGATGAATGAAAATTGGGGAGGGGAAGGGGAAACGTTCTGGAGAACGTTTCCCCTTCCCCTCCCCAAACCCCACCCTATCCCCTTCAAAGAC
>PPYF01268967.1_pt1 | contig 11411 bp, 9 predicted proteins | sample 1559871 | NCBI WGS metagenome assembly PPYF01 (sample SAMN08240021, study PRJNA423297) | Human gut metagenome, whole genome shotgun sequencing project. | reverse complement strand
AGACACAAGACCACCGTAAAAAAGAAAACAACCCATGACGGACATCAGCATCACGAATTACCGGGAGCAGCTTTCGATGCTGCCCACTTTGCCCGGGGTTTACCGTTATTTCGACGCCGAGGGCACCTGCCTGTACGTCGGCAAGGCCAAAGACCTCAAACGCCGCGTGTCGTCCTACTTTCAGAAAAACGACCTGAGTCCGCGCATCGCCATTATGGTGTCAAAAATCGCCCGGATGGAAACGACGGTGGTGAGAACGGAAGCCGAGGCGCTGCTCCTTGAAAACAATCTCATCAAGACCCTTGCGCCCAAATACAACATTCTTTTCCGGGACGACAAGAGTTACCCGTACCTGAAACTTTCGGCATCGCCTTTCCCGCGGGTGAGTTACTACCGCGGGGGCGTTGACAAAAAGAGCCGATTTTTCGGGCCGTACCCCAATGCGGGTGCCGTGAGGGAAGCGATCGGCATTCTGCAGAAAGTCTTTCGCCTGCGCACTTGCGAAGACGCGGTGTTTGCAAACCGCTCTCGCCCCTGCCTCATGGGGCAGATGGATCGTTGTTCCTGTCCCTGCGTGGGAAAAATCACGGAAGAAGAGTACGCCGCGGACGTGGAAAATGCGTGCCGTTTTCTGCGGGGAGAAACCGACGACGTGATGCAGGGGCTGAGAGACAAAATGACGGCCGCGAGCGACGCGTGGCGCTTTGAAGAAGCCGCGGTTTTCCGCGACCGCATTGCGTCCTTAAACGACGTGATGCAGCAGCAGGCCGTGGAAACGACGGGGGGCGACACCGACGCCGACATTATTGCCGTCGCGATCACGGCCGGCGTCGCCTGCGTCAATATTGCCATGGTGCGCGGCGGGCGTCATTTGGGGGATCATGCGGTTTTTCCCGACGTCGTGCGCGGCACGGGCGAAGCGCTAGCGGCGTCCGACGTGTTTGACGCCTTCATCAGTCAGCACTACCTCACCTCAAAGGTGCCTGACGTAGTAGTGAGTCAGGCGGCTTCTGATCGGGAAGCGACGGCGGAAACGCTGTCGGACGTGGCTGGGCGCCGCATCGCCTTTGTGTCGGAACCGCAGTCCCTGCGTCGTAAGTGGCTCGAGATGGCAGAGCAGGGTGCAAGGATTGCCTTGGAACGGCACCTGACGGAAACCGCCGGGGAAAAGCGGCGCGTCGAAGATCTCATTCGGGTGCTCGACTTGAAGCTCACCGACGAGCAGCGGACGACGCTCACGATGGAATGCTTTGATATTTCGCATACGGCGGGTGAAGCGACCCAAGCGTCCTGCGTGGTGTTTAGGGGCTTGGGCATGGATTCTTCGCGCTACCGGCGCTTTAACATCAACGACGTGACGGCAGGGGATGACTACGCCGCCATGAAGGAAGTGCTGACGCGGCGCTACAGTCCGGTGGCCCGCGGCGAAGCCGAACTCCCCGACATCGTCTTTGTGGACGGCGGACGAGGTCAGGTGCATATGGCGCGCGACGTCTTTACCGAGTTGGGACTGCCCTTATCCGTTATCGTCGGGGTCGCGAAGGGCGAGGGGCGCAAGACGGGGCTTGAAACGCTCGTCTTTGCCGATGGGCGCGAACCTTTGGTGCTGGGAAGCGAAAGTCCGGCTCTGATGCTGGTGGCCATGATCCGCGATGAAGCCCACCGCTTCGCGATTACCGGGATGCGCGCCAAACGCAGCAAGACGCGGCAGACGAGCCGTTTGGAAGATATCGACGGGATCGGCGCCAAGCGCCGGCAGAAACTTTTGACGCATTTCGGCGGATTGAAGGGCGTCAAGAACGCAGGCGTGGAAGATATCGCTAAAATTGACGGCTTCTCGCGCAGCCTTGCGCAAAAGATTTACGATCACTTGCACGGTGTCGACAGTGGCAGTACAGACTAAACGTTTCAATATTCCGATGGCCCTCACGTGGGCCCGCATTGCTTTCATCCCGCTTATTGTCGGCGTGTTCTACGTGCCGGATTGGATTGCCGGGCCGCATGTGAAGAACCTCTTGGCCTGCGTGATGTTCGTCATCGCCGCCGTGACGGACGCCCTGGACGGCTACATCGCCCGCAACTACAACATGGCCACACAGATGGGGGCCTTCTTGGACTCCGTGGCGGATAAGTTGGTGGTGTGTTCCGCGATCGTCGTGCTCCTTGCGTTTGACCGCGTCGACATGATCGTGGCGCTCATTATCGTGGGGCGTGAAATCGCCGTCACCGCACTTCGTGAATGGATGGCGAAGATCGGCGCCGCGGCCATCGTGAAGGTGAATTGGTTCGGTAAGATCAAAACCATTGCTCAGATGGTGGCGATTCCGATGCTCCTTTATTGGGAACCGCTTTTCGGAATTGACGTGGCGTTTGTGGGGCGCGTCCTCATTTACGTGGCGGCTATCCTGACGCTTTATTCCATGTTCGTTTACATGTCGGCTGCGTGGCCGCACATTGAGGCGCCGGACAAACAGGCCTGACGGCATCGTCAACGGAACAAAAAAGCGGACTTACCGGTTTTCGGCAGTCCGCTTTTTCATAGAAATGCCGCGAGGAAACTTACGACTTTAGTCGCAAGAGGCATCGCGGCAAGGTGATCATGGACAAAATGCGGGAAGTATTTGCGTTTCAGGTATCCAGAATTCAGTCCATTGACACGGTTTGTTTCGGAAAAAAGGAATCACTCACAGCAACTAAACCGGAAGTTCTTAGATTGTCAATGACCTCCGGTTTTACCGATATAACGATAGTTTTTTAACCCAAAATAAAATTCAAATTTCAGCTGTGAACCTTATTTTGGTGCCCATATTAGCTGAGCAGCGTCCTTTAATTCATAAAGACGCTTGAGAGCTTCTCGGGGTGAAAGGTCGTCTGCATCCAGATCCGCAAGTACCTTCACGAAATCGGCGCTTTTCTCAAGTCTCGGATCTATTTCCACGAGTTCGGGCTCCGGTTCCGGCAGCGTCGCAGCCAGGCTGAAAAGATCGGGCTGCGCCGTTGCCGAGCGCGTCGCTTCCAACTGCGCCAAGAGGCGCTTGGCGTGTCGGATCACCCGCTCGGGGACGCCCGCAAGACGTGCCACGGCAATCCCGTAACTCTGGCTGGCCGGACCCTCCTTGACGTCGTGCAGGAAGATGATGCCTCCTGCGTCATTTTTGGCGGAAACGTGCACGTTTACGACCTCAGGGCACTTCGCCTGCAGTTCGGTAAGTTCAAAGTAGTGCGTCGCAAACAACGTCCAGCTGCGGCAGGTGACGGCAAGTTCTTCGGCAATGGCGCCCGCCAGACTTAAGCCGTCAAACGTTGAGGTGCCTCGGCCGATTTCGTCCATCAGGACGAGTGACTGGTCGGTTGCCTGCCGCAGGATGGAGGCGGCCTCCGTCATTTCCACCATGAAGGTCGAGCGGCCGCGCGCCAAATCGTCCGACGCGCCGATGCGGGTGAGAATCCGATCGACGGGACCGATTTCCGCCGTCATTGCCGGAACGAAGCTGCCGACGTAGGCAAGGAGCGTCACGAGCGCCACCGAGCGCATGTAGGTGGATTTACCGCCCATGTTGGGTCCCGTGATGACGAGAAGGCGCCGTCCCGGTACCAAGTGGCAGTTGTTCGGGATGAAGTCCGGAATCATCTTTTCGACGACGGGGTGGCGCACGCCCGTCATTGTGAGACCGGGGGTTGCCGACATTGTCGGACGACTCCAGCGCATGTCGCGGGCGTAGCGGGCAAAGGACGTGAGCACATCCAACGTCGCGGTGGCGCGCGCCGCGGTAAGGATGGCTTCAACCCAGTTCCCCAAGAAATCGACGAGTTCGTCCCAGATGCGCTTTTCTATCTGAGCGCATCGTTCTTTGGCGGAAAAGGCACGGTCTTCGTATTCCTTTAATTCCGGCGTGATGAAGCGTTCGTTGTTTTTGAGGGTCTGCCGACGTTTGTAGTCTACCGGGACGTTCCCCGCCTGAGACTTCGGAATTTCAATGTAAAACCCGGAGACGCGGTTGTAGGCGATTTTGAGCGTCGTAATGCCGGTGCGGTCCCGTTCCCGCGCTTCCATTGCCGTTAACTGATCCGTGTTGTTGTCGCGGATGTTGCGTAAATCCGCCAATTCCGGATCGGCTTCGTTGCGGACGACGTCCCCTTCTCTCAGGAAGGTGGCGGGTTCTTCTAAGAGCGTCCCCTGAAGTTTGAGGTATACGTCGTCGGACAAAGCCAGGGCATCGGCAAGCGGCGCGAGGATGGGACTCTTATATTGCGCCATGTATCCCGCAAGGTGTTTTAACTGCGGCAGTACGTCGCGAAGCGCCGCCGCTTCCTTGGGGCGGATGCTTTTTAGCGCAATGCGCCCTGCCGTGCGTTCAATGTCGGGGATCCCTTCGAGAAGTTTCTCCAAGGTCGGCGTGAGGTCCGGGGTGAGCAAGAATTCTTCCACAGCCTCATGGCGGCTCACGGCCACGTGCTGATCCCGCAATGGGGAGGTGAGCCAGCGCTTTAAGAGGCGGCTCCCCATGCTCGTGCGGCAGATGTCGAGCGTGGAAAAAAGCGTGGGTCCGCCTTCAGCCCTCAGACTGTCGATGATCTCAAGGTTGCGGCGGCTGGCGGCATCCAAACCCAGAAATTCCGATTCGTCTTCAACGACGAGGGGGGCAATGTAGGGCGGGGTGTCGCACTGCGTGTTGTCCACGTAGGAGAGAAGCGCGTTGACCGCGGTGAGAATGAGCGTATTGTCTTCAATGCCCCAGGCTTCGAGGTTGTTGAGCTTAAATTTTTTCTTTAAAAGCTCGCGGCCGCGTTCCGCGTCAAAATGCCACGCAGGCATGTTGTGAACGGCAAGTTCCGGAACGAGGGCCTTCACTTCGTCCGTGAGACTGTCGGGAACGAGAATTTCCGACGGGGTGATGCGGGAGAGTTCCGCGGAGAGCTCTTCGCGGGGCGCCGTCGTCGCACGGAACGAGCCGTTCGTGAGCGTGAGCCACACGAGACCGACGGCTTTGGCGTGCTTTTCGACGGCAACCGCCAAAAGTACTGAGTCCGTTTTTTCCGCGAGAAGCGCGTTGTCGGTGAGCGTTCCCGGCGTCACGATGCGGGTGATGCGCCGCTCCATCGTGCCCTTGGCTTCCGCGGGGTCGCCGATCTGATCGCAGATCGCCACCGAGACGCCGAGTTTTACGAGACGCGCGAGGTACTGCTCGAGCGTCGACGCGGGAATCCCTGCCATCGGAATGGGATCGCCCTTATAGGTACCGCGTTTCGTAAGCGTGAGGCCGATCAGCTTGTTGATGCGGACGGCGTCGTCAAAAAACGTTTCGTAGAAGTCGCCGATGCGGTAAAGAAGCATCACGCCGGGGTGTTCGTCACGCAGCATCAGGTACTGGCGCATGGCGGGCGTGTGGTCGCTGTAGGGGCCATCGGCCTCATTTTTTTTGCTGTCGGCAACTTCAGTCATCGGCGAAATTTCTCGGAAACAAAAACGAAGCAGACAAGGTAGTCGATGCCTTGTCTGCCGGAAAAAAGAGCCACGACTGAATTAGGCATGGCTCAGAGACTTGAATTACTTGATGTCGCCCACTTTGGCGATGAGCGGGGCGAAAATCTTGGGGGTACCGGCGCAGATGCAGCCCGATTCCAAGTAGCCTTCGCCGCCCTTCATGTCGGTGACGAGTCCGCCCGCTTCGAGAACGATCAGGGCGCCCGCGGCGAGATCCCAGCTTTTCAGGTTGTATTCCCAGAAGGCGTCCATGCGGCCGCAGGCAACCCAGGAGAGGTCAAGAGCTGCCGACCCCGCACGGCGCAGGCCCGCGGCGGCGCGCGCCACGCGTTCAAACTTCGGCATGAAGGAAGCGTAGTCGTCCGTCTTGCGGAAGGGGAAGCCGGTGCCGATCAGGGCCTGAGAGAAATCCGAACGGCCGGAGACGCGGATGCGGGCGTCGTTCATGAAGGCCCCCTTACCTTTTTCCGCATAGAAGAGTTCGTTGCGGCTCGGGTCGTAGACGACGCCGATCGTCAACTTGCCGCGGTAGGTCATGCCGATGCTCACGGCGTACTGCGGGAAACCGTGCAGGAAGTTCGTCGTCCCATCCAGGGGATCGATGTACCAAACGCATTCGGCGTCCGTGTGTTCGGCGACGCCGTTTTCTTCCGCGACGAAACCGTCACGCGGGAAGGCGGCCTTGAGAATGCCGTAAATCGTTTCCTGGCATTCGGTGTCGACTCGACTGAAGAAATCGAACTGCGTTTTTTCGTGCACTTCAAGAGAATCGACGTTGCCGCTTTCGCGACTGATGATTTTGCCTGCCTTGAGGGCGGCGCGAATGGCCGTCTGCAGCTGCGGAGAGTTTGCCATGATGGTGGGTTGTCCAAAAGAAAACGGGGGCGGCGCCAGCGCGGCTCACTTCGCCCCGATAAAACAAGTATCGAATCGTTAAATTTTAATGGGAAGGTTGTTGTTTGTGGAATGATTGTAGAAAAAAATATGCACAACATATCAGGATAGGGACATAGATTATTCTGCAATTGCGGTTGCGAAAGATGTATAAACATGACTATATAATACGGAAATAAGTACTGTGTAACACATTAAGAATTATTTTAGGAGGAGTCATGTCAGAGGCGACAATGACGTTTCGGTTAGATACGGATTTAAAGGCATCGTTCGCGCAGGCCGCTGCAGCAGCAGATAGAACTGCCGCGCAGTTGTTGCGGGAGTTTATGCGTAACTACGTACAGTCTCAGAAAGAGAAAAAGGAAGAAAAGGAGTACGACGCTTGGTTTCGGGCTCAAGTCCAGGAAGGCTTGGATGACATGGAGGCAGGTCGGTATATTTCCCATGAAGAGATGATGCGTTTGATCAATGAACAGAACGCACGGCTGGATCAAATAAACGGATGCTCTCGGAGCGCCGCATGAGAGCCGGGGAGAAACTCAAGCAGCATTGGACGGATAAGGCCAAAAGCGAGTTGTTGCAGATCAACGCCTACGTCAGAACAGATAATCCTCTGGCGGCGCAGGAACTTATGGTCAAAATAAGTGAAACTTTGGATTTGCTCTCTGAGTATCCGGGCATAGGCCGAGTGGGGCGAATGAAAGGAACACAGGAGTTTGTTATATCGTCCAGTTACCTATTGGTTTATAGGGTGAAACGAGACGGCTTGTGGGTTTTGTCAGTGCTGCATACGGCGCGTCGCTGGCCATAAGCGAAAATGAAAAAAGGTATAACTGTGGAACATATTCCTACAGCCGCACGGCGCGTGCGTTTCGTATTGGTGGATCCCAGCCACCCGGGCAATATCGGCTCGGCGGCTCGTGCGATCAAAACGATGGGGTTTTATGACCTGCGGGTTGTGAATCCCCGCATCATGGACTACAAAAGCGACATGGAAGCCGTGGCGCTGGCAACGAGTTCCGTGGACGTCTTGAACGCTGCAAAAACCCACATGACGTTGGAAGACGCCTTGGAAGGGGTGACGCTTGCGTGTGCTCTCTCGGGGTACAGCCGTGAATTCGGGCCTCCCATTGAGAATGTGCACGAAAGCGTGGAGCGCGCGGCGCTGCGGCTTGAAGACGCCGCCGGGGGCGACGTTGCCTTTGTGTTCGGGACGGAAAGAAGCGGTCTTACGAACGAACAGATGGCGCTCTGCCAATTTTGTTCCGCGATTGCTGCCAATCCTGAAAGTCCGAGCTTGAACCTCGCGCAGGCCGTGCAGATTACGGCCTACGAAATGCACACGGCGCTTCTTGCGGATACGCATCACGACGGGGAGCTTTACAGTTGGCAGAGCCGCTTTGAAAGCGATCGGGCGGCGCCGGTGCCGGCGATCGAAGGTTTTTTCCGGCATTGGGAAGAAGCGATGACCGCCTGCGGGGCGTTGGATCCCGAGGAACCGAAGAATCTCATGGGGATGACGCGGCGCCTTTTTTCGAGAAGCGGCCTCACGCAGCGGGAGGTGGATATGCTCCGAGGCATCTGTGCGGCGATCATCCGTTCGAAAAAAGACCGCATCGGCTCAAAAAAATTGACCGGCAATCGTTAGAATTAAAAAATTCGCCGGCGGATTTCCGGCATAAGGATTACGCGCATGTTTGAACGCATTCAGGAAGATATCAAAACCATTCTTGAAAAAGACCCGGCCGCTCAGAGTAAGCTCGAGATCGCGCTTGCGTACCCGGGGTTTCACGCCTTGGTGATGCACCGCTGGGCCTACTGGTGCTACCTGCAGGGGTGGAATGTGGCGGCCCGTGTGGTGAGCCATGCGGCGCGTTTCTTGACCGGTATTGAAATTCACCCCGCGGCCAAGATCGGCCGCCGCGTCTTCATTGACCACGGCATGGGGGTCGTGATCGGAGAAACGGCCGAAGTGGGGGACGACTGCACGATTTACCACGGCGTCACGTTGGGCGGCACGAGTCTCGGCCGCGGCACGAAACGGCACCCCACGATCGGCAAAAACGTCGTGATCGGGGCGGGGGCTCAGATTCTCGGCGGCTTTACGGTGGGAGACAACGCCCGCATCGGGTCCAACGCCGTTGTGGTGCACTCGGTGCCTGCCAACGAAACGGTGGTGGGGGTTCCTGCGCGGACGGTGTTGGAAAACCGCGCCGAAAAGAAGGCGCACGAAGCGTTTGCGGCTTACGCCGTGACGGCAGGGGAAAAAGACCCCTACTCGCAGGAAATTGAACGCCTCAAAGCAGTCGTCACCGAACAGACGAAACTCATTCAGACGATGGCGTCGCAGTTGGGGGTGAAGGCCGAACCCGAAAAGCTGGCATTGACGATTAAGCCTGCTCCCGAAAAGAAGCCCGCCCGCCGTCGTTTCACGAAACCGCAGAAGCCCGCCGAAGCTGATGTGAAAGCGTCGGAAAAGACGGATAAGCCTGCGGTTTCCGCCGGGGACGCACAGCCCGTCGCGAAAAAGAAGCCGCGTCGGCGACCCACGAAAAAGCCTGCGGCACCGGTTAAATCCGCGGAATAAACGGAAAAAGAAAACCCGCCTGAAGCAAAGATTTCGGCGGGTTTCTTTTTGGCTGCCGTCGGTGGGCGGCAGCCAATTGAGGATCAAAGGCTTTCTTTGACGACTTTCGCCAAAGCAGCGATGCCGGTGCGGATCTTTTCCGGTGGTACTGTGACAAACGAGAGCCGCAGCTTATTTTTCTGCGGATTCACGCCGTAGAAAACGGCGCCCGGCACGAAGGCGACGTTGTTGGCGACCGCCTTCTTCATCAATTCGGCGGTGTCGATCATTTCGGGGAGCGTCACCCAGATGAACATGCCGCCCGCGGGTTTCGTCCAGCTGATGTCGGCGCGTTTCGGCATGAATTCTTCCAAGGCGGCCAACATGGTTTCGGCCTGGCGCTTGTAGATTTTGCGAACCATAGGCAGGTGGCCGTCCAATAAGCCGGCGTTGAGCACTTCGGCAGCAATCAACTGCGTGAGGGTGGAGGTGTGCACGTCGCAGGCCTGCTTAAACTGAGACAGTACCGCAATCACTTCCTTGGGGGCGCAGACGTAGCCCAGGCGCAGCCCCGGGGCGAGTACCTTGGAGAAGGTGCCGAGCCGCAACGTGCGTTCCGGCGCAAAGGCGCGCACGGAAATGGGCGGTTCTTGGTCGTACCACAGTTCGCCGTAGGGATCGTCTTCAATGAGCCAGAGATCGAGTTCGCGCGCTTTTTCTGCAAGGAGCTTGCGGCGCTCCAAAGAAATCGTGAGGCCCGAAGGATTGCCGAACGTGGGCATCACGTAGGCAAAGCGGGCGCCGCGGCATTCTTCGCCCATGGCGGCCGGATTGAGTCCCTCTTCGTCCGAGGGAAGCGTCTGATAGTGCGGACGTACGAGGTCAAAGGACTGCAGCGCTCCCATGTAGGAAGGCGCTTCGACGAGAATGGTACTGCCTTCGTCCACAAACGCCTGAGCGGCAAAATAAATCGCCTGCTGCGAGCCCGACACGATCATCACTTCGTCGGACGTCGTCGGAACGCCGCGGCGGGTTTCGTGTTCGGCGATGAAGCGTTTTAATTCCTTTTCACCCGTGGCGACGGAATACTGCAGGGCGCGGGAGGATTTTTCTTCCCAAACCTTCTGAGCGGCGTCTGCAAGCGCCTTCACCGGAAACCCTTCGGGCGTGGGAAGGCCGCCCGCAAACGAAATCACTTCGGGGCGCGCCGCAAGCGCCAAGAGTTCACCGATGATTGAGGTTTTGACGGCTTGGGCCGTACGGCTCAGCGGCGGTGTTTTCATTTTTTTGTCTCCCAAAACTAGGCCGCGCGTACGGTGTTGACGACGTGGTCGAAATGGGCTTCGGTGTCTTCGTCGGGTTTCTTTGAGCAAAGGCTTGCAACAACGATGGCGACAAGGCCGAACACAAAGCCCGGAATAATTTCATACAGGCCGAACCAGCCTCCGGTGTGCCAGACGATGACGGTGACGGCGCCCACCACCATACCGGCCAAGGCACCGTTTCGCGTCATGCGCTTCCACCAGAGGCTCATCAAAATTACGGGGCCGAACGCGGCACCGAACCCGGCCCAAGCGTAACTTACGAGCGAGAGGACGAGACTCGTCGGATCCATGGCGATCCAGATCGCAAGAAGCGCCACTGCGAGTACCATGGCGCGGCCGAAATAAATGAGTTCGCGGTTGCCGGCGTTGGGGCGGATGAAGGCACGGTAGAAGTCTTCGGTGAGCGTGGAGGAGCAGACCAAGAGTTGGCAGGAAAGGGTCGACATTACCGCGGCCAAAATGGCCGACATCAGAATGCCGCCGATCCAGGGGTTAAAGAGAAGCTGCGAAAGCACGATGAAGATGCGTTCGTGATTTTCCGTGACGAGTGCGGCCTGATCGGAGTGCTGCGCAAAGTAAGCGGCGCCGAAAAAGCCCACGCACACGGCGCCCCCAAGACAAAAGAGCATCCACAAAAGCGACACGCGGCAGGCGTTGGGGATCACCTTGATCGATTTCGTCGCCATGAAGCGCACGAGGATATGGGGCTGGCCGAAGTATCCGAGGCCCCACGCCAAAAGGCTCGCAATGCCGACGAACGTTTGGTTCGTCATCATGTTGAGCATGTTGGGATTGATGCTTTCCACCTTGGCGACGGTGGCCGAAAAGCCTCCGAGGTCATAGGCGACCACAAAGGGCGTGATGACGAGTGCGATGCACATCAACGTTGCCTGAATGGCGTCCGTCCAGCTCACGGCCAAAAAACCGCCGATGAAGACGTAAAGAATCGTCGCCGCGGCTCCGGCCCAAACCGCGGTCGAATAATCCATTCCGAAGGTGTTTTCAAAGAGGCGGGCGCCGGCGACGACGCCGCTCGCGCAATAAATCGTGAAGAAAACGAGAATGACGACGGCCGCCGCAATCCGCAACACCCGACTCGTGTCCTTGAAGCGGTGCGTAAAGAAGTCGGGAAGCGTGAGGG
>PPYF01545952.1_pt1 | contig 11413 bp, 7 predicted proteins | sample 1559871 | NCBI WGS metagenome assembly PPYF01 (sample SAMN08240021, study PRJNA423297) | Human gut metagenome, whole genome shotgun sequencing project. | reverse complement strand
GAAATTCCCCCCCCCTCGGAAAAGTACACCTTTGATATAGCCGTTTCGGATATCAGGGTTGCCGACGCCGTGGTTACCGTAACTCCCAGCGATGCGCTGGCTACCTATTATTGCTCTGTCGTCAAAAAGGCCGATTTCGATAAATTGGGATCCGACGAGGCTTATCTGGACGACGATATCGATTATCTGAAGGCTCAGGCCGAAAAAAAGCAGCTGACCTTTAAAGCCTATCTGGAAACCGTAATCGCCACGGGAAGCGAACCGATCAAATTCGTCACGCTGGAGCCTTCGACCGACTACTATGCCTATGTATACGGCATTACGCCGGAGGGCCGGGTTACGTCCGATTTGAAGAAGACGCCGTTCACGACGGCGACCCCCGAACCGACGGAGCTGACCTTCGAATTCAAGGTGGAGAATATCACCATGACGGCCGCCGATATCGCCGTCATTCCCTCCGACGACGAAGCTCCCTATTATTTCGACGTGATTGCGGCGGCGGCCTACGAGGGAATGTCCGAGGACGAGATTCTCGCCGACGTTTTGGACGCGATCATTCCCGCCTATCTGACGCAGGGACCGGACGGTTACCCTGCGGAGATGTTCGAAGGAATGCTCGCTCTGAAGCCCGGAACCGAATACTATGTCTACGCCATCGGCTACGATGCCGAGAAGGAGGAACCTACTTCGGAGCTGCAGATGTACAAATTCTCGACGACGGCGCCTACGGGCGAAGCGCCTGATCTGACTTTCTCGGCCCGTGCCGGCGATGCCGACGGAAACAACACTTCGACGATGATCTACTGCACTGCCGTGTCGGAGGCCGCCGTATCCGCCAAGATGGCGTGTCTTCCGAAGCAAATCGTGGATGATTTTATCGGGCAGGGCGCTTCGCTCGAAAATATCGCCGATGCCAACGGTCAGGATGTCAAGAGCGAGGATATTGCCGCCCTGAATGCGAAGGGAGGTCTCGGCCTGACGCTGGCGGGCGACGTGATCGTGCCTTCGACGGATTATACGGTGATTTTCAAAGTCGTCTCGGCCGGCGGACGCTCCACGGTGAAGAGCGAAAACGTCTCTACGACCTCCGGTGACGTGCCGCCGTCGGACCTCACTTTCTCCATTGCGGTGACGGAGCTGAAAGCCACCTCGGCCATGGTGACCGTGACGCCCTCGAACGATACCGAGACCTATTTCTTCGATATCCAGCCCAAAAAACTGATCGACGAGAATTTTGCCGACGACGCTTCGCTGATCGCGGCGCTCGATGAAACCTATGCGAAATACGGCGGCATCGCCGGAATGCTGAGCCAAGGCGAAGACGGTTACAAACCGACCTCCCTGACGGCCGGGACCTCCTATTACGTGCTTGCCTTCGGGTACAATACGGCGGCGACGACGGCCGTTACGCGCCATGAGTTTACAACGGAGACAGCGGCGACCTCCGATCTGACGCTGTCGATCGCTATCGACACCTCGGCGGAGCCGATTCCCGGCGGTGTGACGGCTGCGATTACGGCCTCCAACGACGAAGATCCCTATATGCTCGATTTCATGCTGGCCGATGAAATCAAGGGCATGTCCGATGCCGAAATCATCGCTTCCGTCGAGCAGAAGTACGGCCAGATTATCTCGTGGCTGCTGGTGACCGGCGATTATGCGACCGCACCTACGGATTTCGGCGGGGAGCTCGCCATGATGCCCGGCGCCGAATACTATCTCGTCGCGTTCGGATACGACGGCGCTTCGGCGACGACGGGTGTCACGAAAGCCAAGTTCACGGCGGGCGCCGGGCCTGACGCTGCGGGCACCGGATTCACCTTCAAAGTCGAAGACATCACCTCCGGCGGCGCGACGGTAACCGTGGAGACGACCAAAGAGCCCGTTACCTATATCTGGGACGTGATTTCAGATGCCAGCTATACCCAGCTGGGCGGAAACGCCGAAGCGCTTGTGTCGCACGTAACGGACATGTTTGCGCTCTACGGTACGGCGCAATACGGAAATCTGACTCCCGTGCAGGTTATCGCCGGGCTGGGCGCTTGGTATTCGGGCGCTTCCTATGCGTACGGCAAACTCTCTTCCAAAACGGCCTACAGGCCTTACGCCGCATGTGTGGACCTGAGCGGCAACGTTGTCGGCACGCCTGCCGTCGGCGAAATATTCACGACGCTCGAAGCCGTAGCCGGTTCCGCGACGGTGGAGGCGGCCTATGACAAGTACTTCGACGGCGACGAGGCCGTTGCGGCCGGAGTATCATCCAATGCGTCGGGGAAAGCGTATATTCCCGTAACGGTTACCCGTTCGGCTGATGCCGCGCATTGGTACGTAGCCCTTTATACCGGCGATTATACGGACCCCGGAGCGGTTTCCGAAGCCACGATCATCAACGCGCTGAAGTCTCAGGGCGTGAAGGATGCCGCGAAGATTAATTTCACCTGCTCGTGGGATACCCAGTGCACCTTCCTCGCCGTCGCCGAAGACGCATCGGGCAATGTCGGTGAAATCTTCCGGCTGGGAGTGCGCTTCACCAAGTCCGGGGCCTCGCCCATCTCCGAACTGTCGGGAGCGTCGAAAGCCGCGGCCGCAGGCGTTAAACTACCCGTGTTGTGCAGTTCGCTGCTGCCCGGACTCGATGTCCCGAAGGTTTTCCGGCCGCTCGAAGAGCCGAACATGCCGCAGGCCGCTGCTTCGCAGTTGATAAATCTGCGCCGGGAGCGGACCTCGGCCCTGTCCGAAAAGATGGTCCGGGGTGCGGAAATGTCCGGCAACGCAGAGGCGTTATCCGGTGGCAAACCCGCTCAGATCAAATGCCTTGTCGGCATAAATGCAGGCTTGAAGCAGGCTGAAGAGGTCTCCTTGAAGACGGCGGCTGCGGCCCGGTCTCCGAAAAACAGAGTCCGGACTCCCAGAAGATAGCCTCTTCCGTATTCCTATAATCGAGCTGCGGCGCATATGCGCCGCAGTTTTTTCGTTCTGCGCGAATCTGCTGCCGGATGCCCGCAGCCTGCTGTTCCGGCCCGCACCGAGGTCCGGCATGCGTTGAAAATAAATTTTTTGAAAAAATCTGAAAAATATTTTTTGCTTCAAAAATATCACTGAATATTGCCGTCGATGATTGGATTTTGTAATCAAATGCCCCCGGATTTCTCAATATTGTAATCAAACGGCCTGCGAAACCTGATCCGGCATGCCGTTTTTCTTGTATCTGAATGATACAATTACGAATATAAATACTTATATTTGCTAACGTAATATAATTTTTAGCGTTCCTTGCCGGACGAATTGTTATATCTTGTCAATTTTATTAATTTAATTTTAAGCCTATGACGCTCAAATCTTACTTGCGCATGTTATTGGCAGCCGTGACTCTTCTGTTTGTCACCTCAGGCTGTAATGACGACGACGACAAAGTCGGACCCCCCCCCTCTTATTCGTTTAGTGTCGCTGTTTCGAATGTAGCCCAGACCGAAGCTACCGTAACGGTAACTCCCAGCAACGACCAAGCTACCTACTATTATGCGGCTGTAAAGAAGGCCGAGTTCGACACGTTCGAGTCCGACGCGGCCTATGCCCAGCATATTCTCGACAATCTGAAAGCTATCGCGGATAAGAAGGTGCTGCCGCTCAGCGAGTATCTCGCAACGGCCCTCGTCAAGGGAAGCGCACCGCAGAAAATCACCGATCTGACGGCCGGCACCGACTACTACGCCGTTGCGCTCGGCATGCTGACGGACGGCCGCTTCACCTCCGATCTGGTGAAAGAGGCGTTCAAGACGGACGATGCTCCGGAGCCTGCTCCTGAATTGACCCTTTCCATGAGAGCGGGCGACGCCAGCGGTGCGAACACTTCTTCGTATGTCACCTGCCATATCAAGTCCTCGGATATAGTTTCGGCAAAAGCGGCATTCCTTATGAAATCTGCTGTCGATAAGGCGCTTGCCGAGGGAAAAACGCTTGCTGAGATTTTGGCCGGAGTTACGACTGATCCGACACTTAAGACTGAGCAGGTTGAGAAGATAAACAGCGCTGACGGTTATGACCTGCCTTGCCGCGGTGTGCCTGCTGCTACGGCGGTTACGGCGATTGTTTCCGTTACGAGTGCCAATGGAAAAACAACGGTCGATTCAGCTTCGGCAACTACTGATGCTGCTCAGGGCGGCGATTTGACTTTTACTATCGCTGTAACGAATATCGGAGCGAAAGGCGCTGATATTAACATTACTCCGTCTAATAATTCCGATACCTATTATTTTGATATTTATCCGGCTTCCGTTGTCGATCAGATACCTGATGACAATCAGTTGATTGCAGCTATTATTGGCGCGAATGACGGTGATGTTACCAAATATTTGTCTACGGGTCCTGATGGCTATTCTAAGGAGCTGATAGAGCAATATATTCCTTTTGATCCTGAAACGGAATATTGTGTAGTCGCTTTCGGATGTAACGGAACTGCTGGAACAACGGCAGTGACCAAAGAGAGGTTTACCACACTTGCAGATGACGGTGAAACGGGCGATGGTCCGGAACTGACTTTGACACTTCGTGCTGGAGATGCTAATGGTGCAAATACAGACACTAAGGTTTATATGGGAGCCTATGCTCCGACTGCAACAGGTGCGTATTATGGAGTATTTTTAACTTCGGATGTTGAAAAAGTACTTGCTCAGGGAGCTTCTTATGATGCTATAGTTACTCAGAACGGAACAGATATGTCTACTAAAGACGGATGGTTGGACGGGCTTGTTCAGAATCCCGGAATTGGAGTAACCTTTAGTGGATTAGATCCCGCTACTTCCTATACTTGTATTTTAAAAGTTACGGATTCGGCTGGTAAATCGACTACAAAGCATGTCGCAGCCACTACTGAAGGTGGTGGGGAGGCTTCCGATGCTTACAAGGCATGGCTCGGTACGTGGACTTTAACCAGCACTTCGTCTGAGGTGAATGCTGCGCCGCTTTCTTTCGACGTTACGTTCATTCAGGGGGTTGCTAATTCATCCTATAAATTACAAGGATGGGGCATTACTACGATTCGTGACCAGTCGCAGATTCTTCCGTCGGCTAAATTCGATAGTGCTACCGGAAATTTTGAGATATTGGAAGGCCAGAGTTTATATACCGATCCGGAGGATGGAAGTGTCCTGACTCTTACAGGACGGGCACTTTTGCAGGGAAAATATTATATTATTAACGGTGGTTATCCCGGATTTACCGGAAAGCTTAATGCAGATAAAAACTCAGCAACGATTACTCTATATCAAGGAAGTGTCGAGGGAATGGGTAATTTTACTACCAGTTCGATGGACTTCTTCTGGGTTCTTGGACAAGATATTTATTGGCAAAAGGCAGCTGAAGGATATACCGATAAGGATTATCCGATAGGTCCTTATACAATGACAAGGAAGAGTTCAGGTGCTTCTGTAGCTGCTTCGAAGTCTGCTGCTACAATTCTGCATGCAAGTAAACTGTCGAGTGTACTTTCTGGATGTACAGTTCTGTCAACTTCAGTTAAGCAGAATGGCGTGGTATTCGAAAGCCAAGTAGCAATGCCGAGCTCGCTTGTATTCGATCGTCCTGCTGCGTCGGGGACTGTCATTGGCAACAGTGGGAAATTTGAAAATGCTGGATTGAAAAAGCAGATTTCAAATAACTTGGATAATAACACGGATTTCCAACTCTTGAATAGGTTGTAAGAGTTTGAATAATCATATCGAACTGCGGTCCAATTTGGACCGCAGTTTTTTTATTGGAAATATATATGTGCTTCGGACATATGGAGACGGTTTGTGAAAATTTTCATCGGAAAATGAAATAATACGCCTGATTTATTGTGTATTTGAATAATTCAGATATTTTTCCTGCGGCTTTTTATTATTCACCCACTTAAATAATTTAAGCTTTGAAAAAATCCTACTTGTTCCCAAATTTCCTACTGCCGCTATTCGGTGCATTGGCGGTATAGAAGTGATAAGTACAAACGTGTCGTTCTTTACTACGATAGACGGCGGCATTGATCAAATTTCACGGACCGATAAATCGCTGAAACTACGTTTTACAAAATGCGGTGTTTATCAGATATTGGCAACACGGAATTATCGTGATCTTGCGAACCCGTCGGGGCCGATTATGCTCCAACAGGCAACCATTACTTGTCGGGTGGCGTCGCCTGTGGCAAGCATCGAAGGTCCGAGTTCTGTAGCACTCGGTAAAGTTTATAATTTCAGTGTCAATTTTGAAGATCCTGATTATCCTGATCCCAATCTGGAAATCACGGAATCGGTTTTTAATGATCCGCAGTGTACGATTATCAATAACGACGGAGCAGGGAACTATTTGATTCGTTTCGACCAGCCGGGTGCGTATGCGATTAAACCCGGCTTGACATGGGCTAACTCTTCCGATGTTATGAAGGTCGGTCCACATTATTGTGTGGAGGTGTTTTTCAGACCGGAGATGAATTATGGGTTCAGAAAAGGTATTTCTAAACTAGGTGTAATGTATCTGAATCATATTAATTTGTGCGATCAGCAACAAGATGTTTATGCTTCTTTGCCATATAGAGTGTATTTCAAGTATAAAGAGGTGGGCATAAGGTCTAATGGAATTGCTTTTGAGGTCGTTGATTGGAAAGAAATCCGTCAGGCGGCTGGAGAGTCTGGAAAAGTTATTATGCCTGCTACGACAACTCCAATGGATGGCATTTTTATGGGGCCTAATCCGGATCTTCCCGGAGATTATTGGAAAATAGAGATTCCGAGAGATAGATGCTATTCTTTGGAAGAAGCTGGAGGAATTGTTATTCCGGGAAAACCGATTGAATAACTTTCTCAGCCCAACGCCTAAACAACACGCCCGAAGCATAATGCTTCGGGCGTGTTGTTCCATGTTGTAACCGTGCGTTATTCCGGAATGATCGCCTCGCTGGGGCAAACGCCTGCGCAGGTGCCGCAGTCGATGCAGGTGTTGGGGTCGATTACATAGATATCGCCAGCCGAGATAGCCTCTACCGGACATTCGCCGATGCAGGTACCGCAGGCAACGCAGGAGTCGGTGATTTTGTAAGCCATTTTTGAAAAATTTATTTGTTAATGTGTGTATGTAATGACAAATATAGAAACTTATTTGATAATATCAAAACCCGTATAGGGAATCAGCGCTTCGGGAATGCGGATGCCTTCGGGGGTCTGGAAGTTTTCGAGCAGGGCGGCGACGATGCGCGGCAGGGCCAGCGACGAGCCGTTGAGCGTGTGCGCCAGCTGGGTTTTCTTGTCGGCGTCCTTGTAGCGGAGCTTGAGACGGTTGGCTTGGAACGATTCGAAGTTCGAGACGGAGGAAACCTCCAGCCAGCGTTTCTGCGCTTCGGAGTAGACCTCGAAGTCGTAGGTGAGCGCCGAAGTGAACGACATGTCGCCGCCGCACAGACGCAGGATGCGGTAGGGCAGGCCGAGCGACTTGACGATCGACTCGACATGCGCCACCATGCCGTCCAGCGCTTCGTACGAGTTCTGGGGCAGGCTCAGCTGCACGATCTCGACCTTGTCGAACTGGTGCAGGCGGTTCAGGCCGCGCACGTCCTTGCCGTAGGAACCGGCTTCGCGGCGGAAGCAGGGGGTGTAGGCGGTCATTTTTACGGGGAAATCCTTTTCGTCGAGGATCACGTCGCGGTAGATGTTCGTGACGGGAACTTCGGCCGTGGGGATCAGGTAGAAGTTATCGGCCGTGGCGTGGTACATCTGCCCCTCCTTGTCGGGGAGTTGTCCCGTACCGAAGCCCGAAGCCTCGTTGACCATGATCGGCGGCTCGACTTCGAGATAGCCGGCTTTGGTGTTGCAGTCGAGGAAGTAGTTGATCAGCGCCCGCTGCAGGCGTGCGCCCTTGCCCTTGTAGACGGGGAATCCGGCGCCCGTGAGCTTCACGCCCAGATCGAAGTCGATGATGTCGTATTTGCGGGCCAGCTCCCAGTGGGGCAGCGGGTTTTCGGGCAGTTCGGTGTAGCTTTCGACGAGTTTTACGACGAGGTTGTCCTCTGCGGTTTTGCCCTCCGGGACGATCTCGGCGGGGAAGTTGGGCAGCGTGACGATCGCGGCCTGCAGCTCCTCCTGCACTTCGCGCGATTCGGCCTGCAGGCGGTTCGATTTCTCCTTGAGGTCGGCGACGAAGCGTTTGCGCTCCTCGGCCTCTTCGCGGCGGCCCTGACCCATCAGCGCGCCGATCTCCTTGGCGGCTTTGTTCTGCGCGGCCAGCGTATTGTCCAATTCTACCTGAATTGCCTTGCGGCGGTCGTCCAGCGTTTCGATCTTTTCGATGACGGGTGCGGCGTCCACGCCCTTTTTGGCCAGTTTGCGGATCGCGGCCTCTTTGTCATCGCGGATTTGCTTTAGCGTAAGCATACTATCTGTTGATTTTTGAGTATTCGTATTACAAACCGCAAATTTATAAAAATAGCGGCAATTTGTATCTTCTTATCGAGGAAAAAGGTTATTTAGGTTGACAATGCTGGTGAAAATCCTTATATTTGCAGATATAACGAATAAAATCATTGCTTATGACATAAACGGCTGATCTAAATTGTGATTACATATAAAAAGCGTTAGCTTTTACTAGTCATTGGAACTTCGACACTTTCAAACGGCTACTAGAAAAGCGAAGACGCTCACGTTTCACGACGTGGGCTTTACTTCGTTGATAGCCAAGGTTGTCGAAGACCTCAATGATCAATGGAAGTTTTGTCCCACGTTTTTTATATATTTTAAGGACTCAAACTGAATTTGCTATGGGGCTGGCATGTAAATAATAAAGAATACTATGGATAGAACATTAAGTATGGTAATAGTGTCGTTTGTATTGGGGGCACTCGTAAGTATCACCATTCAAGCTTGTGGTGGAGATGAAAATAAATTTGAACAAGATTGCGGTAGTGGTAATTCCACGTCTTCAGCAAATTGTGAGTGTTCTTGGGAATCTCAGAATATGGCTTATTATGAAATTTGTGATGAAAATGGTCAGATTAGTAATCGTTGGGATTATGTTTATGACAATAAAGGGAGAATGGTAGAGGCAAAATCAGTGCAGTATCAGAAAGGTTATCCTAGTGGTAAAAGATATTTAAGTTTTGTAAATCATAGTGTGTATACTTATTCTGATTCAGGCGATTGTAGGTACGGAAGGACTGTTTCGACTCTTTATAATGAGGATGGAAGTGTGATGCGTGAAGACCAAAGTAGTGAAAAGATGATTTTATACATAAAATAGAAGTTTATGCGAAAATATATGATGTTACTTGGAAAAGAGAGTTTCTGGTTATTGGGGGTAGCTGCGATTGCTTTCTGTGTGGGGATTATTATTTCAGTGGATTGGTTGACGAATATATGTTGGTCAATTGTTGCAGCAACGATTGTCTATGGAGTGACTGTAGTTTTATCTCGGTATTCAGAGCGTAAATATCGGAGCATATTTTTACGCAAATATGTCAGTGCCTTATTGGAGGTAGGAGTAAATCTGTTTCAAAATATTACTTCGAAAAATAGCTCGGTAATTCCATTAGATGTGGATATTGAAAAAGCTTGCCAAACTTTGGATTTGTCCATATCTCCCTCTTTAGCATATCATTTTCATGGAGATGATTTTAATTGGATGAGATATCTGGATGATTGCCGTTCGCAGATTGAAAGTAATGTACATGAGATTATTATGATAGCTCAACTTGATTATCCTGAATTTGGTGTTGTTGTTGATAATTTATATGATAATTTTAAGAAAGTACATCGTTCTTTTTATTTAGCTTACTATATGGAAGATGGATGTAAGAAAGCATCGACAGTCCCTTTTTTAGCGAGTAATGTAAAGAATTTGGCTTCTTCTTTTTTGAAAGTTAAAGAGTATGTGGAAGTTTTTTAATTGAATGAATGCTTGAATTAAGGAAGTGAGGTTTCCTAGATTGCTATTGATAGTAGGTTTTTGATATGTGATTTTGTGATATTTTTCAAGAACGGTTATCAATTCTTTGTCTTGTGTTTTTTCGGCTTCGGCTCCGGTTTTTGTCGGGGAATTTGTTATTTTTGCAAAAAATAAAGCATGAACTTCGTCGAACTACTCGCTCCCGCCAGAGATTTGCAGTCGGCCGTCGCTGCCGTGGATTACGGCGCCGACGCCGTCTATATCGGCGGTGCGAAGTTCGGGGCGCGCCATGCGGCGGGCAACAGCGCGGAGCAGATCGCCCGCGTCGCGGAGTATGCCCACCGTTACGGCGTGCGGGTGCATGCCACGCTCAATACCCTGATTTACGACGACGAACTGGAGACCGCCGAGCGGCAGGCCCGCGAGCTGATCGCGGCCGGGGTCGATGCGCTCATCGTGCAGGACATGGCTCTGCGGCGGATGGATCTTCCGGTCGAGCTGCACGCCTCGACGCAGGTGTGCAACATGACGCCCGAACAGGCGCGTTTCCTAGGCGAATGCGGTTTTGCCCGCGTGATTCTCGAACGGGCGCTGTCGCTCGACGAGATACGGGCGATATGCGCCGCGACGAACGCCGAAGTGGAGTGTTTCGTCCACGGGGCCATCTGCGTGGGTTACAGCGGCCGCTGTTTTCTGTCGCGGTCGATGTCCGAGCGGAGCGGCAACCGCGGCGCATGCAGCCAGCCGTGCCGCCTGACCTACGATCTGACCGACGGCTGCGGACGCACCTATCTGGCCGGAAAACACCTGCTCTCGGTCCGCGACCTGAATCTTTCGGCACACGTCGGCGAGCTGCTGGATGCCGGCGTCAGGTCGCTGAAAATAGAGGGGCGTCTCAAAGACATCAATTATATCCGCAATACGGTGGCCTATTACCGCCGCGCGGTGGACGATGCGCTGGCCGTGCGGCCGCACCTGCGGCGTGCTTCGGCCGGTGAAAGCGTCGCGGACTTCACGCCCGATACGGCCAAGAGTTTCACCCGCGGGGAGTCTGAATACTTCTTTGCGGGCAAACGTGCTGGCGTGGCGTCGTTCGACACGCCGAAGGCGGTCGGCGAATATGCGGGCCGCGTGACGCGCGTCGAAAGGACCCGTTTCCGGCTCGACCGGGCGCATACGCTGGCCGCCGGCGACGGCATCTGCTTCCTGACGCCGCGCGGACTGGTCGGAACCAATGTCAATGCTGCCGACGGCGACTGCGTGACGCCCAACCGTATGGAAGGGATCGCTCCGGGATGCGAGGTCTACCGCAATTACGACCACCGCTTCAACCAGCTGCTCGAACGGAGCCGTACGCGGCGCGTGATTCCGGCCGCGGCCGTGGTGACGGCGTCGGCGGAGGGGGTGACGTTCCGCTATACCGACTGCGAAGGGGTGGCGGCTGTCGCCGAACGCCGCATCGCTTTGGAACCTGCGAATAATGCCGAAGCGAACGCCGCCGCCCTGCGGA
>PPYF01545950.1_pt1 | contig 11415 bp, 8 predicted proteins | sample 1559871 | NCBI WGS metagenome assembly PPYF01 (sample SAMN08240021, study PRJNA423297) | Human gut metagenome, whole genome shotgun sequencing project. | reverse complement strand
TTCACACGGTTGGCACGGATCTTCGCCGTGGCAAGGTTCTCGGTTTCACTGCCCAGCGAGTTGCAGTAGCCGTCAACCAATAGCGGCAGCTTGCCGTCAAGAATTGTTGCTTTGTTTTTTTCGATACACTCCAGCAGGCGGGCAAGCTCTGTGTCATTCCCATTCCAGGGCACGTAGAACATGTCTTCCCTTGGCACGAAGCGGAAGGTGTAGGTCGTGTCTGCTTTCTGCTGCGCCATGACAGGCATTAAAATGAGAAGAAATAAAAGAAATGTAAGGGATTTTTTCTTCATAAATGAAACAGAATATTAGGTTTTGATAACTGTATACCTAACAAAATTAAGAAAAAAATGATTTTTTCTTTTTGAAAACAGTATCATTTTTTCCTGAATATCATTTATTTCCCTTACATCTTCTGTTTTTTGCGGATGGAGCAATTTTAAATTGCAGATAGAGCAACTCTAATTGTTCATAACTCCATTTTTTCCTGTTGAAAAAATGTTTTTCTATCCGGCAGAAAGCTTTTTTCTCCACTTGGCAGGAGTATATCCCTCCTGCTCGGTGAAGGTTTTTATAAAATAGCTTTGTGAAAGGAAGCCCGACTCTTCCGATATTTTCAGAATCCCCATTTCAGGATGCTCTCTCAGCAAAGTTTTGGCATATTCCAGTCGCAAACGGGTCATCCATTCGCGAAAGGAAACCTTATATTTCTCCTTAATGTAAATGGCCAGATAAGTGCGGTTCGTATCCAGCTTTTTGGCCACATCCTGTATGGTCAGCCCCGGTTGTGCATATTCCCTGTTTTCCAGCCAGGGACCCATACGGCTCTCTATGCTTTCATAATATTTAGGTCCTTCCTTTTTTTCCTTTTCCCCCACCGGCTCCGACTCTATTTCCAAGGTACGCTCCACCTGCTCGTGAAAAAGCATGTAATTCTGATAGGAACAGAACAGATAGATATAAAAAGGAATAGAGGACAAAATCCACCAGTTGATGTATTCATCGGGCAGGAAAGTCAGCAGTCCGCAACCCACACCATAAATAACTGCCCAATAGGTAATGACATTCATCCATTTGACATAAACCCCTACATTTTCCGAATGAAGGTCATCAAACGAACGGGTGGCCTGCCGATAGGTGTTGATAAGCCGCACGGAAAGCCACACACCATAACTCAGCAACAACCCCGCCAGCAGACCGATATCCACGCTTTGGCGCATTGAGGCCGAAGGCACACAAAACAAGACATAAGTGGACACACCGGTAAAAAGAACCCAAAGAAACAAATGGACGGCAAACCGGCGAAAGGTAAGATAAAAACGGTTAAGCAGCGTCATCAAGGCCGAACTGAACAGCCAATAACACAAAAAATAAGTGGACAGATTCATCAGAATGGCAGCCTGCTGACTGATGAAGCGTATGCCGCAGAACAGATGCACGGAATAGTTGGCCGAAAGGGCCAGCAGGGCCACTCCCATAATCCGCCGCGACCGCAGAAAATTCCGGTATACGTTTTTCTCAGGAGTTGGAGCCAACAGAAAAAAGAAACTGAAAAACAGCATCAACGACAAGCTTACGCACAACGAAAACTGATAAACAATGTGATTCATAAGTTCTGGAATAATTACAGTCCGTGCGCCTCATTCCGGTATGCGGACCAGACAAAGATAGTATAATATTTTTTGAGTAACCTTTATTTCTTTCAGTTTTGGTTTTATTTTTTTTATCCTCCGATGCCACGGCATGATTATCCTGACCGGAAACCCCAATCAGGAAAACACAGGCAGAAACCGCGATGCGTGCAGGACGGCAATGCAGGGACCGGCGATGCAAGGGACAGGCGATGCAGGGATAGGCGATGCAGGGATAGGCGATGTAGAGATAGGCGATGTAGAGATAGGCGATGTAGGGACGTACCGGCAGGTGCGTCCGACATGTCAACCGGCCGAAGGATGCTACTACAAAGAACGGATGCCACTGCACCTCCGCAGGCCGACCCTTTGCATACCGTCTTTTAATAAGAGTCTGTGCGCTGTGCCGGCATCCGTTCATTTTGAAAAACAACGGACGCACCTTGTCGGTACGTCCCTACATCTCCTTGCTGACCGGCAACCGAAATCAAGGATATGGAGGAAAAGGAAAAAAGAGAATACGGCCAACGTGTCTCTGTATGTTTTCAACATTTTCTAAACTTCCATTTCCTTATTTTGTGAAATAGTAAGTCCTTCTCTATATTTTTTAGGAGAAATACCTAAATTTCTTTTTACATATTTTCCAAAGAAAGACAAATTTTCAAAATTCAGTTCATTGGCTATTTCTTTAATACTTTTTTCAGAACTCTTCAATAAACACACGATGTCTTTCATCACGTAACTTGTAATCAATACGGAAGCTGTATCACCGGATATATCCTTACAAATTGAGGATAAATATTTTGGAGTAACGAATAAACGGCTGGCATAATAATTCACAGAACGTACTTTTGGATAAGACGAAACAAGCAGTTCGATGAAAGCATTGAACAGATAATTTGAAGACTTGAAAGAAGATTGGGCAGACATGATGTTGATATGAATATAATTCTCAATGGAATCCTGAAACTCATAAAAAAATGCCTGTAGAAGAGCATTGATGAGTTCCTTTTGATGACGATGGGTTGGGCCTGTCAATTTGGAGTGCAACAAGTTATAATATTGGCAAAAAAGTAGACTCTCCTTTTCGTTCAGGTGAATAATCGGATGTTCTTCTATATACAAGCGTGAATTCCAACTGGAACAGGAAGATGAAGCCAAAAATATGCGTTTGGCATATTCTGATGAAAGACAAAATCCGTAGCAGGTAAGGTCCTTATTGAAAGTTTCTATTTTTAGTAATGTCTGTGGAGGACAAATCAACAGGTCATTAGAATACATATCATAGGGATTATTATTGACTAACAAAGAAGTACTTCCTTTCAAACATAAAATGGCCAAAGCAAAATCAGTTTTTATTATGGAGTTGTGTGTAATGTTATTCAATTCATTTTGTTGGTTCAAAACAATAATTTCTTCGTCCTTATAAACTGCCACTTTTTCAATGATTTCACTACTCGACATTTTTACTAGTTCGATTTCCTTTTCCATACCTTATTTAATCTAGTTTGTATGCAAATAAACAGAATGTTTTCCATTTTTTACTATTCCATATTTCCTCATGTATGTCCAATAAATGAAATCATTCTTCACATATGGAAAAAAAGAACATTTCCCAGGTAATCTGTATGTTTAGTTTTTCATGCAATGCTTATTTCTTTGTGCCCGAAATTAACTGAAATACATCAAATTTATGAAGAAAAATTATTTCGTAACCATTTGCCTTCTTTGTATAACGCTTATCGGGTGTAAGGATAGTGAAAAGGGTATACATCAAGTAGAACCGGTAACAGTCAAGGTGATGAAAGTAAATTCATCCGTACATAATGCAAACGTGCGTTATTCCGGAACCGTGCAAGAAGAAAAAGGGAGTTCGTTGAGTTTTCCTTTAATGGGAAGAGTTAATTCAGTACATGTGGAGTTAGGTAGTAGAGTACGTCAAGGACAATTATTGGCAACACTCGATGAAGTCTCGATGAAAAATGCTTACCAAATGGCAAAAGCCGGTTTGGAACAAGCAGAAGATGCATACCGACGGATGAAAGAATTACATGAAAAAGGGAGTCTGGCTGACATAAAATGGGTAGAGATACAGAGTAAGCTTCAACAAGCCCAGTCGATGGAGACTGTAGCAAGAAAAAATCTGCAGGACTGCAAATTATATGCTCCATTTGATGGTGTGATAGCAGAAAAAGACTTGGAAGAAGGACAAAATGCAGTACCTGGTGTACAGGTGATGAAAATCGTATCTGACGAGAGGTTAAAAGTGCGGATTTCCGTACCAGAAACAGAAATCACAAAAATAGCAAAGGGGCAAAAAGCCGTGATAGACGCACCTGTATTAAAGGGTATTAAGGTTGAAGGAGTGGTGACAGAAAAGGGGATACAGGCCAATCCCTTATCAAGATCTTATGAGGTAAACATTGGTATTCGCACCAACAATACAGGATTACTTCCGGGTATGGTGACAGAGGTGTGGCTACAGGATACCGATAAAAGTGAAGCATTTGTATTACCTGCCGACGTGATTCAATTGGACGAAAGCAACAGTTATTTTGTGTGGGTGAAAGATGTCAAAGGGAAAGCGTCAAAGCGTGTGATAACGTGCGGACAATTTACGGCAACAGGAGTCAGGGTTGTTTCCGGACTCCATGATGGGGATGAAGTCATTATAGAAGGACAACAAAAAGTATGTGAAGGTACACCTTTGACATTATAAAAGAATAAAACCATGGAAAAGAAAAGAAATATAGTGGAATGGGCCATGCACTATCGTCAGATAGTTATTTTGATAACATGTTGCCTGGTTGCATTCGGTATATACAGTCTGCCACAGATGCAGAAAAATGAATTTCCTGATTTTACGATACGGCAAGGTATGGTAATTGCCGTGGCGCCGGGTAATACTGTCAATGAAATGGTGGAACAGGTCACCAAGCCTCTGGAAGACTACATATTTTCATATAAAGAGGTGAAAAAAGAAAAAACCTTTTCTACCACACGTGATGGCATCGTCTTTATACAAGTGGAACTGAATGATGAACTGAACAACAAAGACGAATTCTGGAGTAAGTTCAAACACGGTGTGGCTACTTTCAAATCGCAACTTCCACCCAATGTTCTTGCTATTCAGGTTATGGATGATTTCGGAGACACATCGGCTCTTCTGATAACCATGGAAAGCAAAAGCAAGACTTATCGGGAATTGTCGGATTACATGGATGAACTGAAAAGTCGTCTGCGCCGTATCAACAGTGTAGGGCGTTTAACGGTAAGTGGAGAAAAGACCGAACAAATCTCCATATACCTGGATCCGGAGCGGCTGTCACATTACGGACTGAACGAACAGCTGATAGCCGGACAACTATTTGCCAAAGGATTTGTAACCACAGGCGGACGCATACAGACGCCTCAGTATGTATTGCCAATACACGTAGAAAAAACATTCAATACCTTATATGACATACAACAACAGATTGTGTATAGCGACGCCTCCGGAAATGTGGTACGTCTGCAGGATGTGGCCCGTGTGGTAAAGGAATATCCTCATGCCGAAAGCTATATCAAGAATAACGGAACGAAGTGTATTCTGCTGAGTGTTGAAATGAAAAAGGGAAAGAACATTGTACAGATGGGAAAAGACATAGACAATGTTCTGGAAGAATTTAAGAAAGAACTTCCTTCTGAAGTCAATATGTTCCGTATCACGGACCAGGCGCAAGTGGTAGCCGACAGTGTCAATACATTTTTACGGGAACTTGTAATCGCCATCGCAGCCGTAGTTATTGTTGTCATGCTATTGCTACCGCTACGTGTGGCACTGGTAGCCGCGTCTACGATACCGATTACCATTTTCATTTCACTCGGACTTTTCTATGCTTTCGGCATAGAACTGAATACTGTGACACTGGCCGCATTGATTGTGACTTTGGGTATGATTGTGGACAATTCCATTGTCATCATAGACAGCTATCTGGAAAAGATTGGAGAAGGTATGTCACGCTGGCATGCTTCCGTTTATAGTGCCACACATTTCTTTAAATCCATCTTTTCGGCTACTTTGGCCATCAGCATCACTTTCTTTCCGTTTCTGATAGTGATTCCTGGTATGATACACGATTTTCTGCTGAGTTTTCCCTGGGCCATTACATTGATTTTAGGCATATCCTTACTGGTAGCCATGTTGCTGGTGCCTTTTATGCAATTCTGGTTTATCAGAAAACCTGTTCCTACATTAAAGAAAGGATTCTCATTCATGACTTTCCTGCAAACCTATTACAACAAGTTGTTGGACAAGTGTTTTGCTCATCCGTATGTAACTCTGTCCGTAGGTGTCCTTTCTGTTTTGACGGGTATATTCCTGTTGGGAAAATTACCTCAGAAGCTGATGCCGGTGGCAGACCGAAATCAATTTGCCGTAGAGATTTACTTACCAACAGGAACATCTGTAGAAGAAACAGCCCACGTTGTTGACACCATGGAAAATGTTCTCCGACGGGATGAAAGAGTTGTGTCAGTCACATCATTTGTAGGTTGTTCCTCGCCACGTTTCCATACCGCCTATGCCCCGCAATTGGGAGGTACGAATTATGCGCAACTGATTGTGAATACGAAAGGAAACAAAGAAACGGTGGAGTTGCTGGACGAATATTCACCCCGTTATACTGATGCCTTTCCCAAAGCACGGGTAAGATTCAAGCAAATCAGTTTCAGCCAGTCGGTATATCCGATAGAACTTCGTCTGAGCGGCGAGAATATGGATTCACTGAAAATCATCGCTGAAAAATATTTGAATGTACTGCGCCAGATGCCGGAAATACGTGTGGCACAGACCAATTTCAGCGAACCACAGACCTCGGCCAAAGTGGTTTTAAAAGAAGATGAAGCTTCCCGACTGGGTATTCAAAATATGCAATTGGAAACTACGCTGGCCATGAGATATGGCAATGGCATAAATGTGGCCAATGTATGGGAAGGTGATTATGACATTCCCGTAACGCTTAAAAGTGAACAGGCCGACTGTGCCGGTTTTTCCGATTTGGAAAATGAATTGATACCGGTTTTGGGTGGAACACAAGTACCTTTACGTCAAATCGCAGAAGTAATCCCTACAGTAAAGGATGGACAACTGGTTCGAAGAAATGGTATTTATACAATTACCGTCATGGCCGATGTTTGTCGCGATGTGAATGTAACAGCACTGACCCGCGTAGTGAAAGAAAAACTGGCAACTATATCTTTGCCTGACAACATAACACTCACGTATGGGGGCGACGACGAACAGGATAATGAAAATCTGCCTCCCATTATGGGGGCACTGGCTATTGCCGCATTTATCATCTTCTTTATTTTATTAGCCCATTTCAAACGTATAAGCATTGCATTACTAATATTCACAAGTATGACCCTATGTATTTTCGGAACATCAGTAGGAGTACTTTTACAAGGTGTTGACTTTGGCATGACATGTACGCTGGGCATCATCAGTCTGATGGGAATTATTGTGCGTAATGGCATCATTATGATTGATTATGCCGAAGAACTGAGAGTTACAGAAAAACTTTGCGTTCATGATGCCATTTATCATTCTGCTCGTCGCCGTATGCGGCCTATTTTCCTCACTTCCGCCGCAGCTTCCATGGGAGTCATCCCCATGATATTGGGTAAAAGCGGATTATGGATGCCTATGGGAACTGTAATTTGTTACGGAACACTGATTACGATGCTTTTTCTGCTGACTGTATTACCAGTGTCATATTTATTGATTTTCAGAGGAAGCACACGAAAACGTGCAAAAATGGAAGCGTTGGAAAATGCATAAGAAATATTCATAATACATCTTAAGGAACATCATTATGAGAACCAATAAACATAAAAAAAACTTTTTGCTGTTGGTGTGCATGTTGTGCATAAATTTTGTTTTCGGACAAAAAGCATATACTCTTGACGAATGCATTCAGGCAGCCTTGACCAACAATGTTCGAATAAAAAACGCTGACAATGAACTGGAAATGGCAAAACAGGAAAAACAAAAGGCCTTTACCAATTATTTTCCCAACATCAATGCAACCGGTGCTGGTTTCATTGCAGACAAAGGACTTGTGCAAATGGAATTGGCGCCCAATCAAAACATATCCACGCTAAAAAATGGTATTACAGGAGGAATAGGGGCTTCTCTGCCCCTATTTACCGGCGGACAGATTGTCAACGGGAATCAATTGGCCAAAGTGGGAATAGAAGTAAAGCGTTTGCAGCGTAATTTGTCTGATAATGAAGTGAGCCTGACCACTGAACAGTATTTTTGGCAAATTGTCAAACTGGAGGAAAAACTGAAGACACTGTCAAAGGTTGAGATTCTGTTAAAACAACTTATGAACGATGTAGAAGCTGCGGTGCAGGCTGGAGTCGTAACACGAAACGACTTGTTGCAGGTACAACTACGCCAAAACGAAACGAAAAGCAATCGTTTGCAATTGGAAAATGCGTTATCCGTGGCCCAAAGTATGCTCGCACAGTATACAGGACTTGCGGCTGATACCTTGAAAATCGAATTTTCCATGAACGACCAACTGCCTTTACGTCCCGACAGTCTTTATCGTGATCCGGAACTGGCTTTGGAACAAACTCATGAATATGCCTTGCTGCAACAAAATGTGAAAGCCAGTCGTCTGGAATATAAAATGGCTGTGGGAAAAAACCTGCCAACAATCGCCATAGGCGGAGGATATGTATATCATAATTTTTTACCGAAAGACCAGCGGTTCTGGACTGGATTTGCTACGATATCTTTACCCTTGACCGGATGGTGGGGAGGAAGTCATTCTATTAAAAAGCAAAAGCTGCAAGTAAGAAATACTGAAAATCAGTTGACCGACCAAGGAGAATTACTCATTATTCGCATGAAGAATGCGTGGAACGGCGTTAATGAAGCCTACGAGCAAATGAAAATATCCCGTTTGTCCATAGAACAGTCCACGGAAAATCTACGCTTAAACACTGATTATTACAAGGCTGGAACATGTACCATGAGTGATTTGCTCAACGCCCAGACTATGTATCAACAGAGTTGTGACAAATACGTGGAAACCTATACGGATTACGAACTGAAAAAAAGAGAATATCTGCAAGTGACGGGAAGAAATTAAATCAATTTTTTCTTGTAAATAAAAGGTTGTAAAAATGATTTCGACAACCTTGTACATTATACATTGTAGCATCAGCCTCACAGGGAACAAGTCAGCAAAAGCAACCTTTTCCTGTGAGGCTGATCAGAACAATACCAACCGATAAAAATGATGGCTACACCTCCCTGCTGGCCAGCAACCGGAATCGGGGAAAAGACGTGGCTAAATATAAAATTACTATAAATAGTAAGCACTCGCATTTAAATTGACCCATTATTTCAGCCATATTCCTTTTTTTGTGATTATATTTGCTATTACTTACAAACAATTTATATTCAGAAAGATGTATTTTGTTTAATGTTGATAATTAGGTTGCGCTGATAAAATTTGAGAACAAATAGAACGATTTTAATATAGAGGTTTATCTTTTCGATATCATTATTTTAATATTTCAAATTATGGATGCTTATAAAATAGGTGAGTGGGCCGGTATAGTATGGCGACTCTTGAGTAAGGAAAATCGTGAAATGACATTTGAAGAAGTCATGAAAGCAACAGGGCTGGACGACCGGCAACTGGCTGGCGCAATTGGTTGGCTGGCTCGTGAAGGCAAAATCATATTTAATGCCCCTCACGACGGAAAACTGGCTAATCTGAACTTGATGCTCAATCTTTATATCGGATAAAGATTCAGTTCATACAAAAAAAATAGAAGCCCCCGGCAACAGTCGAAGGCTCCTGTTTTTTTATCCTCATCATATTACTTGTTCAATAACCGTCTATACAACCTTTCTCATTACTGCACATCCGCACATTTTGAAAAACGTCGGACGCACACCTTGTCGGTACGTCCTTGTATGCCCCTTGCTCAACCCCAATCAGGGATAAGGAGGCAGAAGCAGAAATCGCGGCGATGCGTGCAGGACGGCAATCGGAATCAGGAAAAAGGATTTTCCCATTTTTTTTGGTGATTCGAATATTATTCTGTATATTTGCAGCGTCTTTTATACGACAACGGGGCATTAGCTCATCTGGCTAGAGCGTTTGACTGGCAGTCAAGAGGTGGCGAGTTCGAGTCTCGCATGCTCCACGAACCTAACAAAGGCAGTTCCGCACATTCCCGTCGGAACTGCTTTTTTTTTGCAACTGCATTTTTCTTCCCCTGTCTTTGGCTGCTGCCTTCATTCCTCTCCTTACTTCTGTTTTTTCTAAACCGCCTTCTGTTTTTTCTATCCTTACTTTCGTTTTCTCCAAACCGCCTTTTCGGAAAACCGCACGACCGCACGGGAACATGAAAAGGACAGATCGGACGCACCGGAACCGGCACGTTTCTCTCCCCCGTACCTCTCCGCCTTCCATCCTCCATACTCCCTTTTCTTACCCTCCGCCATCTCCCGCGAAACCGGAATCTGGCACCCGAAATGTGCTTTTTCCATGCGGAAACGGGTGTGGAGAACCGTGTGGAGAACCGGTGAAAAACAACGGGATAACCAATGGAAAAAGGGTAAAACCGAAGGCCGGATGACGGGGTAGTGTTTTCCACATTTTCCCCACCGTTTTTTGGGTTTCTTCCACCCGTTTCCCACCGAAAAAAGCGGACTTTCCCACCAGTCATCCGATGCCTGCAAAAAAACAGGCCTATTTTTTTCCACAGGCTGTGCATAATTCGCGGCACGTCAAACCGCCGCACTCCTTAAAGGCCTTGACATCCACCGGTCTGCATCCCCCGTCGCCCCGCAACAGACCGGTGGAAAAAAACGTGGAGAATGCGGAGAACCCTGTGGATAAAAAAAATGACACCGTTCCCTATTCCGTATTTCTCCACATTTTCCACATACATATATAATCATCTACATATTTCTCTCTTATTTATAAAAAAAGAAATACAAAATATGATAATAAATAAGTGTGGGGAAAACGGGGGTGGGGAAAACTCCGGAAGGAAGAGGGCGGCGGACGGAGAACGACAGGAACGGTCGCCCCCATGGCGTGAGAGACACGGCAAGGATGGTCGCCGCCATGGGGAACAGAAAAAGAAGGACGGCGGAAAGGAAACACCAGCGAAAAAAAACGGTGACGGTGCGCGACGGAAGACGGGGTGCGGAAGGAGGCAAAGGCAGAAACCGCGGCGATGCGTGCTGGCCGGCAATGCAGGGGCAGGCGATGTAGGGACGTACCGGCAGGTGCGTCCGACATGTCAACCGGCCGGAGGATACATCTACAAAGAACGGATGCCACTGAACCTCCGCAGGCCGACCCTTTGCATCCCGTCTTTTATCAACGTCTGTACGCTGTGCCGGCATCCGTTCATTTTGAAAAACAACGGACGCACCTGCCGGTACGTCCCTACATCACTCTGCTGACCAGTAACACCAATCTGGGATAAGGAGGCAAAGGCAGAAACCGCGATGCGTGCAGGACAGCAATGCAGGGTCAGGCGATGTAGGGACGTACCGGCAGGTGCGTCCGACGTGTCAACCGGCCGGAGGATGCTACTACAAAGAACGGATACCATTGAACCTCCGCGCACCGCCCTTTTGCATACCGTCTTTAATTAATACCTGTACGCTGTGCCGGCATCCGTTCATTTTGAAAAACAACGGACGCACCTTGTCGGTACGTCCCTACATCCCCTTGCTGGCCGGCAACTCCAATCAGGG
>PPYF01526210.1_pt1 | contig 11416 bp, 6 predicted proteins | sample 1559871 | NCBI WGS metagenome assembly PPYF01 (sample SAMN08240021, study PRJNA423297) | Human gut metagenome, whole genome shotgun sequencing project. | reverse complement strand
AGTGCAAAGACCGCCAATAAAATAGGAATTAATTTCTTCATATCTTTTATAATGTTTAGGTTATATAAAAATCACGCCCTGGTACCTTGGGGCTTTTGTTACAAACAACAAGAAATGTGTAAAAAGGTTCGTGCAAATGATTATCTTTGCGAGAAAATTAACACTCAAATGCTTATGAAACACATTCGGATACCTCTTTTCGTATGGTTCTCAATCGTGCTGCTGATCGCAGTTGCGCCCGTCTCATTGTCGGCGCAGGAATCGTTTATTCAGAAGATCGAAAAAAATAAGTCCGTCAGCGGAATAAAGTCGCTCGACACCAGCCGCTTCCCGGAAAAGTATGTAATGTACCTGACTCAGCCGCTGGATCATCGACATCCCGAAAAGGGAAGTTTCCGCCAGCGGGTGATTGTGGGACACGTCGGTTATGACCGTCCCACAGTGATTGTTACCGAAGGATATGGGGCAGGGTATGCTTTGCGCCCCACTTATCGGGAAGAACTTTCTGAATTGTTCGATGCCAATATGATCTTTGTGGAGCACCGCTACTTTCTCGAATCCACTCCCGAACCGTGCGACTGGCAATACCTGACCGCAGAGAATTCTGCCGAGGATTTGCATGCCGTGACAACCGCTTTCAAGACTTTATATCCTGGCAAATGGATCAGTACGGGGATCAGCAAGGGTGGGCAGACCTCCTTATTATACCGTGTTTTCTTCCCCGACGATGTGGATGTTTCCGTGCCTTATGTTGCTCCTCTTTGTTATGCGCGTGAAGACGGTCGGCACGAACCTTTCCTCCGCCGGGTAGGTACGGAAGCCGATAGGAAAAAAATAGAAGATTTCCAGTTGGAAGTATTGAAGCGAAAGGCCCGTTTGTTGCCCCGTTTTGAAAAAATGTGTACTGAAAAGAACTATACATTCCGCGCTCCTCTGGAAGAAATATACGATTTCTGTGTGCTGGAATACTCTTTCTCTATCTGGCAATGGGGAACGGATATCCGTAGTATACCGGAAACCTCGGCTTCTGACGATACACTGCTGGATCATTTGCTGGCAATCAGCGGACCTTCTTATTTTATAGTAGATAGCCCGACTCTTTCTTTCTTCGTGCAGGCTGCCCGCGAATTGGGGTATTATGGATACGATATCGCTCCTTTTAAACCTTACCTTTCTATAAAGACCAGCAAGGATTATCTGAGAAGACTGATGTTGCCGGAAGATATGCGGAAGATGAAATTTGATAAGACACTGAGCAATAAGATTGTGCGGTTCTTGAAGAAGAACGATCCGAAGATGATTTTTATCTATGGTCAGAATGATCCTTGGACAGCTGCCGGAGTAACATGGCTGAAGAATAAAAAGAATATTCATGTTTTTGTAGAGCCGGGAGGTAGTCATCTTGCACGCATTGGTACAATGTCCGAAGATCAGAAGCAGAAAGTGATGTCTCTTCTTAGAGGGTGGCTTGAAGAATGACGAAACGAGAAACGGTAAACAACCTGTAATATATGAACAGGCGGTTCACCGTTTTATTCTTCTGTAAGCCGATATTACATGTATCGGGCTGCTTGATTTAGGAATCTACCGATTCGAATAGCGGTTTCAGTAATTCCGGTATTTCCACTTTTTCAAGTGCTAATTGTCGGACTAGTTTTTTACCGCTCTGACTGAGATGGAACTGCATCAGTCTCCGGTCCTCTTCCCCGAGTGTTCTGACAATCAGTTCTTTTTCTTCCAGAATCCGGAGCATCTTTGAAGCGTGCGAGGGTGTCAGCTCCGTTCGTTTGGACAGGCTCGTGGCCGTCATATTATTGGGCGAGGCTTCTTGCAGGGCACATAATATCATCGCTTCATTTAATGATACCTGATACACTTTTTCAAATGCATCTTCAAATCTTGCCATTGCTTTGAATACATCGCGCATTACACATATTGTCTTCATATGCTACTTCGTTTTTTTGTTTGTTCTTTTTCTATATAAACAGGTTGATATTTGCATTATCCGCCCGTTCCATGTATGTTGCTACTCCGCCTATTGTCACTTCGTCCAGAAGTTCTTCCTGTTTCACTCCCATGACGTCCATGGACATTTGGCAGGCGATAAATTCCACACCGTTCTCCAGAGCTTGTTGGCGTAAGGACTCCAGAGAGTCGATTCCTTTCCGGTTCATGATGTACCGCATCATTTTTCCTCCTATTCCTCCCATGCTCATTTTAGAGAGTTTCAGCTTTCGGGAACTGGAAGGGAGCATCATGCCGAACATTTTTCCAAAGATATCTTTTTCGACGTTCGGCTTATGCAGCTTCTTGATAACGTTCAGTCCCCAGAAGGTGAAAAAGATCGTTACCTTTTGTCCGGTGGCAGCTGCGCCATTAGCGAGCACAAAGGTAGCTAAAGCTTTGTCTAAATCATCACTGAACATGATGAAAGTTTTTCCTTTGCCTTCACAGGAGGTAACAATATTGCAGGATTTAGGTTCGCCCTTTTCGATCACTACTACAGATTTTCCTCCTGCCGTTTCTTTGGAAATCAACTGATTTCCTGTCGAGTTGCACCATGCGGCAGCATCACGCGGGAATCCCGGATCGGTTGAGGTAATTTCTACCCGGTCGCCGGAAACCAGCGAATCCATTGTCTTTTTCATTTTCAGAATCGGACCCGGACATTGCAGTCCGCAAGCGTCTACACGGATTGTCTTCACTGCTTCAACTGGTGAAACTGTCTTTTGAGGTTGCGCATCTGCCGGCTGTTGTATGTTTGCGTTCGGTTGTGCAGGTACTTCGTTCTCACTTTCTTCTCTCAGAATGATGGGGGCTGCGGCAGCGTGGTATGTTTTCAATCCTCCGGAAAGGTTGCGTACCTTTTCAAATCCATGCTGTACCAGAATGCGATAAGCAAGGTATCCTCTGAGGCCGACGGCACAGAATGTATAGATCATCTTGTCTTTCGGCAGTTCATCCAGCCGGTCACGCAGTTCGTCCAGCGGAATGTTCACTGCACCCGGCAGTGTATTGAGCGAGAATTCGTCAGGAGTACGTACATCCAGCAGGAAATTGTTTTCCATTTCGATATCCCTCAACTGTCTCCAATAGACGGGTTGTACTTTCCCTGTTATGATGTTTTCGGCTACGTATCCTGCAACGGCTACCGGATCTTTGGCAGAAGAGAACGGAGGGGCGTAAGCTTGCTCCACTTTCATCAGATCATAGATCGTACCTTCATGCTTGATAACAAGCGCGATTTCGTCAATTCGTTTGTCTACACCGTCATAGCCGACGATCTGTCCGCCGTACAGTTTACCTGTCTTCGGGTCGAAAGTGATTTTAATACTCATCGGCATGGCATCCGGGTAATATCCTGCATGAGAGGACGGATGGATGGTCGAAGACATATAATTGATTTCTGCCTGCCGCAATCGTTTGCCGGGTAATCCGGTAGAAGCAACAGTCATGTCGAATACTTTTGCAATGGAAGTTCCGATGGCTCCTTCATAAGGGATGTGTGCTCCCTGAATGTTGTCTGCGACAATTCGTCCCTGACGATTGGCGGGACCGGCAAGGTAATTGAGCCACGGTTTTCCGGTGATCGGGTGGCGGAATTCGATAGCGTCACCGATGGCGTAAATTGATTCGTCCGACGTTTGCAGGTAGTCGTTGACGGCGATTCCTCCAGCTTCGCCGATCTTCAGCTCTGCGGCACGTGCCAGTGTCGTTTCCGGACGTACGCCGATGGAAAGTATAACGATGTCGGCAGAGATGGACTGTCCGTTCTTGAAGATGACTTTCAATCCTTTTCCGTCTCTTTCGAAAGAGGCTACTGCCTGCTCCAGATACAGGTTCACTCCTTTGTCCATCAAATGCTGGTGTACAAGGGATGCCATGGAGAAGTCGATGGGAGCCATCACTTGATTGCCCATTTCCACAATAGAAACTTTAGCTCCTTGTACGTGCAGGTTCTCTGCCATTTCCAGCCCGATAAATCCGGCTCCGATGACAACAGCCTTTCGGGGAGCATGACTGTTGATATATTCTTTGATTCGGTCTGTGTCGGCTACATTCCTGAGTGTGAAGATTCCGTTCAGGTCGATTCCCGGCAGGGGAGGACGCACAGGGGAGGCTCCGGTCGATATCAGTAATTTGTCGTAGCTTTCCTCATAAGTGTCTCCGCTACTTTGTCTCACCGTTACTGTTTTTCTCTTCCGGTCGATGAAGATTACTTCATTTTCAGTTCGTACGTCTACACGAAAGCGCGTAGAAAATGCTTCGGGCGTCTGTACAAACAGTTTTTCCCGTTCTTTGATCACGCCTCCGATGTAATACGGTAGTCCGCAATTGGCATAAGAGATGTACTTTCCTTTTTCTAAAAGGATGATTTCAGCTGCTTCGTTTGTGCGTCTGATCCGGGCAGCAGTGGTAGCTCCTCCGGCAACGCCTCCAATAATAATGATCTTCATAAGTTTGTTGCGTAAATAGTTTCCTTTGGAAATAACAATAAAGTAGGGAGAATTGTTCTCGGATCATAGAAAAAAGACTTATATTTGCGCACCCTGTTTGTCTTTCTTCATTTTTTATAAATTAATTATGAGTAAAATTCTTATCATTGACGATGAGGTTCAGATTCGTAGCCTGTTGGCTCGTATGCTCGGACTGGAGGGTTATGAGGTGTGTCAGGCGGGTGATTGCAAGGCAGCTATCAGGCAGTTGGAAATTCAACAGCCGGATGTGGCTTTGTGTGATGTCTTTCTTCCCGATGGAAACGGGGTCGATCTGGTGTTGAACATTAAAAAGACAGCTCCGAATGTGGAAGTCATTCTTCTTACCGCTCACGGTAATATACCCGACGGAGTGCAGGCAATCAAGAACGGTGCATTTGATTATATAACCAAAGGGGACGATAATAATAAGATTATCCCTCTGATCAGTCGTGCCGTTGAGAAGGCTAAGATGAATGTCCGGTTAGAGAAACTGGAAAAGAAAGTCAGTCAGCTATATTCTTTTGATTCCATTCTGGGAGAATCGAAAGTGCTGAAAGAAGCTGTTATGCTGGCACAGAAGGTTTCGGTGACTGATGTTCCGGTGTTGTTGACCGGAGAAACGGGGACCGGAAAAGAAGTATTTGCACAAGCCATACATTATAATAGTAAGCGGAGCAAACAGAGCTTTGTTGCCGTGAACTGTTCGTCTTTCAGTAAGGAACTGCTGGAGAGTGAAATGTTCGGGCATAAAGCCGGGTCCTTCACCGGAGCTTTGAAGGACAAGAAAGGACTCTTCGAAGAAGCCAACAACGGTACGATCTTTTTGGATGAAATCGGAGAAATGGCTTTTGAACTACAGGCCAAATTGCTGCGTATTCTCGAAACAGGCGAATATATAAAGATAGGAGATACGAAACCGACGCACGTGAATGTTCGTATTATTGCTGCTACCAACCGCAATCTGACAGAGGAAATCAAAGCGGGACGTTTCCGTGAAGACCTGTTTTATCGTCTTTCGGTATTTCAGGTACATCTGCCGGCACTTCGCGAACGTACCGGTGATATCAGAATTCTTGCCACTGCCTTTGCAAAGAGCTTTCCCGAGAAACTTTCGTATACGGTCAATGAGATGACTCCTGCTTTTCTTCATGCGTTGGAACAGCAACCCTGGAAAGGAAATATCCGTGAATTGCGGAATGTGATAGAACGGAGTCTGATTGTCTGCGAAGGCGGGCATCTGGATGTGTGCGATCTTCCGTTGGAGATTCAGAATACTCATTATGAATGTTCGGATGATAATATCGGTAGTTTTGAACTGGCTGCTATGGAACGAAGGCATATTGCCCGCGTCCTGGAATATACGAAAGGCAACAAGACGGAAACCGCTCGCTTGCTGAAAATCGGTCTTACCACTTTGTACAGGAAGATAGAGGAATACAAAATATAATAATATGACTATCTGATTTCTTTTTTAGGGGTATATGAGCGATTAATCGTTCATATACTGATCTGTAATGTGAAAAAGAAATAGAAGATATGAATATTTGGAAGACTACACTGTTACTTGTTTTATTATTTACTGGTATCACCGTTCATGCACAAAAAGTAAAAATTTCATTGAATAGTGATGGAAATCTGACGATATGGAAAGTGAAAGTTCAGGCAGAAATTGAGCATCCTTCTGATATGATGACTACCCGATATGACACGAGAGATTGGGTCAAAGCAACTGTGCCGGGAACGGTGTTTGGTTCGTATGTATTAGAAGGACTGGAGCCTGATCCGAATTTTGCTGATAATGCGTATAAAGTCGATAAAGCAAAATATGACCGTAACTTCTGGTATCGTACAGAGTTTAATTCGCCGGAGGTGGAAAACGGAGAAAGGGTATGGCTAAATTTTGAAGGGGTTAACCGTAAAGGAGAAATATTTTTTAATGGGACGCGTCTCGGGTTGCTTGATGGATTTATGCATCGGGGGAATTTCGATATAACCGATTTGCTGTCAAAAGATGGTAAGAATGTGCTTGCCGTCCTTGTGCATTGGGTAGGCACTCCGGTTCCCAATTATGCAAGTCCTACTTATATGTCATGTACCGGCTGGGATTGGATGCCTTATGTTCCCGGTCTTTTGACTGGTATTACTGACGACGTCTATTTGACAAAAACCGGCGAAGTGTCAATCATCGATCCTTGGATACGTTCGAAAGTTCCTTCTAAAAACAAAGCGGTTTTAAGCTTGCAGCTGGAACTACGGAATCATACAGATATAGAGCAGAAAGGAGTGTTGAAAGGTATCATTCAGCCGGGCAACATTGAATTTACCGAAGATCTGGTAATTGAGGCAGGCAAGCAGCGGACTTTTCTTCTGGATGATAGCAAGTTCAGTCAATTTATAATTCAGAATCCTGCTTTGTGGTGGCCTAATGGTTACGGACAGCCAAATCTTTATACCTGCGAACTGACTTATATGGTGAATGGTAAGACTTCTGATAAACAGAATATTACATTTGGTATTCGTGAATACGGTTCCGAGCTAGTTGACGGTGTGCTTCATCTTAAAATAAATGGTGAACCTGTTTATGTAAGAGGAGGAAACTGGGGAATGAGCGAATATATGTTGCGTTGTCGGGGTGAAGAATATGATCTTAAATTGAAACTTCACAATGAGATGCATTTTAATATGATACGCAATTGGATCGGTTCTGTTACGGATGATGAGTTTTATGAAGCTTGCGATAAATACGGCATTATGGTGTGGGACGACTTCTGGTTAAATTCAAATTCGAATCTTCCGGATGATGTTTTTGCTTTCAATATGAATGCAGTGGAAAAGATCAAGCGTTTGCGTAATCATGCTTGTATTGCAGTGTGGTGTGGTGATAATGAGGGGTATCCGTTACCGCCTCTTAATAAGTGGCTGGAGGAAGACGTTAGGACATACGATGGGGGTGATCGGGCTTATCATGCCAATTCCCATAGTGACGGCCTTTCCGGGAGTGGACCTTGGACTAATTCTCATCCTAACTGGTATTTTACCAAAGCCCCTTATGGATATGGTGCCAACATAACCAAAGGATGGGGATTCCGTACAGAAATAGGTACAGCTGTCTTTACTACTTTCGATAGCTTTAAGAAATTTATGCCCGAAAAAGATTGGTGGCCACGTAATGAAATGTGGGACAAGCATTTCTTTGGCAATTCGGCGGGGAACGCCAGTCCCGACAAATATTTCTCTACCGTAGAGTTCAATTATGGTAAAGCGAAAGGTATTGAAGATTTTTGCCGGAAAGCTCAATTAGTGAATGTTGAGGTGAATAAAGCGATGTACGAAGGCTTTCAACATCATATTTGGGAAGATGCTTCCGGCATATTGACTTGGATGGGGCAGTCGGCTTATCCTTCATTGGTATGGCAAACCTATGATTATTATTATGACTTGACCGGGGCTTACTGGGGAATCAGAAAGGCGTGTGAACCGGTTCATATTCAGTGGAGTTATGCTGATAATAGTGTAAAAGTGATCAATACTACTTTGAAAGAGCAGAAAGGACTTACGGCTACAGGTAAAGTCTATAATCTGGATGGGAAAGAAATGGGGCGTTATAGCCAGTCTGTAGTTTTGGATGCCGCCGCTAATAAGGATTCCTATTGTTTCCATCTGAATTTTACAACAGACAACCTTGCTTTCGGTAAGAAAGCGGTTGCTTCCTCCATTTCGGCAGATGCCGGAGAACCAAGTGCCGCGATTGATGCCAGTGATGGCAGTCGTTGGGCGAGTGAACCCCGTGATGAAGAATGGATTTATGTTGATCTGGGTGAACCTACTGAAATAGCCTCTGTCATATTGAACTGGGAGACTGCTCATGCAAAAGCTTATAAACTGTTGATTTCGGATGATGCAATAAACTGGAAAGAAATTTATATCAATGAGGACTCTAAAGGCGGTGTCGAAGAGATTAAGATAAAACCTGTTCGTACTCGTTATGTGAAAATGCAAGGGTTAAAACAGGCTACTATGTGGGGATATTCACTTTATGAATTTGAATTATATGGTAGAAAAAAGAAGCCAACGGATTTGACTCCTGTGCATTTCATCAAGTTGGAACTGAACGATGAAAACGGGCAACTGCTTTCTGATAACTTTTATTGGCGTTCCAATAAACCGGGAGACTATAAAGCATTGAATAATTTGCCGAAAGCCAAATTGCGTACAACATCGAGCTTAGTAGATAGTAATGGTAAGAAAGTGATTAAAGCAAAGATTGAAAATGTAGGATCATCAGTCGCTTTTGCTATTCACGTACAGGCTATTCGCTCTTCTGATGGTGAGCGTATATTACCTGCTCTGATGAATGATAATTATTTCACATTGTTGAAAGGAGAGTCTAAAGATATTGAAATAGAATTTGATTCGGATTTGTTGCCTGATGGTAATTATAGTTTAAGTGTGATTCCTTATAATAAATAATATCGGGCGGACATTTCTTTAAATGAGGTAAACACGGTTGTAGCAACATCGGTTTTATGACTTGGTTTTACCAGTCTTTGTGTTTGTCTATGATTTTTTAAATGTAGTCGTGATTCATCATAAACTTTAAGAAAAGTTTACTGATGAATCCGCTACATTAAAATGCTTCATAGAATTGTGCGGATGCCGACAGCATCAGGAGTAAACTATGATAATGCCGCAATGCCTGTCCCTATCAGGTTTGCGTTATTCATACTTTTTATATCCACTTCAATATCTTCCAGGCCGAATAAATGAAGTAGTTCTCTCAGTTTTTCCATAACGAGAATGTTATAGTTTTTATCCTTCCTGTTTTCACTCCAGAAAAGACTGCCTTCGGCTACCAGGCAAACTTTTCGTATATCTTTATTATAGGATTTCAGTAACATGATAAGCCCCGTAAGTGAGGCGGCAACCAATTGTGCGGATCTGCCATAAATCCATTGTGCTACCTGTACATATACATCCTTGTAGATGTCTGGGTAATTCATAATGGAAGTCAGTTTCTGTGCGTCGAATTTCTCTTCAAACTCTTCCAGCGGAAAGGCTGTTTTCAGTATGTCTCCCAGATACATACCGGATACCGCTTTCTCAAAACGTTGCTTTCCCGGATTACCGGAAATAGCGTCAACGGTATCATCTACCGCGGTCAGAAAGGGCGGATGGAAATTGCCTGATTCCAGATTGACAGGAATCAATCCATGTGCATTGCATGACTGATCCAGTTTTTCAATTTTATCGGCAGGGATAAAAGTTGCCATATTGGTTCCTGTCCCTACGATGAGACCGATATATGCATCATAACTATTGTCTGTGAGACCTGCGAATAAACTGGCTATAGTATCGTTTACTACCTTGATGCCTGTAAACTTAATTTTGTTTCTTTCATTCAGATAGTCGAGTAAAGGTTTTCCGATAAATTCTCCAACCATTTCTTTAATATCTACTCCTTTTGTCCAGCGTAACAGTTTGGCGTCTCCACCCGGTACGGACTCGGCCGGATAAGAAAAACAATAACCGATAGGCATTTCTTCCTCACGTTTGATTCCTATAATCATATCGGCCAATTCTTTGAATAACTCTTCGCGGGTATATCCGACGGACTTCATAATTGACATATCTTTTTTCCAGCCATTGTTCGGGTGAACGGCTGGCGTTTCCCTGTCGAAATCTACGATTGCCACCCGATAATTGGTTCCTCCCAGGTCAAGTACCAGTGACTTTCCTTTAATATGGGTTGTTTTTGGAGTAATGAAGGTAGGAATGCATTGTATCTCTGCATTTTCCGTTTTTAACCCTTCTTCTGTTTTATCCCGAAATGAGCATACAATTGCTTTGAGCTGTTCATTATCTAACTTAAAAATGTTTTTTTCCATGACATTGACTTTTTATAGTATAAAATATCCTTGTCTTTGAATAACAACTGAAGGTGGATTTTGCTCGGGAATGCCCAATCTTTATTTGCCTGTATCTATAATTATGTATTTGTTTTTTCAATTAATAAAAACTATATTTGTTTGAAAAATAATTTGATACATGAAAGAGCGGTCTCCAGTTAAAAAGAATATACTAAAATTGATTCCTTTTATAGAAATTATTGCAGGAGTCATTTTTCTCTGTTTGGAGATTCATGACTATCGTACTTTGTATTCTATGGCCGAAGCTGATGCACTGTATGGGGGGCTTGCTGATTTTTGTAAGTATAAAGAGAATGTGTTTTGTCCGGCATTTTTCTGGATAATTGTTATACTGACAGGACTCAGTTATTGGAAAAATAGAAAGATATATTGGATTTTAACGCAGGTATTGGTGTTTATGGTCTTTTTTAGAGCTATGTTTCCGTTTTATGCCATTTTTATAGAGTTAAATCCAGTAGTCTTTTATATTCTTCCACTTTTGTACTCTACAGTATTCTTTGTGCTAGAAAGAAAGTTGTTCAAAATCAAGCAAATAGATTCTGTTGATATTACAGTTAAAACAAAAATCACGGGGATCGGAATAGGTATCTTATGTACTATCATTTATTTCCTGCTCTTTTTGACCGTTTTTTGCTTAATATGATAGCCGTCTATATTTATTTTTCCACAGTGATTTGATAGCCGTTTTGCTCTCATGCTCTAACAGTTCGTCTGTATGCCTTTATTCATCGATGTTTTAGCAGTTAGAGATCCAATGGTAGCAGAGTGAGAGCAAGTGTTTGCTCTCACTCTGCTGAATCGTATTACGTATCTTTTATTAAATGTTATATCTTGATATACAGTATATTATCTTCCGATGTGTCAGCGCTTAATAATTGCTAAATCAGTCATTAATAACTGATCCCCCGTGTGTATTATTGGCTGATAAATTTTTTCTTTCTCTCTTTCTTTCTGAAATAACAGGTCAATTGTCCCCGCTTCTACTGTCGATCTAATCGGACCATACGGTTG
>PPYF01411730.1_pt1 | contig 11417 bp, 12 predicted proteins | sample 1559871 | NCBI WGS metagenome assembly PPYF01 (sample SAMN08240021, study PRJNA423297) | Human gut metagenome, whole genome shotgun sequencing project. | reverse complement strand
AGCGCGCTTCGATAACAGTACCGATGGCACGAACAGTTGGATCTGCTTTAAGTTCTTGGATTTCAGCCACAAGAAGGACAGTTCCCAAGAGTTCATCAATATTTTGGTTGAATTTGGCTGAGATTTCTACAAACTCAGAATCTCCACCCCAAGCAGTTGACATAACACCGTGTTCAGCCAATTCACCGATCACTCGTTCTGGATTGGCACCTGGTTTATCAATCTTGTTAATGGCAACGATGATTGGAACATTAGCTGCTTTTGAGTGGTTGATAGCTTCGATAGTTTGAGGCATAACACCGTCGTCTGCCGCTACGACCAAGATGGTAATATCAGTAACAGAAGCACCACGTGCACGCATAGAAGTAAAGGCCGCGTGTCCTGGTGTGTCGAGGAAGGTAATCTTCTTACCATTTTCTTCGATCTGGTAGGCACCGATATGCTGCGTGATACCACCTGCTTCTCCTGTAGCAACACGAGAATTACGAAGGGTATCCAAAAGGGTTGTTTTACCATGGTCAACGTGTCCCATGATGGTTACAACTGGTGGACGCTCAACCAACTCATCTTCATTGAGGTATCCATCTTCCACGAAGAAGCGTTCGATATCAGCATTATCCACTTCAACCTTTTGTTTAGCTTCAATTCCGTAATCAACCATGAGGAGTTCAATTGTTTCCCCATCCAAAGATTGGTTTTGAGTGGCCATAACGCCCATCATAAATAGTTTCTTAACAATCTCAGCTGGTTCACGTTTGATACGTTTTGCGATTTCCGCAACAGTCATACCATCTGTATATTCAAATTCTGTTGGCAATTCATGGAATTTACGCTCTGTAACAGGTTTTGGAGCCTGGTTACGGTTGTTTTGCTTATTGCCTTTTTTATTTTTCTTATTGTTATTCCAGTTACTATTTCTTTGATTTCTCACTTGATTCTGACTACTTCGATTCTTTTGTTGTTTTCTAGGACCATCTTCTTCACGATCGTAATCATCACGATCTTTGTCTGGCCGGGCTTGTTTTTTACGACGTGTATCCACTACAGGCTCTTTGACTACAGGAGCTACTTCAACCACTTGCTGAGTTTGTTCAGCTAGCTTAGCAGCTTCTTCAAAGATTTCCTCTGGTTCTTTGCGTTTATTAGCTTGAGCCAAAGCTTCTTTAGCTGCTTGTGACTGTTTGAAGCGTTCCTCACTTGAGCGTGCGTATTCGGCATTTTGCTCTGCCTTCAGAGCTGCTGCACGAGCCTTGAAATCAATACGTGGACCAGCTTGGTTCGGACGATTTTCCGCTTGTTGGCGACGATCATTGCCACGGTTTTGCTGACCTTGTTGTTTTTTACCTTGATCATTAAAACGACGGTTGTCGCGGTTTCCTTGACCTGGTTTTCCACCATTACGGTTCTCATTTTTTTGACGGTTACCGTTTTGTTGTTGGTCGCGGTTGTTGCCCTTGTTTTGCTTGCGTCGCTCTGCTTGCTCTTTTGCACGAGCTTCACGCTCTGCCTTGAAGTTTCGGCTTTGTGGTCTAGCAGCTACTACTTTTTCTTCCTTAGGAGCTACTGGTGTTTCAAATTTCTTTTCTACCTTCGCTTCACTTGCTTTTGGTGCTACAGGTTTTGCTTCTGCTTTAGGAGCAGCAGGCTTAAAGCTAGCAACGATTTTTTCAGCAACATCAGCTTCAACGCTTGACGAGTGGCTCTTCACCTCCAAGCCCAACTCTTTTGCACGCGCTACAACTTCTTTACTTTCTTTTCCAAGTTCTTTTGCGATTTCGTACAATCTTTTCTTAGACAAATCATGTCCTCCTCTTCTATTCCATAAGAGACCTCATTTTCTTTGTAAATCCAGCATCTGTCACAGCTAAAACCTTTCTTGATTTTCCAACTGCTATGCTTAATTCCAGTGTTGAAAACACGGTTACAACTTCTACTTGATAATAGTGACTTTTATCTTGAATCTTCTTGGTCAGGTTGGGAGCAGCATCATGCGCTAGAAATACCAGCTTAGCTTTCTGTTCCTGAATGGCTTTGACAACCATTTCTTCACCCGAGATAATTTTCCCTGCTCGTTGAGCCAATCCCAAGAGATTACTTACTTTTTGCTTATTCAAGTCCTAACTCTCTTCTTTTTACTTTGTGATCAACATAAGCGATCAACTCGTCATAAAAGCTTTCTTCAACTTCCATGTTAAAGCTACGGTTAAAGACTTTTTTCTTTTTAGCCTCTAAGGCTTCTGCATTGTCTAGCTTGATATAAGCGCCACGGCCATTAGCCTTGCCTGTCGGGTCGATAAAGACCTCTCCTTCTTTGTTCTTGACAATACGGAGCAAATCACGTTTATCAATTACTTCGTTAGAAACAACAGACTTGCGCAAAGGGATTTTTCTTGTTTTCATCTTTCCCTCCTCTTGCAGCTTTTATTCTTCTGTCAATTCGTCTGTGTCAGCGAAATCAACTTGACCTGCTTCTTCCATAGCTTCAAATTCACTTGCAGACTTGATATCGATACGGTATCCAGTCAAGTGAGCTGCCAAGCGAACGTTTTGTCCACGACGACCGATTGCAAGAGAAAGTTTGTTATCAGGTACAACGACCAAGGCACGCTTGCTGTCGTTTTCATCAAAGATAACTTGGTCAACTTCTGCAGGAGCAATAGCATTGTAGATAAATTCAGCTGGATCTGCTACCCACTCGATAACATCGATATTTTCTTCTACAGGTACCATGCGGTCGCTCTTAGCATCGTAACGAGTTGGGTGGAATTTGCTAGTGATTTTCTTAATGTTTGCACCACCGCGTCCTACGATTGTTCCGATAGCATCCACATTTGGATTGTGACTACGAACTGCAACCTTGGTACGGTCACCCGCTTCACGAGCCACACTCATGATTTCAACAGTTCCATCGTATACTTCTGGAATTTCTTGTTCCATCAAACGTTTGATCATTTCTGGATGGCTACGGCTAACAAAGACGTTAACACCACGAGGGTTGTCTTCAACTTTGTAGACATAAACTTCGATACGATCATGAGAAGCAAAAACTTCTCCAGGAATTTGGTCTTGTTTTGACAATTGAGCTTCGATGCTGCCAAGGTTGACATAGATGAAACGGTTGTCAAAGCGTTCTACTGTACCTGACATGATTTCTTGTTCATGTTCTTTGTATGTATTGTAGGTAATGGCACGTGTTTGCTTGCGCATTTTTTCCATGATGGTTTGTTTCGCAGACTGAGCCGCTACACGACCAAACTCTCCTGGTGCTTCTTCAAATTTGATTTTGTCACCAAGCTCATAGGCTGAATTAATGGCAAGAGCATCTTTCAAGCTGATTTCCAAACGGCTATCAAATACTTCATCAACAACTTCGCGGACAGTGTAGACTGTAAAGTCGCCTGTTTTTTCGTTGAAGTCGATAGCTACGCTATCTGATTGACCATAGCGTCTACGATAAGCAGAACGAAGTGATTCTACTACTGCGTCGATGATATCTTCTTTCTTGATTCCCTTGTCTTCTTCCAAAATGCGGAAGGCCTCTAGCATTTCTTTACTCATGTTCTTTTTACTTTTGAATTTTCAAAAGCTATCCTTTCTTTTCTATAATTTTACTGCTAAACGTGCTTTTGATACCAAGTTATATGGAATTTGGACTGTCTTCTTGCGCGTTTTATCCATATATTCCATTGTCAACTCATCCTCTTCAAAGGACAATAAGGTTCCTTCAAAAACCTTTTGCTTATCGATGGCTTGGTAGAGCCCGACATGGATGTATTTCCCGACCGCTCCAGCGACTGCTTCCTTGGTTTTCAAAGGACGCTCCAATCCTGGACTGGTAATTTCTAGGAAATATTGTTCTGGGAAGGGATCCGGCTTGATAGTATCTAGGACAGGACTGATAATTTCAGTCAAGTCTGCTGTATCATTCAAGGTGATTCCTTCAGGCTTGTCTACAAAAATACTAAGAATCATGTCACTGCCAATCTTTCCATACTCGATATCCACGAGTTCGAAAGGCGCTTCAATGACAGGTTCTACGACTTCTCTGACTAATTCAACGATCGTTGCGATTGCGTCCACCTCCTCATAAGCAAGAGGCGAAGATATCTCCCCGCCTCTCTTTCTTATATTCTTGTTATTAGTATAGCACAAATCAATCAAAACTGCAAGGATTTGACCTTTTTACAACCAATAGAAGGCTTTCCTTCAAAGGTTTCTGTATGATTTTATAAATGACGTTTCCTTTTACTGTGATGTTTCGAATAATCCTAAGTCATATTTCCAAGCTAAAATACGCTTCACAGACTCATCAATACGTTCTTCTGTCAATTCTCCAGATGAAACTTTCTTTAATAGATATGGGATCTGAGTTTGGTAGGAAGACCCTAAAATCAAATCATTCCCAGCTAATATTACCTGGAGAGCTGCTTCATCCTGACTGACAAAATCAGCCAACCCTGCCATGTCTAAATCATCCGTCATTATGACACCTTTGAAATTCAGTTCCTTGCGAAGAATGTCATTGATTTTCGGCGAGATAGATGATGGCACTGTATTAATTTTAGATAGGATATTGTGAGAAACTAAAACACTATCCGCACCCGCATCTATGCCAGATTGAAAGGGTAGAAAATCTGCTTGTCTCAAATCATCCAAAGAGCGGTGGTCTTGGATAATGTCGGTATGACTGTCTCCATTATCACCATATCCCGGAAAATGCTTCAAGGTTGACCCAAGCTTATTCTTTTGAAGTTCTTTTACAACCTGTTCAATATAAGTTGCAGTTGTTTGGGCATCTTGTCCGATGGTCCGGTCATAAATAAAGGCTGATGGATCCGTTGCAAGATCCGCAACTGGAAAGAGTCCAGCATTGACCCCAACAGATTTTAGCACCTCGGCCTTCCGCCTAGTATCAGAAAGGATTGCCTCCATTCCTCCTTGTTGATAAAGTGTCATAGGAGATTGGAAAGGAGTATCTAAAATCGAACTGATACGAGTTACTGTTCCTCCTTCTTCATCGGAACCAATTAACAATGGTGTTTTGGAAGTGGCCTGGTAGCGATTTGTCAAAGCCTTCATACCCTCTATGGTTTGGCCCTCAAAATCCCTCCCGAATAAGATATAACCAGACAAATGATAGGACTGAAGATCTTCTATCTGATGATTATCGGGAACTCTAGCCCAGAATAACTGTCCTACTTTCTCTTCCAAGGTCATCTTGGCCAATCTGTCTTCAATAACCTTATTTTTTTCTACATCACTGGCTTGACTAGTTCTATCAACTTTGTCTACTTGTGCCTCTTCTTGTCTACGATGTTGATGGTCAGAAAAAATCAAACCACCTATCACAAGGAGAAAGAAAAGATAGACTACAACAGGTTTTATGCTTCTTCTCATAACCCCATCATTATACCACTTATCAGGGCACAAGTACACACTTATCAAAATTCCAAATCTATAAAAAAAACTCAAGGATTCAGTCCTGTCCAAGACAGAACTAAATCCTTGAGGTGCATATTTACATTATATTTGAGTGAACGACAGTTTCTCACTAACAAGTCTTTACATTAAAACTGAGCTTCAACTCGGTAGATGACTTGACCCTTGCTTGAGAACTTTTGCTCATACTCAGTCATGACATTTCCTTCAAAATCACTAGCATGCAAATCTAGCCAAACGCCATTGAGTTTCATACCATATTGTGAAAAGCTCACTAAGCTATATTCAAACAAGCCACGATTATCTGTCTTGAAATGAATTTCACCGTGTTCAGGTAAGATTCGTTTGAAAGTATCCAAGAAGCTCTTATAAGTCAAACGACGCTTCTCATGGCGTTTTTTAGGCCATGGATCCGAGAAATTCAAATATAAGCGGTCAATTTCACCATCTTCAAAATAATTGGTCAATTCTGAACCATCAACCCATAGAAGTTTGATATTCGGAACTCCAACTTCTAATACCTTGTCCAAAGCATAGCTTAATACAGACTTCTGAATATCAATCCCGATATAGTTGATGTCAGGGTTTTGTTTGGCCATTCCTGTTACGAAAGCACCTTTGCCGCTACCCACCTCTACATGGATTGGATTGTCATTGCCAAATAAATCTCGCCACTTTCCTTTAGCCTCTGTGGGATTTAAAACAACGTACTGCGGATTAGCCTCTAGCAGTTCTGTTGCACCTTTACGATTTCTAACTCTCATTTTTTCTTTCCATACTTATCTCGGAAGGTACGCAAAGCATAGATCTCCCGATTTACATTATCCAAATCTTGATTTTCATAGTATTTGGTAATTAGGCTCAAAAATGACAGTTGAGCGTACCAATATAACTTATTCAAGACAGTTTGATTATACTTATAGCCATAATTAGTTAGCCACTCTTGCCATTGATACTCTGGAATATAGTGACAGAGCAGATAGGCCACATCAAACATACGATCAGTCAAGCGAACGGAATCCCAATCTACTAAATAAATCAAGCCACTTTCTGTCTCAAACCAGTTGCTATGACGGACATCCCCATGGACTATAGTTGCATAATCTTCTCTAAAGCCAGGAAGATTTTCACGCAAATCACCTAAAACCATACGTAGATACTGGTTGTTTTTTAAAGCATCCGGAGCCTTGTTTACCCATGACTGAAGTAAATCCGAAGGTGTTTCCATTGCATATCCCAAGCGTGTCAACTGGGTCATTAAGGGACGTGAACGGTGTAAACGTGTCAAAATATCGATAATTTGTTTACGGTTCATATCGCTTGGCGTCAAAATTTTTCCTGCCAACCACTCCTGAGCGGACATATCACGGCCGTCTGGTAAACGACGGCTCCAGAGTAATTGTGGTGCAATTTGCTCTCTAGCTAAACCAGGCAGGATTGGAGAAGTATTCATTTTTATAAAAACACGTTTTCCATCAGGATAACTTCCCATATAAGCTTTCCCGCTCTTCCCAGATATCGGGGTTAGCGTTAGCTCAATATCACCCAAGTCCATTTCTTTCCTCCGAATAAAGTTTCCTTATTATTCTACTAATTTTTATGCTATTCGTCAACCAATCTTCTCAGTTGATATGGCAAATAAAGATATTGCAATACAAGGCCTGCTCCCACAAGGGCTAAGACAAGGATTTTATCCTTAAAAACAAGCAATCCTATGAGACTTTCCAAGACCAAAACAAACATGCCAATCGCCCTCAAAATTTCCTTCAATCCTCTCTCTTTTTGCCCCTTTCCTACTGGAAATAGCTGCGTCAGATACTGATAGTCAAAAGCATGATAGAGGGCTAAGAGCTGGAATAACAAAAGATAATTGAATAAAATTACAATTGCAACTGCAATCCAGGATTGCTCAATAAAGATGAGAGCTGATAAGGATAGGATTAGCAGTCGCAGACTAAGGGCGAATAAATCTCCATTTCTCAGATAGGAGCGAAGATAAAGATTCTGCCAGATTTTCCCCGGTACTTTCTGAACTCCTTTGAGAATAAAGTCCAGATAAGCTCGACGCTTAACACTATTAGAAATTCCCTTGACCTGTGTAAAGAGGGCAAAAAACCGAAGCAAGAACTGCTTTCGTTTGCTCTCTTGAGCAATGGCAAAATCCCAATCAAGTCCATTTGCAAGAATAAATTTGCTGGATTTTCGACGAAAAATCACGTATTTTGCGATTCCCAAGACAAGGAGATAGACTCCAAAAATCGGCAAACCAAGACCCATGGCTAGAAATAAAGGAGCAAAAAGGAGCAAAAAGAGAGTCTGTACACTGACCCAAAAGATAAAAGAGACCAGACTTTGCTTCTGGATGTGTTCTCTCACTTCTTCTTCAGCTACCAAGAGAAAGAGTTTGTCCGGTTCTTCTAGATAAGTCGCAATACCACCCCAAAACAACAGTAAAACAGATATAATCCCAAGCAAAATTAGGATTGGAAAATGATTTGCAGGAAAATGTTGCAATAGTTGATTGTACTGGTAAGCCAAAAATCCTAGTAATACCAACAAAAACAAGACAAAATGGTCATTGAGCACATAACGAAGATAGCCCAAGCATTCCTTACGAAATTCCTGCTTTCGTTTTAAAAACAAGTCTTTCATAGCTCCTCCTTTTTGGTCAGAGCCAAATAGATATCATTGAGGCTTGCATCTGGCATGGCAAAGGTTTCTCGGAGTTGTTGTAGATTTCCTTGAGCTCTCACTTGACCTTTGTGCAGAATCACAAAAGAATCACACATTTTTTCAGCCGAATCAAGGACGTGGGTACTCATGAGAATGGATTTGCCTTTTTTCTTTTCCACTTCTAGAAGTTGAATCAAATCTGAAATCGCCAAGGGGTCGAGGCCGAGAAATGGCTCGTCTACGATAAAGAGACTTGGATCCACAACAAAGGCACAGATGATCATAACCTTCTGCTTCATCCCTTTTGAAAAATGAACAGGGAACCAATCCAGTTTCTGATCCAATCGAAACATTTTTAGAAGGGGCTCTACACGTTCGAAAGCGATAGTTTGTTCAATACCATAAGCCATGGCAACTGTCTCGATATGTTCTCTGAGAGTTAGTTCTTCATACAAACTAGGAGTTTCAGGGATATAACCAATCTTCTTACGATAGCTAGTTGCATCCTCACGCAGGGTTAAGCCGTCAATCTTAATCTCTCCACTATAGGGTGTCAAGAGGCCAATAATTTCATTGATAGTAGTTGATTTACCAGCACCATTCAAACCAATCAAACCGACCAACTGTCCACTCTCAACTGAAAAAGATACATTCTTCAAGACAGGTACGTGAACATAGCCTCCTGTCAGGTTTTTAATTTCTAACATATTTTCTCCGAATCTGGTATAATGTAGCTATATTATATCAAAATTCAATACGCAAGAGGTGGTTTTTTATGTCAGATTGTATTTTTTGTAAGATTTTAGCTGGGGAAATTCCTGCATCAAAGGTTTATGAGGATGAACAGGTTCTTGCCTTCCTCGATATTTCTCAAGTTACCCCAGGTCATACCTTGGTCGTACCTAAAGAACACTATCGCAACCTTTTAGAGATGGATGCTGCGAGTGCTAGTCAACTCTTTGCTAAGATACCAGTCATTGCTCAAAAAGTCATGAAGGCTACCCAAGCTGATGGTATGAATATCATCGCTAACTGCGAAGAAATCGCTGGACAAACAGTCTTTCATACCCATGTCCACCTCGTCCCTCGCTATGGTGCCGAGGATGACCTCAAAATTGACTTTGTCGCCCATGAACCTGACTTTGACAAACTTACCCAAGTCGCTGAAACCATCAAAAACGCTTAAGGAGTTCCTATGAAACTATCAAATTTACTACTTTTTGCAGGCTCTGCAGTTGGATCATACCTCCTCGTTAAGAATCGTGAAGTTATCACTGAAGAAGTTTTAGATACCACTGATCGCGTTGAAGCAATCAAAGATGATTTGGATGTCATCCAAAATAGTCTCCAAATTATCAATCAACAAAAAGAAGTCATCAAAGAATACCAAGAAGACCTCACTTACAAATTTAAAGTCTTAGAAAAAGACCTCCAAGCAAGACTTGCTGTAATAAAAGAATTACGAGAAACTGAAGAAAACTAAAAAAAGAAAGTTACCAACTTTTCTCACAGCCCCTTAAATCTATCTTGGGTTACTAGCTCCAAACAGAAAAGGGAGGGACTAAAAATGAAACAGTTTGTTAAAGTAATCTTGATTATTTCTGGTTGCTTCTGCCTCCTTGCAACCCTAGCATTTCTACTAGTGACCAATCTTTTCAAAGCTTCATCAAGTGACATTCGAGAAGGGAATGAAGCCTTAAAACAAATCTTTATCTCCCTTGACCTACCTCCTGAGAAAGTAGAATCAAACGGCAGCTATCAATACGAGGGAGGAGGCTTAGATTTTTATGTGACTTTCTCAGATGAGGTTATCAATAGCCACCCAGTCCTAAAAGAAAGTCCAAACCTGACTAAAAACCGACTCAAAGTCTATGTCCTAAACACAGGAGATATTTCCTACCATTCAGTAGAGGACAACTTATTCAATCATGGTTTATCCCAATTTTTAGAGAAGGAAGGCGAGAAGTATTTCCGAGAAAACGGAAAGAAATCACATTCTTCCTATACAAGTCTAACTCTGAAGGATTCGGAAAGCATGAAAATGGGAATCGCATTCTATGAAAAAGCTTTGACCTTGGTGGATATTCAGGATAATTCGGCGATTAAGCACATTGATACTGTAACTGTGAAACCTGGCAAGGAAGCAGAACTCAAGCAACTCATCCAGGAAATGGATGAAGCCGGCTTGTTCAGCCAAAGTTCTAAATAGCAGATCAGTCAGAGAATCTTTGTTCCGTTACTAACTACAAACAAAAAAGAGCCTTATGGCTCTTTTTTGTTTTATTCACCTTCGAAGGCATCCTTAATATGGTCAAAGAAGCCTTTTTTCTTTGGATTGACTTTCAAATCCCCTGCAGCTGCAAATTCTTTCAAGGCTGCTTTTTGGCGTTCATTCAAACCTGTTGGTGTCACGACATTGACGATCACGTATTGGTCACCGACAGCACCGCCACGAAGACTCGGTGCTCCCTTACCACGTAGGCGGAATCGTTTACCGGTTTGAGTTCCCTCTGGAATCACCAATTCAACATCACCGTGAACAGTTGGGATATCGACAGTATCACCAAGAGTTGCTTGGACGATATTGAGGTTCAACTTGTAGAAAATAGTTGTTCCGTCACGTTCAAATTTGTCGCTCGGCTCAACATTAACCACAACATACAAGTCACCGTATGGTCCGCCGTTAAATCCAGCTTCCCCTTGACCCGCTAAACGGATTTGTTGACCTGTTTCGACACCAGCTGGAATTTTCACATGGACACTGTGGGCTTGTTTTTCATGACCTGTTCCATGACAAGTTGTACATGGATCTTTGATTTCTTTTCCACGCCCGTGACAGACATCACAGGTTACTTGACGGCGCATCATACCAAGTGGTGTTTGGGTATCGACATTGATAACACCAGAACCGTGACAGCGTCCACAAGTAACTGGACTTGTTCCAGGCTTAGCACCTGATCCATTACATGTACGACAGGTTGCTTCACGGTTGTATTTGACTTCTTTTTCAGTACCAAAGATGGCTTCTTCAAAAGTCAAATTGACGCGATACTGGAGATCATCACCTTGACGAGGTGCGTTTGGATTACGAGAAGAACCGCCTCCGCCGAAAAAACTTGACAAAATATCTTCGAAGCCGCCAAAACCGCCTGCACCACCAAAGCCACCATTGGCTCCAGCAGCACCATATTGGTCGTAAGCAGCACGTTTTTGTTCATCACTTAAGGTCTCATAAGCTTCTTGAACTTCCTTGTACTTTTCCTCAGCACCAGGCTCCTTGTTGATATCTGGGTGATATTTTTTAG
>PPYF01438263.1_pt1 | contig 11421 bp, 9 predicted proteins | sample 1559871 | NCBI WGS metagenome assembly PPYF01 (sample SAMN08240021, study PRJNA423297) | Human gut metagenome, whole genome shotgun sequencing project. | reverse complement strand
GATGAAAATGAATCAGATTATTAAGAATCTATGGACAAATCCGTCAAATTACGATATAATGAAATCACCGACAAACAAATTGTTGAGGAGGAAAATGTATGGAAGCTTTTTTGGATCAATTGAATGAAGTGGTATTAACGCTCCAGGACTTTATGTCCGGTAAACTGTTGGTAGTACTTCTGGTAGGTACTGGTTTGTGGTTCACCATCCGTCTGGGCGGTGTACAGTTTACTCAGTTCGGTCGTGCTTTTAAATCCGTTTTCGGCAACATCAAACTCAACGGTGAAAAAGCAGGCAAAGACGGTATGACCTCTTTCCAGTCTTTGGCAACCGCGATTGCTGCTCAGGTAGGTACAGGTAACCTTGCCGGTGCTGCAACCGCAATGGTAATGGGTGGTCCTGGTGCTATCTTCTGGATGTGGATATCCGCAATCTTCGGCATGGCAACCATCTTCGTAGAGGCATCCCTGGCTCAGAAATATAAGACAACCGATGAAACCGGCGAGGTAACCGGCGGACCTGTATACTACATCCGCGCAGCTTACAAAGGCACTCTGGGTAAAGTCCTTGCAGGTGCATTTGCAATCCTGATTATCCTGGCTCTGGGCTTCTTCGGCAACATGGTACAGTCCAACTCGATCGGTGACGCTTTCAAGGGTGCATTCGGTATCAACCCTCTGTTCGTTGGTATCGCAGTTGCTATCCTGGCAGCATTCATCTTCTTGGGCGGCATTGGACGTATCGCATCTGTAACTGAGAAGCTGGTTCCAATCATGGCTGGTTTCTACATCATCGGCGCCCTTGTTCTGATCATCATGAACATCGGCAATCTGCCAAACGTAATCAGAATGATCTTTGTCGGTGCATTTAATCCAGAAGCTGCTATCGGTGGTTTTGCCGGCGTAGCAGTATCTCAGGCTATCAAATACGGTGTTGCCCGTGGTCTGTTCTCCAACGAAGCTGGTATGGGTTCCACTCCACATGCACACGCAGTAGCAAAAGTAAAACATCCTTGTGACCAGGGTCTGGTAGCTATGATGGGCGTATTTATCGACACCCTCATCATCCTGAACCTGACTGCTTTCGCAGTAATGATTACTGGTCAGCTGAACACCTACAACCAGGACCTGACCGGCGCTGCTCTGACTCAGGCTGCATTCACCGCAGGCTTTGGTAAATTCGGTGCAATCTTCATCGCAATCTGTATGTTCTTCTTCGCATTCTCCACCATCATCGGCTGGTACTTCTTTGGTGAGAAGAACGTAAGATACCTGTTCAGCAAACATGCAAACCTGGCAACCAAGATTTATGCGGCTCTGGTAGTTGTATTCATTGTTCTTGGTTCTACCCTGAAGGTAAACCTGGTTTGGAACCTCTCCGACCTGTTCAACAGCTTGATGGTAATCCCGAACGTACTGGGTCTGTGGGCACTGTCCGGTACTGCAAAAGAGCTGTATGAAGACTGGAAGAAACAGGCTCCTGCAAAAGTTAAATAAGAGATTACGTATACATCACGATACATGTCTATCTAGGGGAAAAGCGTCCGAAAGGGCGCTTTTTTCCTTTGTGTAAAAAGGCGCCCATGAACCACTTGACGGATGCTTTGCCATATACTATAATAAAGCCGAAAACTGAATGGTCGAAATACAGGTGCAGATGCACAAAAGGAACCGGGTGAAAATCCCGGACAAGACCGTTGCCGTGTTTAGCTCAAAGGGATGTGCAGAGAAAAGCTTTCTCAGCCACTGGAAAATTCCGGGAAGGCGCACATACCGCTGATTTCAGCAGCTATCAGTCGGAATACTTGCCTGTGTTTTACTCGTTTCCAAACGGGTGTTGTCTGTTTTCTACGGAACTCTGGAAAACAGATGAAGAAACTGTGGAGAGCAGCATGGTTCAAAGATATTTTGAAGGATGCTTTGCTTTGCTGTTTTGTCAACACAAGACATCGTTTGGAAAATTCCGAACGGTGTCTTTTTTATGTCAATCTCCACTCGGAAAAGGAGTGACCATGATCCATCAGAAAGAAAAGAGGAAGCGTTATGGAACAAAAAACAAAAATATGGCTCAGTGACTTTTTGATTTTAAACTTTGGTACCCTGCTGACAGCGATTGGAAGCTACTTTTTTAAATTTCCAAATAACTTTTCTACCGGTGGCGTCACCGGTATTTCGGTCGTGCTTGCCCACTACTACCCGCAGCTGAGCAACGGTACCATTGTATCAGTCATCAATATCGCCCTGATGGTGGTCGGTCTGCTACTGCTGGGCAAGGAGTTCGGATTTAAAACCTTTTATGTCACCATTGCTTTTTCGGCAATGCTCAAGATATTTGAAGTTCTCTTTCCGCTGACGAAGCCTTTGACCGACCAGCCGTTTATGGAGCTGCTGCTGGGCGTTTTCCTGCCGGCGTGGGGTTCGGCGTTGCTGTTTAACATCGGTTCCTCCACCGGTGGTACCGACATCATTGCGATGGTCGTCAAAAAATACTTTAAATGTCACATCGGAAAGGCGCTGTTGGTGGTAGACTTTTTTATCACGGTAATGACCTTTGTTGCCTTCGGTCCGACCACAGGGTTATTCTCGATGGTGGGTCTGGTGATTCGTTCCTTTGCGGTTGACTTTTTCCTGGAGGACATGAACACCTATAAGTCCTTTACCATCATTACTGACAAACCGGAGCAGATTTACAACTTTATTACCATCACCCTCCATCGCGGAGCGACCGTCTACCATGCGGAAGGCTTGTATGAACACACCGACAAGACGGTTATCCTGACGGCGCAGAATAAGAAACAGGGAATTCGTTTGCAGGAAGCCATCAAGCAGGCGGACCCGCACGCCTTTGTGTTGATTACCAACACCAGCGAAGTCATTGGAAAAGGATTCCGCGGCGGTAACTAAAAAAACAAGAGCAAAACAAACGCCTGCTTTGGAAAAAAAGCAGGCGTTTTTGTTCAAATTTTCGTTGACGGGAAATAGATAGATTGGTACAATGGTAAAAAGGAATTTAAAACGGCGCAGTTTGTACCGAACAGGGGGAAAATCGGATGGAAATATTAAAGCAACGAATTTTGAAGGACGGTAAGGTCAAGGAAGGAAATGTGCTGAAGGTGGACAGCTTTTTGAATCACCAGATGGACATCCGCCTGCTGGATGAAATCGGCAGGGAGTTTCGCCGCCGCTTTGCAGGGGAAGAAATCAACAAGATTTTGACCATCGAAGCGTCGGGCATTGGAATTGCTGTGGCAGCCGCACCACACTTTGACTATGCTCCGGTCGTTTTTGCTAAAAAAAGCAAGTCGAAGAATCTGGATGGGGAGCTGTACACCTCGCAGGTCACCTCCTTCACCAGAGGAACCACCTTTGATGTGCAGGTTTCCAAAAAATATCTCAACCCGGGTGACCGCGTGCTGATTATTGATGACTTTCTGGCTAAGGGACAGGCGTTGCTGGGTCTGCTGGACATTGTGGAGCAGTCGGGCGCAACCGCAGTCGGCTGCGGCATTGTCATCGAAAAAGGCTTCCAGGAGGGCGGACAGATGCTGCGGGAGAAGGGAATCCGCCTGGAGTCGCTGGCAATCATCGACCGGTTTGAGGATGGCAGACCGATTTTTCGTGACTAAATAACAGAAAGGGGACTTTGGAATGCGGATGTACGATTTGATCGAGAAGAAAAAGCGGGGACACGCCTTGGACAAGGCTGAAATCTGCTGGATGATCCAGTCTTATACCGCAGGGCAGATCCCTGATTATCAGATGGCAGCCTTTTTGATGGCAGTTTGCTTTCAGGGGATGGATTTGCAGGAAACCACCGAGATGACGCTGGCAATGGCACACTCGGGACAGATGGCAGATTTAAGCGGCATTGCCGGTGTGAAGGTGGACAAGCACTCCACAGGCGGTGTGGGCGACAAGACCACCCTGATTGCAGCTCCGATGGCTGCTGCCTGCGGGATTCCGATTGCCAAGATGTCCGGCAGAGGGCTGGGCTTCACCGGCGGCACGGTGGATAAGCTGGAATCCATCCCGGGTTACCGCACAGTGCTGCCGCGGGAGGAATTTTTCGAGATTGTCAACGAGGTCGGAATCTCCCTCATCGGGCAGAGCGGGGAGATGGCGGTAGCGGACAAAAAAATCTACGCCCTGCGGGATGTGACAGCGACGGTGGACAGCCTGCCGCTGATTGCTTCGAGCATCATGAGCAAGAAGATTGCTGCCGGAGCGGACGCAATCCTGCTGGATGTCAAGACCGGCAGCGGCGCTTTTATGAAAACAAGGGAGCAGTCGGCTGCTCTGGCAAGGACGATGGTCGGCATCGGCAATCGGGCAGGCAGAAGGACCGCAGCGCTGATTACCGATATGGACACGCCGTTGGGGGATACGGCAGGCAACGCCATCGAGGTCCAGGAGGCAATCTGGACGCTACGTGGAAAGGGTCCTGCCGATTTGACCGAGCTGTGTATCCACCTGGCAGGCAACATGCTCTGGCTGGCAGGTCAAGGAGAGCCGGAGGATTGCCTGCGCAGGGCAGCAGCATCCTTGCAGGACGGCAGCGCCTACCGGTGCTTCTACCGGATGGTGCAGCGGCAGGGTGGCGATGTCAGCTATCTCGAGCAGCCGGAAAAATTCCAGCTGGCTCCGGTTTATCCGATACAGGCGCCGCAGGATGGCTATATTGCCTCGATGCAGACCGATGAGATTGGCAACGTGGTCGCCTTGCTGGGAGCAGGCAGAGAAAGAAAAGAGGATGCGGTCGATACCGGAGCGGGTATCCGCTTTACAGCAAAGACCGGTGCGAAGGTCTGCAAAGGACAGACGATTGCTCTGCTGTACACCCATCGTCCCGAGCGGGTGCAGGAGGCAACCGAGCGGTATGTAAATGCGCTGCATTTTTCGCAGTCGGCGCCGTCACCGTCCGCTTTGATACAAGAGCGCATTACCGAAGTATAAAAAAGGACTCCCCTCGGGAGTCCTTTTTCTTTTGCTATTTTACCTTGCGGATGATACCGATTGGAGTTTGTTCCAGCGACTGACCCAGCGGGTTGTCCTTGAGGATTTTGACCAGTAGGTCGCGGTCCATGGATGGGTCGGAGGTGCCAAGGATCTGACCCTCCAGGTCGTTGATGTCGGTGATGGCTACTTTGATACCGCCCAGACACTGGGACATCTTCTGTGCAGTTTCGTCCGGCTGCGCAGGACCCAGAACGACATATTCATTGTACGGCGGCAGGGTGTAGTCGCAAGGACCGTCGATGGAGCGTGCTTTGTATCCGGCAATGGTGTAGAACCAGCCGCGCTTGTGGAACAGCTTGCCTACCGCAGAAACAGCAGCAGCAAACAGAATCCTTGGAGTACCGCATTCCTGCAGTGCCATCTCCATTGTTTCCGGGATGCCCAGACCGATGCCGTATGGAGTTTTGAGGACAAATTTGCACAGGAATTTTGCCAGCGGGCGCGGGTGGATGTCCTTCATCGGGATGGCGCGGCGCTGGGTGCAGGCAACTGCCTTTTCGGTCATAAAGACGATGTCGTCCGGCTGGGCGTATGGCTTGGCATACTTTTCGATGACCTGACATACATCATCCTTATCGGTGATGACATGGGTGCGGATTGCAAGACGCTGGTATGAAACGCCATCCACCTGGATGACCTCATTCTTTCCTTCATTTACGATATAGCTTTCTTCGCTCATTTTTCACAGTCCTTTCAAAGACGGATGCACCGCTTTGTGCGCATCCTTTTCCAGACAGACCTCGGTCGCCTGTAAACATATCCTTATTTTACCCCAAAAAAAAGATAAACTCAATATTGTGGGGAAATTTTATCGACAGTTTGTCAAAGGCGGCAATTTGTGTACAACAGGCGGTGGATTTGTGTATCAATCTGCCAACGACCCGGCAGAATTGGAAAATAAAAAATTGCGACGAGTGAAAAAAGTCTCTTTTCATCCACAGGGATGTGTTATATAATTAAAAAAGCGAAGAGAAAGGTCCGGGAGGAAAAGCAAGATGGTGTTTTCAAATCTGTTTTTTATTTATCTGTTTTTGCCGTTGAATCTGATTTTATATTTTATATCGTCCAACAAAACCTGGCGCAATGGGGTGCTGTTGGCTTTTTCCCTCTTTTTTTATGCGTGGGGAGAGCCGGTGTGGGTGTTTATGCTGATGCTCACCGCCTTTCTGGATTACACCTGGGCAAGGTGCATCGAATATTTTCGCCTGAGCGGGCAGAGCCGCCGGATGAAGCTGGCGCTGGCAGCCTCGCTGCTGTTTGATTTAGGGATGCTGGGCGTTTTTAAGTACAGCGGTTTTTTTGTGGAGAATTTGAATCTTCTGACCGGTCTTTCTCTGCCGGTTCCGCAGATTTCTCTGCCCATCGGCATCTCCTTTTATACCTTTCAAACCATCAGCTATGTGCTGGATGTCTACCGCGGGCAGGTGCCGGCGCAGAAAAGCTACTATAAATATTTGATGTACCTGTCGAGCTACCATCAGCTGGTGGCAGGACCGATTGTGCGGTACAGCGACGTGGCAGCGCAGATCGAGGAACGCCACACCACCCCGCAGGACATGAGCGAGGGCATCACCCGCTTTTGCATCGGCTTGACCAAAAAGGTGGTGGTTGCCAATGCAGCAGGCAAACTGGTGGAGCAGTATCTGAATGCGCCTTTGCAGGAGCTTTCGGTAGCGGGCGCGTGGTTTGGAGTGCTGCTCTATTCCATCCAGCTCTATTATGATTTCTCTGCCTATTCGGATATGGCAATCGGGCTGGGCAGGATGTTTGGATTTCATTATCACACCAACTTCAACTATCCGTATCTTGCCAAATCGGTCACCGATTTTTGGCACAGGTGGCATATTTCGCTGGGCAGCTTCTTTCGGGACTATGTTTACATCCCGCTGGGCGGCAACCGCAGGCACCAGCTGCTGAATATCAGCGTGGTGTGGCTGCTGACCGGACTGTGGCATGGCGCCAGTTGGAACTTTGTGCTGTGGGGCGCCTTTTATGGAATCCTGCTGATGGTGGAAAAGCTGGGACTGCTGCGCTGGCTGCAAAGGATACCGGTGGTGTTTTCCCATCTGTATCTGCTGTTTATCACCTTGATTGGCTGGACCCTCTTTTACACCACCGACCTGAGCCGTCTGGCAGGCTATTTTCAGGTGATGTTCGGCGGGTCGGGTAATCCGCTGACCGACCCGCAGCTTTCCATCACCTTTGCAAATCACCTCTTCTGGCTGCTGGCAGCGCTGCTGTTCTGCCTGCCGCTGACCCAGTGGTGCAAGAATCGTCTGGAGAGCTGGGTGGTACAGGACGGCAGAGGGCAGGGCAGACAGGCGCTTGTTTCCATCGGGACAGCGATGATGAATGTAGCGCTGCTGCTGGTGTGTACAGCGCTTCTGGTAGGGGACAGCTACAATCCGTTTTTATATTTCCGTTTTTGATGGCGTTAATCACCGGTCAAGGCGCTGCCCGGAAAAGGCAGTTGCCCTGTCGGTGGCAATAAGGAGGAGCTATGAAACAATCAAACCGCTCTCAGCAGCTGTATCTGGTCAACGTCAGTGTGGTGATTATGCTGCTGGTCCTGGTGGGAATCCTGGCAGTCGTTCTGCCCAAGCCCACCGTTTCCGAGGTGGAAAAAAGAGAGCTTGCAGCAAAGCCCCAGTGGAGCCTGCGCAGCTGGTTTTCCGGCGAGTATGCCGAGCAGTACGATGCCTACTATGCCGACACCTTTCCGCAGAGGGAGCAGCTGGTGTCGCTGGCATCGAAGCTGGAACAGATGCAGGGTGTTCACCCGGATGATGTTCGCATCCATCCGGCAGGAGGAAATGCCCAGCAAAGCCAGCAGCTGCCGCAGCCTGAGCCGGAAGCTGAGCAGGAGCCACAGCAAGAGCTGGCAGAAGAGCCGCAGTCCCCGACAGTTGACTATGACGCTTACAGCGACCCGAATGCACCGGGAAACGGCTTGAGCGAGCAGGGAACCGCAGGCGAGCAGGTGGGCAGCCTGTTTTTGTACCGCAATATGGGGATGCAGATTTTCGGCTCCAGTCAAACGTTGTCGGAAGAGTATGCGCGGGTCATCAGCTCCTATGCCCAGCAGCTGAATGGGGTACAGGTGTACAATCTGATTGCACCGACCTCCATCGAATTTTATCTGCCGGAAAAATATCAGGGCATTGCAAGCAGCGAGCGGGAAAATATCGACTTTGTGGCACAGCAGATGAGCGACAAGGTCATATCGGTGGATGCATACAGCCAGATTGAAAAGAATCGGGAGGATTACCTGTATTTCCGCACCGACCACCACTGGACGGCGCGCGGCGCTTATGAGGCATACATCGCCTTCTGCAAATCGGCAGGGTTGACCCCGGTTTCGCTCGAGGAGATGGAGCATCAGCAGATTGACGGATTTTTGGGTACCTTTTACAGTCAGACCCATGACAGTCAGCTGGCACAGACACCGGATTTTGTGGAATACTTTGTTCCGCCGGTTCAAACGACCACCACCCGCTATCAAACGGGTGCGCCGTTTACGCCGATTGACAGCAGCATCTTTGCTTCCTATGCAACCGGCGGACAGAACACATACAGCGTTTTTCTGCACGGGGATTTTCCGTTGACCCACATCCAGACGGACAACCGCACCGGCAGAAAGATCCTTCTGGTCAAAGAATCTTACGGGAATGCCTTTGCCCCCTTTTTAGCCTGCAACTTCGATGAGGTCTATATTGTGGACCAGCGATATTTTGAACTGGGTCTGGTCGATTTTGTCAAGGAACATGGCATCACCGACCTGCTGTTTTTAAACAACATCTTTGCAGTCAATACCGATGTGCGCATCCGGGAACTCAGCCGCATCCAAAACCAGAGGTACCAGCCAATTTCTCAACAGCCGGTGCAGCAGCCGACCCAGCAGACGCAGGAAATCGAGAAAGAAGCGGAAGAGCAGAGAGAGGAAATGAGCAATCAATCGAAAGAACAGGCAGAGAAGCAGGAGAACGAAACACCGTCAAAGCCATCCAAAACAGAGGACCCGCCCAGGAGGTTAGGTCATAGAGAGTAAGCAGATGAGAAAAGAGGAGGGACAGGATGCGCAGGATGATCAAACGGCTGGGAGCAGTAGCAGCAGTTATTCTGCTCCTTTCTGGATGTACACAACAGGAGGCGCAGAAGGAGCAGGAGGAACAGCCGCGGACGATGTCGATGGTGATTGCCTCCGATGCACCGACGAGCATCCAACTGGCAGCGCAGGAATTTGCCAACCGTCTGGCATACTATTCGGATGGGGAACTGGAGATTTCATTGAGTGCCAGCGACCAGCTGGATGCTGTGCTGACAGCGGACGACACCCAGTTTGCTTTTGTGGAAAACGAGCGGTTGAGCAAAACCATCGAGCAACTGGAAACCTTTACCCTGCCCTTCTTTTTTCAGGATGCCGATTATCTGTTCAGTGGGCTGAATTCCGAGCGCACCCGCAGGCAGCTCAATCGTCTGTTGGAAGAGGAGTATCCGATGGAAATTCAGATGTCGGTGGTGTACGGCTACGAGGATTTGGCAGCGGATGCAACGGTTGATTTGACCGATTTTCGCAAACGCTATCCATTGGCGGTCACCCGTTCCTTCTTCTCGCAGGAGCAGCAACAGGAGATTGGTGCATTGGAAATCGAAGGGGAAGAGCCGTTGCAGATGCTGCTGGACAAAGAGGTGGAAATCGCGCCGGTGGAGCTAAGCGAGCTGGTACAGACCGTGCAATCTCAGGACAGTGCACTGGTGCTGTTGGAAAGCTCTCACCAACTGAAACCGGCTTATCTGATGATGCAAACCGGTTTGTATGAACAGCTGACACCAAAGCAGCAGGGGGCGGTGGAGCAGGCGGTGGTGATGGCGTGCGGATACTGCCGCACCGTTGCCGACCAGAACCGGCAGGAAAACCTGGAGCAGCTGCGGCAGTTGGGCGTGCAGATAGAACCAGTCAACCGAGAAAAGTATCTTGCGCTGTTGGCAGACATCTACCAGTATGATGCGGGCAATATGCTCTATCGACCGGATGCCGAGCTGGACCAGATGGTGCGCAGCGATGCGGTCAAATACAGTGTTTCTTAAAAAGGAAGGGGGCTACGGCTCTCCTTCTTTTTTGATTTGCCGATATTTTTGATAAAAGAAGAGAGCAACCAGCACCAGACATGGCATCAGTAGACCTGCGATGCCAAACAGCTGCAAGCCGGCGTAGATGCTCAGCAAGGTTACCAGCGGCGGCAGACCGATGCTTTTTCCCACCAGTTTTGGTTCCAACAGGCTGCGGAGCAGGTTGATGGCAAGATACAACAGCAACAGCCCGAATCCCAGCAGGCGGTTGCCCTGAAAAAGCGAGATAACCGCCCAGGGAATCAGGATAAAACCGATGCCGATGACCGGCAGCAGGTCCAGAAGGGAGGTCAGCAGAGCGACCGGGAAAAAGTTGGGAACCTCCAGCAGCCATAGACCGCAGGAAAGCGCAGAGAAGGTCACTGCCATTAAAATCAGGTAGGCTTTTGCCATGCAAAATAGGGTGGAAAAGAGAAAGTGCTTCATCTCACAGGCAAGCGAACGCAGCGAGGGCGGAAGCAGGCGGAGCAGAAACTGGGTCACACGCGGGTAGTCCAGCGAGATAAAACTGGAGCAGAGGATGGTGACCACCACGCCAAAGAAAAAATGAGGCGTACAGGCAGCAAAAGAGGTACAGCACTTCAGCAGGGAAGAGGACAGGGAAGCGGACAGTTGGGCAGCGGCTGCGGAAAAGCTTTGCCGCCACAGGGCGACGGTCTGGGCAAGGTCGGGAGAAAAGTGGGACAAAAAACGGCTGAGCCATTCGAAGAAATCAGCAGTAGCAGGCAGAAAAACCGTCCGATAAAGCTGTGGCGCGCGTGCGATCAGGGAGGAAAGCCAGCTCCACAACAGCAGGAGCGCCAGCCAGAGCAGCAGACCCAAAAGCAGGTAGAACAGGGTCATCACAAAGGCAGCAGCGCGGCGCCGACGCAGATGCAGCTTTTGGGAAAAGAGCAGCGATACCGGACGCAGCAGGGCAGCGATTGCCAGCCCAAGCCAAAAGGGAAGGGTGGCGGGTAGGAAAAAACGCAGGACCAGCCAGCCAAGGAAAAGCAAACTGCCGACTGCAAGAGCAATCGCAATCAATTTATCTGCCGCTTTCATTCCATTTCCTCCTTCACCGTTTCAATATCTTGTGTCCATTAGTGTGCCCGAAGAGCCTAAAGGGATGAAAGAGAAATATTTCCCGGGAAAAGCTTCCTGAATTGGGGAAAAAGCGAAAATTTCCCGGGAAATTATTTTCCGGGAAATGATTTTTGAAAACAGCGAAGAATATGGCAAATCAAAAAATCTGAGTTGACAAACAAAACAAAACGTGGTAGATTAAAGTATACCC
>PPYF01130829.1_pt1 | contig 11421 bp, 8 predicted proteins | sample 1559871 | NCBI WGS metagenome assembly PPYF01 (sample SAMN08240021, study PRJNA423297) | Human gut metagenome, whole genome shotgun sequencing project. | reverse complement strand
TCGTTTTTGATGGTCACGGTGTCCAGTTCGCTTTTCTTTTCCTCATTCATAATGTTGTAGACTGCATCATAGTCAAACTCACCCTGCTGCGCCAACTTTTTTATCCGAATGGCTTGCGAAAGAGATGGTGCGTTCTGGGAAGCATCCATTGCTTCTAAAAAATCCTGCTGCTGCTTTTCGTCCAAATAGGACAATTCCACCGCAGGGTTAAAAGAGATTTTCTTCTCGTCCACCATGTCCAGTAGTTCCGGGACAAGGTTTGTCAGGCGCACAAAACGCTGGACTTGTCTGCCGCTTTCATCAGTGGCTTTTCCCACTTCATCAGCAGCTTCTAACTTCCCGACAAGTTGTCGGGAAGTTAAATCCGACCTAGCACCTTGATTTTTTATCGCCTCCAGTTTCATCTTGTAGGCAAATGCACGCTCACTGGGCAGGATGTGTTCTCGCTGCAAATTGGAATCGACCATCAATATCGTGGCGGCATCATCCTCCATGTTGCGCACAATGACAGGCACAGTGTCCAGATGGGCGAGTTCGGCGGCGTGTTTCCGGCGATGCCCGGAGATGATCTCATAGCCGCCCTCTGGTCTGGGGCGGGCGATGAGCGGAGCCAGCACACCAAACTGCGAAATGCTTTCCACTGTCCGGGTCATGGCATCATCATCCAGAACTTTGAACGGGTGGTCTTTGAACGGAAACAACTCACTGACTGGAATCTGCTGTACCTGTTCCCGCTGTTCTTCCTGTCGGTTTTCCTCCGAACTGAACAGGTCATCTAGCCCTTTCAGAGCTACGTTTAAGCCGCCTTTCGGCATCTGCCAGCACCTCCCTCGCTAAAGATTGGTAGGCTTCTGCCACCTTGCCCTTGGGGTCGTGCTGGAAAATGCTCTTGCCTGCGGCACTGGTTTCGGCGGCACGGACAGACCGGGGAATGGTCTGGTCGAACACTTTGATTTTACTGCCGTATGCTTGGCGTATCAGGGTGTCGATCTGCTTTCCGTAGTTGGTGCGGCTGTCCGTCATGGTGAGCAGGATACCCTCGATTTTTAATTTCGGATTGATTTGCCGACGTACCTTGCCGATGGTCTGCAAAAGCTGTTCCAGACCTTTGGCAGACAGGTATTGTGCCTGAACGGGAATCAATGTGGTGTCAGCCGCCGCCAGTGCGTTAATGGTGAGCATCCCCAGAGAGGGCATACAGTCCAGCAGAATATAATCGTACTCCCGTTTTGCTCCGTCCAACACCTGCTTGAGCATCTTTTCCCGGTTCATGCTGTTTACCAGAGCTACCTCCAGTCCTGCCAATTCGATATTGGCAGGGATGAGGTCTACGCCCTCTGCATGGTGCAGGATGCCCTCACCGGGCTGGATGGGCTGGTCGTTCATGGCTTTCTGCATCAGGGTAGACAGCGTGGTGGGCAGTTCATCCGGCTGCTGCCAGCCCATGCTGATGGTAAGACTGCCCTGCGGGTCAGTGTCCACCAGCAGAACCTTCTTGCCCTCCATTGCCAGCCCGATACCAAGATTTTCACAGGTGGTGCTTTTTCCGACACCGCCTTTCTGATTTGTGACTGTGATAACTGTTGCTTTCTTTGCGATAACATCACCCCGCTTTCCGGGAACCGTGCGCAAAGTCATGGTTCGTCTGGTTCTGATAGTGTAGATTCATGGTCGTGGGTGCATTGTAGAGCGAGGCAAGAAGATACTGCTTCATGTTCCGCACGGGGGTAGAATTTTTGGCAAGGCTGTTCAGCACAAAGCGGATGTGGTCGGCATTCAGCTTTTTCAGCCGACTGCGTACCACCTCGGCAGGCTTATCATCCCCGGCGATTCGGAGCATCCTGCGCTTGGTAGCACAGGTATCTACCAGCAAATCCACGATCTGACAGATGGTGTCCTCATCATCCGGGAAAAGCCGGAGAAGCAGTTCGACCTCCAACACCTGATAAAAATAATCCTCAAGCTGTTCACGAATGTTCCCTGAGTGGATAGGATCAGGTTTATTCATCTCTGTCTTATTCTTATCAGTCTTATTTGCTTGCGTTTTTGGCTGCTCCTGAACTGCGATTTGGGCAACGCCTGAATTGCCGTTTGTGCAATTCAGATTGTGCGTTTTTGACAACCCTGTGGTGAAGTCTTTGACGTAGATCAGGCTGGGTCTGCCCAGACCGCGCCGCTTGCGTTCGATTAGGTCGATTTGCTCCAGTTCCCGGAACAGCTTGACCGCCTTGTGTTCAGCGCAGCAGAGTGATTCCTGCACTTCCCGGACGGTGTAGATGATATACACCCGTCCCTGCTTGTCCATCCAGCCGTTCTTGACCGACAGGCTCATGCGGTCGAGCAGGATGCCGTACAGCGTCCGGGCATCGGTGGAGAGGTGCCGGAAACGGCTGTCCTGAAATAACGCCTTTGGGATGCGGAAGTAGGAAAACAGTTCGCCCGACTGCCCATAGAAGTAGTCAAGCGTCATTTGGTGTGTCCTCGGATTTTCAACTGTGAGTGCTTGTTCATGTGGAAAATCATCTCCTTCCTAGTGGTATGGAAAGTTTTTGCGACCGCTTTTTGCATGGAAAAAAGTATGTAAAAAGTAGAAATTGAGTGACGAAAATATTTTTGGATGATACTACAATTTGGAATTTTGAGGACGAAAAGGCAAAGCAAAAAGTAAAAAACAACGAAAACAAGCGGTTTCCTTTGCACTCGATTTATAAAATGCAGGACAGGCTGCGATCAAGAACCCCCGCAAGTAATTGCGTGAGCGCTTGAAAAAGCACAAATAATGCAAGTGAACCGCCCCGGTTTCCGAAAGAGGAAGCCGGGGCGGTTTTTTGCGCTCACGGAGGGCCAGATGAAAAATGCAATATGAATATATACCATATAAAAATGAATATATGCTAGAATTTCGGGAAAATACTTGCATTTTCTTTAAAATGGGTGTATTATAACACCTGCCGACGAAATGCCGACAATAAACAAGAGAAGGATCGATACTATTATGTCTTTGAAGAAGAAAATTGCTGCGGCTTTCATCGCCTGTGCGATGACGCTTGCCGTGGTTCCTTCCGCCTTCGCCTGCACGGCACTCTATGTCGGCAGCGACCTCACCGAGGATGGCACCACCATGTTTGGCCGGATCGAGGATCTGGGCACCAACGATTACAACAAGCTGTTCAACATCAGCCCCGCCGGGAAGCACACCGCGGGCGAGGTGTACGAGGGCTGCTACGGCTTTACCTACACCTTCACCCACGACAGCTACCGCTACACCGCCCGCCGGGATGACAACGGTCTGGGTGTCTGCCCGGACTGCGACAGCACCCACGAGCACACCCCCTATGAGGAGGCTGGCACCAACGAGAAGGGCGTCATGGTCTCTGCCACCGAGTCTCTCTACGGCACCGATGCCGTGCTGAGCGTAGACCCCTATGTGGACAACGGCATTGAGGAAGCCGAGATTACCACGGTGCTGCTGAGCGAAGCTTCCACGGCCCGCGAGGGTGTTGCCCTGCTGACCTCTATCTACGACAACGCCGGTGCAGCCGGCGGCTCCGGCGTGTTCATTGCCGACCAGAACGAGACCTGGTTCGTGGAGAACCTGACGGGCCACACCTACCTTGCCCTGAAGCTCTCCTCCAGCGTGGTCTTCATGCAGCCCAACATCGCCGCTATGGGCAAGATCGATCTGGATGACACCGACCATGTGGTGGCCTCTGCCAACCTGATCTCCGTGGCCCAGAAGGCCGGTACCTTTGTGGGCGATGCCGCTGCCAATGTCATCGATCTGGATGCCTCCTACAACGGCGACATCGCATCGGACCGCATGGCAGCCGGCCTGAACTACCTGTACGGCACCGACACCTTTACGAAGGACAACTACAGCGAGACCGACTTTGCTATCAGCAACGTCGGCGAGAACGGTGCCATCGTCCCGGTCTACTCCAATATCCAGCTGACCAAGAAGTTCTCGGTGGAGGATTCCATCCACTTCTTTCAGACCGAGCCCATCGGCAAGACGGGCAATGTGGAGACTCATCTGTTCCAGGTGAGCGCCACCGGCGATCTGAACACCGCCATTACCGAGTGGACCGCTTTTGACGACGACGTGTACAACGCCTTCGTCCCTTACTATCCGATGCTGACCACCGACACCGCAGATGTCTACAAGGTCTCGGTCCATAAGGTCACCCGCTCCGACGAGCAGCCCACCGAGGTCGTCTGGTATCAGGATGCCAAGGGCCGCTACTATACCTACCCGGACGACTGGACCGACTCCTTCTACGGCGTGCGTGATGCCCTCTCCAACCTGCTGACCTACGGCAGCAATGGCAATCAGGTCACCGCAAAGGATCAGGCTGCAGCCAAGGCCAGCTACGCCGCGCTCCAGCAGGAGATCATGGCCGACTACGCCGATATGAAGGCCGCCGTTGCCGCTGCCGACACGCTGGAGGCCAAGCAGGCTGCCGCCACAAACGCCAGCAATGCCATGAGCCAGAAGGTGTACAACACCACCCTGAAGATGTACAATAAGCTCCAGGCCAAGACGGCCGCCCGGGCATGGGTCAGCTCCCTGCTGCACTGAGGCTTTGCAGCGCCTGAGGCGTTTCCCATAAAACCGCAGCGCCCCCGGTTTCCATGACAGGAAGCCGGGGGCGCTTTGTGCGTGACTGCTCCTTGCAAACGCCGCCCATTCGTTCTATATGACAAGGCAAAACTGCCGGAATTCTATTTGCAGGAAGAAAATTTGGAGAAGATCATTGCGGAGATGGGGTAAAACATACTGGAAATTCACAAATAACGTATCATCGTTACTCCGAACGCTCTGTAATTTTGGCACCCGCTCAGGCTGCGATCAAGAACCCCCGCAAGTGATTGCGTGAGGGCTTGAAAAAGCACAAATAAAGCAAGTGAACCGCCCCGGTTTCCGTAACAGGAGATCGGGGCGGTTTTTGTGTCATTTGCTGAATCGGAAGGATCTGCTTGTAAAGTTGGGAAAAAAGGTGTAATACTTTTCCCCGCCCACGCGGGGGTTCCACATTGACAACCCTGCGCAAAAAGCAGATAATAGGTTTATCTTGAATGCAAATGCAGAGCGAGGGAAAGTGTATGCTGTATTTTGAAAACGATTACTGCGAGGGTGCGCATCCGGCGATCTTACAGAAGCTGGTGGAGACCAACTTTGAAAAGGTCTCCGGCTACGGCACCGATCCCTATTGCGCCAGTGCGCGGGAGAAGATCCGCGCGGCGTGCGGCGCACCGGATGCCGATGTCTGGTTCATTTCGGGCGGCACCCAGAGCAACGCCATCGTCATTGCATCGATGCTGCGCCGCTGGGAGGGTGTGCTGGCCGCATCCACCGGCCATGTGGCTGCCCACGAGGCCGGTGCCATCGAGTTCACGGGCCACAAGGTCATCGGCCTGCCGCACACCAATGGCAAGCTGGATGCCGGGACTGTTGAGGACTGGTGCAGGACCTTCTATGCCGATGGCAATGTGGACCACCTCGTGTTCCCGGGTATGGTGTATATCTCCCACCCGTCGGAGTACGGCACCCTGTACACCAAGGCAGAGCTGGAAGCGCTGTCCGCTGTCTGCCATAAGTACCACATGCCGCTGTTTATGGACGGTGCCCGTCTGGGCTATGGTCTGGCCGCCGAGGGCACCGATGTGACGCTGGCCGATGTGGCCCGCCTGACCGATGTGTTCTACATCGGCGGCACCAAAGTGGGTGCGCTCTGCGGCGAGGCAGTCGTATTCCCCCACGGCGCACCGGCTCACTTTATGACCATGGTCAAGCAGCAGGGCGCTCTGCTGGCAAAGGGCCGTCTGCTGGGCATCCAGTTCGATGTGCTGTTCACCGATGACCTGTACCAGACCATCAGCAAAAATGCCATTGAGACCGCCGCCGTGCTCAAGAAGGGACTGGCCGAAAAGGGCTATTCGTTCTTCATGGATTCGCCCACGAATCAGGTGTTCATTGTGTTGTCCAACGAGCAGCTGGCCGCGCTGGAAGGCAAGGCCAAGTTCGGCTTCTGGGAGAAGTACGATGATACCCACACCGTTGTCCGCATTGCCACCAGCTGGGCCACCCGGATGGAAGAGGTGGAGCAGCTGCTGGAGCTGATGTAAGGGCACACCTGCCAAATGGCGGAGCGTCTCTTTGTGCAGGATGCAGATTGTATTTCCTGCGCGGATATGCTATTCTTAACTGGATAAAGACTGCACTTTGTGTACCGTGGAAGGATGGTTTGTATTATGGGCTTTTTTGACAAGCTTTTTGGCGGCAAGGCCGCATCCGAGACGAAATTTTCCGGCCAGAAGATGACGGTCATGCTTCCCATTGACGGCAAGGTGATCCCGCTGGAGCAGCTGCCTGACGAGACCTTTGCCTCTGCGATCCTGGGCCCCGGCTGCGGCGTGGAGCCCACCGGCGACACCGTTTATGCTCCCTTTGACGGCACCGTTACGCAGGTGCCCGAAAGCCTGCACGCCGTTGGTATGATGAGCGATGACGGCATTGAGCTGCTGATCCATGTCGGCATGGACACGGTGGAGATGAAGGGACAGGGCTTTACCTCCCTGACCAAAGAAGGAGCCAAGGTCAAGGCCGGCACCCCGCTGCTGAAGGTGGATCTGGAAGCCATCCGCGCCGCAGGCCACCCCACTGCAACGGCTCTCATCGTGACCAACAGTGATGACCTGCCGGAGATCAGTGTTGTTGCAAACGGCGATGCTGCCGCTGGCACGCCGGTGTTCAAGTTCAAGAAATAAGTAAGCAGATCCCCCGGAGGCAGAGTGCTTTCGGGGGATTTTTGCGGAGAAAAGTCGTACTTATTTGCAAAAAAGCTGTATTTTGCGTGATTTTCTCTTGCATTGCAGGGGGAGTTGTGCTAGAGTAGGCAAAGTGTGAGCCAAAAACCGGTACTGTGAGAGGAAAAGTATATGGAAACAAAAAAGAAGCACGAATTATCCCTTGCAAAACGCATGGCGATCTCTCTGGTCTGCGGCCTGGTGGCCGGTCTGGCCTTTATGTTCCTGCGGGAGCATCTGAACGCCAGCGGTCAGGCACAGACCTGGACCACCATCAACAACCTGCTGTTCCAGGATATCACCGCCGAGGGCGCTGAGCGTGCCTTTGGCATCTTCTACATCATCGGCCAGCTCTTCATCAAGGCACTGCAGCTGGTGATCATCCCCATGGTCTTTACCTCCATTTCGCTGGCCATTGGCAGCATTGCGGACACCCGCACCATGGGCCGCATTTCCGCAAAGACCCTGTTCTGGTTCCTGCTGTGCTCCTTCCTGGCGCTGCTGCTGGCAGGCTGTGTGGGCTACGGCACCTACTCCATGGGCCTGTTCAACACCCGCATCGAGGGTCTGGCAGAAGCCAGCGGTTCCACCGGTTCCAACCCCCTGAACGTGGTGCTGAACATCATCCCCTCCAACATCATCACTGCCTTTGGCAGCAATGGCGCTGTGCTTTCCAGCGTGTTCCTGGCAGTGGCCATCGGCCTGAGCATGAACACCCTGGGCGAGAGCCGCACCGCGACCCTGCGCCGCCTGCTGGGCGAGGTCAACGATGTGGTGGTCGTGTTCCTGAACTTCATCGTCAGCAACTTTGCCCCCTTTGCGGTCTTTGTGCTGCTGACCCGTACCTTCGCCATCTACGGCATCGATTACCTTAAGCCCGCGCTGGTCTATGTGGTGGTCACGGTGGTCCTGCTGCTGGCCTTTCTGATCATTGCCTACCCGCTGGTCATTGCACTGGGTGCCAAGCTGGACCCTTTCACCTTCATCCGCAAAATCGCCAACGTGGCAGTGTTCGGCTTCTCCACCTCCTCCAGCGCCGCCACCCTGCCCCTGAACATCAAGGTGTGCGAGGAAGAGTTCGGCGTGGATGAGAGCATTGCTTCCTTCGTCCTGCCGCTGGGCATGACCATCAACATGGACGGCACCGCCATCATGCAGGTCATTGCCACCGTGTTCATTGCAGGCTGTGCCGGTTACACCGTCACCCCCGGCCAGCTGGTCGTGGTCGCCCTGCTGGCCCTGCTGGCATCTGTGGGCACCCCCGCCGCTCCCGGCGCTGGGGCTGTCATCCTGTTCACCATCCTGTCCGGCATGGGCTTCGTCAACGACGGCGCTCTGCTGGCCTACTCCCTGATCCTGGCCATCAACCGCCCCATCGAGATGCTGGTCACCTCCCTGAACGTGGTGGGTGATGCAGTTGCCAGCATTTGCGTTGCCAAGAGCGAGGGCCTGCTGAACGAGGAGACCTTCAATAAGTAACAATACGCCGTAACAGGCGCAGCAAAAACTCCCATGCACAGCATCTTCCGATGTGAGCATGGGAGTTTTTTGTGTGGTAGTATTTGTGGGGAGAGTGTGGTATACTCGGCTTGGTTCAACAACTCGGAATTTGAGAAGGTAAGTGAATGGGATACCACGATACAAGATACCATTCAGCAAATATACAATATGGCCGACTCTATTATTGTCGGCCAGTTTGTTGGTTCTTCCGCACTTGCAGCTGTCGGTGCCTGTGCAGCATTGACCAATGTGTTCATTTGTGTGGCACTGGGAGCCGGCGTAGGTGCCGGTGTGCTGGTGAGCCGCTATTTCGGTGCCAAAGAATATGGCAAAATGAAAACCATTGTGTCAACGTCCTTGCTCAGCTTTTTGATTCTGAGCATTGTCCTTGGCGTTTTTGGCTTATGCTTTTCCCTCCCGATGATGCGGGGCTTGCAAACCCCTCCCGACATTCTGGATGAGGCGGTGCTGTATCTGCGGGTCTATTTTGCGGGCTTTCCGTTCTTGTTTATGTATAACATTCTCTCCAACATGTTCACCTCCATCGGTGAATCAAGAATTCCCTTGGCACTCCTGATTTTTTCTTCTGTCCTGAATATTTTTATGGACCTTTGGATGGTTGCTGGGCTTGGTCTGGGCGTGTTCGGTGCCGCTCTTGCAACCTTGATTGCCCAAGGCATTTCCGCCATATTTTCCTTTCTGATTTTTCTTCATCGGATGCGGCGATACGAGAGCCCATTTCAACGATTTGACTGGCGGGGGCTGCAATCCATGCTGCAAATTGCCGTGCCGTCGATTCTTCAGCAGTCTACGGTGTCCATCGGTATGCTGATTGTGCAGGCAGTTTGCACACGCAGATTTCCTCGCTGTTCTTGGGAAAAGACGGAACGGCGTTGGCCTATCAGGTGTCTGGTGATTATATGAGATGGCTTGGTTACTTTTTCATCTTCATGGGTATCAAGATGGCAACCGATGGAGTCCTTCGCGGTCTCGGAATTATGCGTCCGTTCCTCGTTGCAAACATGGTGAACCTTGCGATTCGTCTGTCCGTTGCCCTGATCTGTGCACCGCGTTTCGGCATTGCCTTTGTCTGGCTTGCTGTACCAGCTGGTTGGCTTGCGAACTTCTTAATCTCCTATGGGGCTCTCAGGAGATCATGGCCGACTGATAAAATGGCATCAACCAGATAACTTCGCGTTTGTGGAGCAAAGTGGAACAATAAAAGAGCAGTGGGGCTTTTAAGCGACAGAATGGTCTGCGAGAGCAGATGGAGGGGCCTCGCCCCGACAAGTTCGCGTTTGTGGAGCAAAGCGGAACAATAAAAGAGCAGTGCTTCCGGTGGGTGGACCCATTGGAGAGCACTGCTCTTTCTTTGTGGGAAGATTCAGCTGGCAGGAGCGTTACAGTGTGCCGTAGGGTGCAATGCCGATCATGTACTCAACGCCAATGGCGACCAGAACGACCAATGTGGAGATGATGAAGCCGTGCAGCATGGGCTTTGCGCCGGAACGGCAGAGCGATTTAAAGTTCGTGTTCAGACCGATGGCCGCCAGAGCCGCGACCATCAGAAACTTGCTGATGGTCTTCAGGCCGGAAACCAGCCCGGCGGGCAGAAGGCCCAGACTGGTCAGCAGGGACATGGCAAGGAACGCAAGGATGAACCAGGGGAAAATGGAACGGATGCGCACCTTGACACCGTTGGCCTGGGCACTCTCTTTCTTTTTCAGGTGCAGGTTGATGGCGGCAAAGACCAGAACAGCCGGAATGATCGCCAGCGTGCGGGTCAGCTTGACCATCGTTGCAAAGTCACCGGCTGCTTCACTGAAAGCGTAGCCGGTGGCTACAACGCTGGAGGTATCATTGACCGCCGTACCGGCCCAAAGACCGAATGCGGCATCGGAAAGCCCAAGCCACCGGCCAAGGAGCGGGAACACAACGATCATCACCGTATCGAACAGGAAGGTGGCGGACATACCGTAGGCGATGTCCATGTCATCGGCCTCGATCACCGGTGCAATGGCGGCAATGGCAGAGCCGCCGCAGATGCCGGTTCCGGCGTTGATCAGGCTGCTGGTTTTCCAGTTGAGCCCGAGCGCTCTGCCGATCAGCGCGCCCAGTCCAAAGCAGGTGGCCAGGGTGAAGAGCATGACCGTCAGCGAAAAACGGCCCACGGTCAGCACGGTGCGGATGTTCAGGCTGGCACCCAGAAGGACGATGGCGAATTTCAGGACCTTCTTAGAGGTGAATTTGATGCCCGGCGCGGTTGTTTTGTTGGGCTGGAAAAACGCATTGATGGCCATGCCGATAAACAGGGCGATGACTGAAGCGCCAATGAGGTGGAGCCCGGCGCTGCTTTCCAGCGTTTCCAGCCACTTGGCGATGCAGGCGATGCCCAGTGCCAGCGCGGCTCCGGGGATCAGGGCGGTGATCTTCTTTGACATTCGTTGGGTTTCCTTTCTTTTGCATGTTACGCGGAAATAAAAACAAGCGAAAACCACCGGCAGAACCGGTGGTTTATTGCTGGAGAAAAGGGCGCTCAGAACGAGCCGCCGGAGGAGCCGCCAAAGCCGTCGCTGTCCACGGAGGAGCCGCCGGAGCTGCTGCTCTCCTCGTGGGGCGGGTCGTAGACCTGCACGCGGTCGGTGTGGGTGTAGTTGTCCACCTGCACCCGCAGCTTTAAGCCTGCGCCGATGTAATCGTTGGCCTCGGTCTTGAGCCGGGCTGTTTTCATCTGGCTGTACAGCACGCCGCAGACGATACCGGCAATGATCATGGGAACGCCGATGACGATGAGGAGCAGGATGGGCCAGCCGCTGGTATCGTTGTCAACATCCAGCGGTTCGCCGTGCTCGGCGTAGAAATCCAGTGTGTCGGCGCACATGGAGAGGTACTCGGAGGCGGCCTCGGTCCAGTCGTCGTCCGAGAGATAGGGAACAACGGCATCTTCGATCTGCTCGATGCGGTAATCGGTAAAGGCCGTCACGCCGCCGCCGTAGGTGATGGTGACATACTTGCGGGAGCCGACTGCCAGCAGGAAGAGGATGCCGCTCTGTTCAGAGCCGCTGCCCAGACCGTTGGCAAGGTAGTAATCTTTGGCGTACTGGCGCTGGTCGG
>PPYF01017295.1_pt1 | contig 11421 bp, 8 predicted proteins | sample 1559871 | NCBI WGS metagenome assembly PPYF01 (sample SAMN08240021, study PRJNA423297) | Human gut metagenome, whole genome shotgun sequencing project. | reverse complement strand
GTATATTAAGTTATGATTTTAGTATAAAGTTCGTATTTAATAGAATGTTTAATAGAAAGAAATTATCAAATATCAAGAAAAAGTGAAAAAATATTCTATAGAAAGTAAAAATAAAGCTAAAATATAGTAAAAATATAATTGGTGAACAAAAAAGTCTAAGTAAGATGATTATTGTTCGTATAAATACTTTAAAAAGGAGAATGAATCAAATTATGAAAATTGCAGTAGTGATGGGATCAAAATCGGATTTACCAAAGTTAGAGAGTGGTATTGAATTAATGAGAAATTTTGGAGTTGAGGTAGCGGTAAGAGTTTTATCTGCTCATAGAACTCCGGTAGAGCTATCTAAGTTTTTAGATGAAATTAAAAATGATACAGATGTTATAGTGGCAGCGGCTGGAAAGGCGGCTCATTTGCCAGGTGTAATTGCAGCTCAAACATTAATCCCAGTAGTTGGACTACCTATTAAGTCTTCTACAATGGACGGATTAGATTCATTATTATCAATGGTTCAGATGCCTAGTGGAATACCAGTAGCTACAGTAACTATTGACTCAGGTACTAACGCAGCTTTGATGGCTTTACAAATTGCAAGTATAAAGTATCCAGTTTTGCGTGATAGATTATCAGATTATAGAGATGAAATGGCAAAGAAAGTTTTGCTAGATGATGTATCTGTTCAGTAGATAGCAATTCAAAAAGATTACAAAGTTCAACTTGATTTTGGGGATTTAGATTGATCAGCTTGAACTTCAAACGATAAATATTAATTAGGAGAATGGGAGATGGCAATGTTAACTTATAAAAATTCTGGTGTAAATATTGATGAAGGAAATAGAGCAGTAGATTTAATAAAGGGAAAGATAAAGCAGACATATGATTCAAATGTTGTTGGAGATCTTGGAAGCTTCAGTGGACTATATTCTTTAAAGGATTTTGTGGGAATGCAAGAGCCAGTACTTTTGGCATCAACTGATGGTGTAGGAACTAAGCTTAAAATTGCACAGATGATGGACAAGCACGATACAGTAGGTATAGATTTGGTAGCTATGTGTGTTAATGACTTAATATGTCAAGGAGCTAAGCCATTGTTTTTCCTTGATTATATAGCTTTAGGGAAGTTAGTACCTGAGCATATAGAAAAAATAGTTGGGGGAATAGCAGATGGATGCAAGATGAGCAGCTGTTCATTAATCGGTGGAGAAACTGCTGAAATGCCAGGAATGTACGGTGAAGATGATTATGACTTGGCAGGATTTTCTATAGGTATAGCAGATAAAAAAAATATAATAAGTGGACAAGATGTAAAGGCAGGAGATGTTTTGGTAGGTATATCTTCTAGTGGTGTTCACAGTAATGGATTTTCTTTTGTAAGAAATATATTTTTAGATGAATATAAGTATGATTTAAATAAACATATAGATATGTTGGGTATGAGCCTTGGTGATGCACTTTTAACACCTACTAAAATATATGTAAATTTAGCTTTGGAAGCTATAGCAAATAATAATATTAAATCAATTGCACATATAACAGGTGGTGGGTTAGTTGAAAATGTAGTAAGAGTAATACCAAAAGGGCTAGGAATTGATGTAGATACAAAATCTTGGAAAAAGCCAGCTATATTTAATATGATAGAAGAGTTTGATGCCATAGAAAAAAGAGAACTTCATAAGAGTTTTAATATGGGAATTGGACTTGTAATGATAGTAGATAAGGAAGAAGCAGATAAGCTTGTAGATTTTATAAATAATAGAAAAAATGACAACGCAGAGTATGTAGAAGATAAATATAAGGACTTAATGAAAGATGAAGCCTTTATTATAGGCAAGGTATCAGATAGTCATGATGGGGTAGAATTAATATAATACTCATATAGGGTGAAAGATCAAAAGCTATAAGCAAGTGAGAGGTTTAGATTTTGATAGATAAAGACAAACCCTAATACAGTAAGATTTGGAGGATTGTTATGAAAAATATTGCTGTTTTACTATCTGGCGGAGGTACTAACCTACAATCAATAATAGATGCCATAGAGGCTGGAAAAATTAATGGTCGTATCAAGTTGGTTATTTCGAACAAGAAAGATGCCTATGGACTAAAAAGAGCAGAGAAGCATAATATTAAAGCTAGTTTTGATAATGATGAAAGCTCTATAATAGAGCGTTTATTGAGTGAAGAGATAGATTTAGTGGTATTGGCAGGATTTTTAAAAATTCTTAGTCCAAAATTTACCAAAACATTTGAAAATAAGATAATAAATATTCATCCATCTTTGATTCCATCATTTTGTGGTGTTGGCTATTATGGTCTAAATGTCCATAAAGCGGCTGTAGACTATGGAGTAAAGGTGAGTGGAGCAACTGTTCACTTTGTAGATGAAAACGCAGACACAGGGCCTATAATAGCTCAAGAAGTGGTTGAAGTGTTAGCAGACGATACTGCAGAAACTTTACAAAGAAGAGTATTGGAAGTAGAGCACAGTATATTGCCGATGGTGGTTGAAAAATATTGTGATGACAAGATAGAGGTAAGTGGAAGAAGAGTCTATATAAAATAGTCGATATATTATGATATTAGCAAATATATAGATTATAAAGTAAGAATTTTATTATTGAAAGGGGTTTATTTACGATGAAAAGAGCGCTTATAAGTGTTACAGATAAAACAGGTGTAGTAGAATTTGCCAAGAAGCTTAATGAACTTGGATATGAGATAGTATCAACAGGAAATACTTTTAAGAAATTAAAGGAAAATGGAGTAAATGTAATAACTATAGAAGATGTTACTCACTTCCCTGAAATACTAGATGGAAGAGTAAAGACTTTAAATCCATATGTACATGGTGGGATATTATATAGAAGAGATCTAAGCTCTCATGTTGAAACAGTAAAAGAACATGAAATAAATTCAATCGATATGGTTGTAGTAAGTCTTTATGACTTTGAAGGAGCGCTAAGAAGTGGCAAGACTCACGAAGAAATCGTAGAAAATATAGATATAGGTGGTCCTTCAATGATAAGATCAGCATCTAAAAACTACAAGGATGTGACAGTTGTTGTAGATATCGCTGACTATCCAAAGATTATAGAAAAGTTAGAGTCTGGAGAGCTAACTCTTGAAGATAGAAGAAAGCTGGCATATAAGGCATTTGCTACAACTGCTAGATATGACACTTTGATATCTTCTTATTTTGCAAATGTAGTAGGAGATGAATATCCAGAAATATTAAACCTTACTTTTGAAAAGGATACTGAATTAAGATATGGTGAAAATGGACATCAAAGAGGTTTCCTATACTCTCAGCCAAATGCAAAAAATCCTATACTTAATTTCAAACAGTTACACGGAAAGGAATTATCTTTCAATAATATAAATGACTTACATGGTTGTTTAGAATTTATGAGAGAATTTAAAGATAACGAAGAAGTATGTGCAGTAGCTATCAAGCATGCAAATGCCTGTGGTGTTGGACTAGGAAAGACTTCTTTAGAAGCATATAGAAAGTGTTTTGAATCAGATAAGGTATCAATATTTGGTGGAATAATAGGTATTACATCAACTGTAGATATAGAAACTGCAAAGATGTTAAATGATATATTCTTTGAAATAATAGTTGCATATGACTTCGATGATGATGCACTAGAGCTATTAAAATCAAAGAAAAATTTAAGAATATTAAAGCTAGCAAAAATAGAAGATAGCAAGCAAAAGTTAGATATGAAATATCTAGATGGAAAACTCTTGATACAGGATAAAGATAAAATAGAAAATGAAAAGCAAGAAGTAGTCACTAAGCTAGCTCCTACAAAAGAGCAGTTAAAGGATATGGATTTTGGAATGAAGGTAGTAAAAAACTTAAAATCAAATGCCATAGCAATAGTGAAAGATGGTCAGACGCTTGCAATAGGATGTGGTCAGACTTCAAGAATTTGGGCGCTAAGTAATGCAATAGAAAATAACAAGGAAGAAAAGAATTTTGAAGGAGCAGTTTTAGCTTCAGATGCTTTCTTCCCATTTGACGACTGTGTAAGACTTGCAGCAGAGTATGGAATAAAGGCAGTAGTTCAGCCAGGTGGATCTATTAGAGATGAAGATTCTGTAAAAGCTTGTGATGAACTGGATATGACTATGGTATTTACAGGAGCTAGACACTTTAAGCATTAAAAATCAAAGTGAGTGGATATAAAATATAGCAAGAAAATTATGTGAAGATAAAAAGTAAGTTTTATGTGAAAATAAAAAATAAGTTTATATATACTTGTGAAAAGAAGACCATAAGGATAATATTTGCAATTATATTAGAATTGGGGGATTTATTATGAAGATTTTGGTAGTAGGCGGTGGAGGAAGAGAACACGCAATCTGCTGGAAATTAAATGGTGAAGAAAAAGTAGAAAAAGTTTACTGTGCACCAGGAAATGCAGGGATTTCAAAAGTAGCAGAGTGTGTTGATATCAAAGCTACTGATATTGAAAAGTTGGCAGATTTTGCAGAAGAAAATAGAATTGATTTGACTGTAATAGGTCCAGAAGTGCCTTTAGTAATGGGAATTAGCGATGTATTTAAGGAAAGAGGATTAAGAGTCTTTGGACCAGATAAGGCTTGTTCACAGCTAGAAGGAAGTAAGCTATTTTCAAAAGAATTTATGGTAAGACATAATATAGCAACTGCAAAATACAAGGAATATACTGATATAGACAAGGCGATAGAAGAAATTGATAGCTTTGGATATCCAGTAGTAATAAAGGCAGATGGATTGGCTGCAGGTAAGGGAGTAATAATACCTACGAACAGAGAAGAGGCTATTGAAACACTAAACACTATTATGAAAGATAGAAAGTTTGGGGAAGCTGGAAACTTGGTAGTAGTAGAAGAATTTCTAGAAGGTGTTGAAACATCTATACTGGCTCTTGTAGACAAAAACACAATAATAGCTATGGAAAGTTCAAAAGATCATAAGAAAGTATATGAAAATGAAACTGGACCAAATACAGGTGGAATGGGAACATTTTCTCCAAGTACAATATATACAGATGAATTAGCTGAAAAAGTATATAATGATGTGCTTGTAAAGTCACTTGAAGGTTTTAAAGAAGATGGATTGGACTATAGAGGAATATTATTTGTGGGACTAATGATTACAGAAGATGGCGAAAAAGTACTTGAATATAATTGTAGATTTGGTGATCCAGAGATACAGTCTATATTGATGAGATTAGATTCTAGCCTATCTGAGATTATGATGGCAATCACGGAAGATAGATTATCTGAAATAGATATCAAGTACTCAAAAGACGCTGCTACTTGTGTAATAATGGCATCTGGAGGATATCCAGATTCATATGAAAAGGGAAAGAAGATTTCTGGACTTGAAGATTTAGATGATGATATAGTAGTATTTCACAGTGGAACAAAAAAGGACGGAAATGATATTTTGACAAATGGTGGAAGAGTACTAGGAGTATGTGCTAAGGCTAAAGATGTAGAGTCAGCTGCTAAGAGAGTATATGAAAATATAGAAAAAATTAGTTTTGATGGAAAACACTATAGAAAGGACATAGGTATTAAATATGAGTAAAGTAAATAGATTGTTTGTAGAAAAGAAGGAAGGGTTCAATCTTGAATCACTAGCAATGAAAAATGATATAGAGGATAGCTTAAATATAAAGCTTCAAAATATAAGAGTAATAAATAGATATGATGTAGAGGGAATTAGCGAAGATTCATATAAGAAAGTTGCTGAAACAATATTGTCTGAACCTAATCTTGACAATATATACTATGAAGAAATTCCTGATGTAAAATCAAGCAGGATATTTGCAATAGAGTACCTTCCTGGGCAGTATGACCAAAGAGCCGATTGGGCTTCAATGTGTGCTGAAATAGTAAACGGAGGACATAGACCAAATATTAACTCTGCAAGAGTCATAATAATAGATGGAGAAATAACAGATAGTGAGTTTTATAAGATAAAAAAATACTTGATAAATGCTGTAGACAGTAGAGAGGCTTCTCTTAAAAAAGCAGATACACTAGAAGTAAATTATGATAAGCCAGAAAATGTAGAAATTTTAGATGGTTTTATAGAATTAGATATAGAAGGTCTTGAAAAGTTTTTAACTGATAGAGAGCTTGCTATGTCAATAAAGGACTTAGAACTTATACAAGAATATTTTAAAGATGATGAAAAGAGAAACCCTTCTATCACTGAAATAAAGGTGTTGGATACTTATTGGTCAGATCATTGTAGACATACAACTTTTATGACAAAGCTAGAAGAAGTAGAGATTTCTAGTGGGAGATTTACAGATCCAATTAAGGAAACATATGATAGATACATAGACGATAGAAAAGAAGTATATTTAGATAGAGATAAAAATATATGCTTGATGGACATAGCAACTCTAGCTATGAAAAAATTAAAAAAACAAGGAAAATTACAGGATTTAGATGAGAGTGAAGAAATAAATGCCTGCAGTATTAATATAGATGTTGAAATAGATGGAAAAAATGAAGAATATCTTTTAATGTTTAAAAATGAAACACATAATCACCCTACAGAGATAGAACCTTTTGGTGGTGCAGCAACTTGCCTAGGTGGAGCTATAAGAGACCCATTGTCAGGCAGAAGCTATGTATACCAAGCTATGAGAGTAACAGGTTCAGCAGACCCAAGAACAAGTATGGAAGATACACTAGAAGGCAAGCTTATGCAAAAGAAAATAACTACAGAAGCTGCTGATGGTTATAGTTCATATGGAAATCAAATAGGTGTATCAACAGGTCAGGTAGCAGAGTTATATGATGAAAACTTTGTAGCTAAAAGAATGGAAGTTGGAGCAGTAATAGCTGCAGCTCCAAAGGAAAATGTAATTAGAAAAAGACCAGAAGCAGGAGATGTAATCATCTTACTTGGAGGAAAAACTGGTAGAGATGGCTGTGGAGGAGCTACTGGTTCATCAAAGGAACATAGTGAGGAAAGTATATCTACTTGTTCAGCAGAAGTTCAAAAGGGAGATGCACCTAACGAAAGAAAAATTCAGAGATTTTTTAGAAATTCACAGGCGGTGAAGATGATTAAAAGATGTAATGATTTTGGTGCAGGTGGTGTATCTGTTGCAATAGGAGAAATCGCTGATAGCTTGGACATTAATCTAGATTTAGTACCTAAAAAATATGATGGATTAGACGGAACAGAACTTGCTATATCAGAGTCACAAGAGAGAATGGCAGTAGCTATAGACAAAGAAAATATGGAAAAGTTTATTGAACTAGCTCATCTAGAAAATCTTGAAGCAACTCATGTTGCAACTGTAACTGATACTGGATATATGAGACTATTCTGGAGAGGTGAGGCAATAGTAGATATTAAAAGATCTTTCTTGGATACAAATGGACATCAGCAAGAAGCAAAAATCAAGGTAAATAGTATAGATGAAGACTCAAGATATACAGATCTTAGAGAAATTACAAATAAAAAAGAGACATTGGAAGAAAAATATATAGAAGCAATGAAGGATCTAAATGTTTGTTCACAAAGAGGATTAGTAGAGAAGTTTGATAATACAATAGGTGGAAATACTGTAATTGCTCCTCTAGGTGGAAGATATCAGGCAACTCCTGCAAATGGAATGGTAGCAAAGATACCTGTATTATCTGGTGAAACTGATACATCTTCTATTATGACATTTGGATATAATCCTAAAATAGGTAAATGGTCACCTTTCCATGGTGCCTTAAATGCAGTTGTCGAATCAGTTGCAAAATTAGTAGCACTAGGTGGAGATTATTCAAGTGCAAGATTGACTTTCCAAGAGTATTTCGAAAAGCTAGGAAATAATCCTAGTCGTTGGGGCAAGCCGTTTTCAGCACTTTTAGGAGCATATTATGCACAGAGTGAATTTGAAATACCAGCAATAGGTGGAAAAGATAGTATGAGTGGTACTTTTAATGATATAGATGTTCCACCAACATTGATTTCATTTGCTGTAAATACTGAAGATGCAAAGAAAGTAGTATCTCAGGAATTTAAATCTGCTGGAAATCTTTTAGTACTAGTAGAAGCTCCTCAGAAAGATTATGCCTTCCCAGACTTTGATATAATGAAGAAAAACTTCAATGTAATACATTCAGCTATGCAAAATAATAAAATAAAGTCTTCATATGCACTAGGATATGGTGGATTAGCCGAAGCAATAGCAAAGATGGGATTCGGAAATAAAATAGGACTTAGCTTAGATGAATCTATATCAGAATTATACTCTGACTATGATAATTTATTTGAGCAAAGTTATGGAAGTATACTATTAGAAGTTTCAGAAAAGGATATAGATTCTCTAGAAGGATCTAATTATATAATAATAGGAAGAACAACAGAAAATCCTGAATTAGATATATTTGGAGAAAAAATACATCTTGATAAGTTGTATAGAGCTTCATCTCAGACTTTGGAAAATATATTCCCAACTAAGGCTCAGAAGAAAATAATGGCTCCAATAGAAAACATAAGCTATGAAAAAGCAGAAAATATATCGAGAAAGTCTTTAAATATAGCTAAACCAAGAGTATTCATACCAGCATTCCCAGGAACAAACTGTGAGTATGACTCTGCCAGAGCATTTGAGAGAGCTGGTGCACAGACAAGCGTAGGTGTATTTAGAAATATGTCTTACAAAGATATAGAATCATCAATTGATATGATGGTTGATGAAATAAATAAGAGTCAGATTATAATGATTCCAGGAGGATTCTCAGCTGGAGATGAGCCAGACGGATCAGCTAAGTTTATAGCTACAGTATTTAGAAATCCTAAGATAGAAGAAGCAGTAATGAATTTATTAAATAAAAGAGATGGATTGATGATAGGTATCTGTAATGGATTCCAAGCACTAATAAAATTAGGACTTGTGCCATATGGAGAAATTAAAACTCCTAGTGCTGATATGCCAACTCTTACATACAATGATATTGGACGTCATCAGGCAAAGATGGTACAGACTAGAGTAGCATCTAATAAATCACCATGGCTAGCAGATACGCAAGTAGGAGATATACATTCAATAGCAGTATCTCATGGTGAAGGAAAGTTTGTAGCTAGTGATGAAGTCATTAAAAGCTTGATTGAAAACGGTCAAATAGCAACTCAATACGTAGATTTTGATGGAAATGCAAGCTATGATATCGACTTCAATCCAAACGGTTCTTACTATGCAGTTGAAGGTATAACTTCACTTGATGGTAGAATACTTGGTAAGATGGGCCATTCTGAAAGAATAGGAAATGAAATAGGAAAGAATATAATAGGAGAAAAGGACCAAAAGTTATTTGAGTCTGGAGTAAAATATTTTAAATAAGCGAATCAACCAATTCACATAATTGCAATTAATAGGGCAGCTGGATTAATCCAACTGCCCTATTTCCATAAAAATAAGAAAAAGTATCATATAGTGAAAATATACCAATATAAGTTTATTATATTCATAGTAAGTTTAATGAAATTATATATAAAAAAAGAGGAAACTTTAAAGGTGAATTATATATAAAAATTTGATATAATGAAATAGTAAGTTAAAATAAAGGAGGAGTATATGGAAAAAATTGAAAAAACGATTGAAGAAAAAGATTTAGAGAAAAAAGATTTGAAATTATATTTTATAATAGCATTTTTGTTACCATATATTATGGGAATTCCCTTGTATATGGCAAAGAAAAGAGGACTAGATGTAACAGCATTTCCGACAGCTCAGATGTTTATGCCAGCAGCGGCGGTCGTATTAATAATATTTAAAAGAAAATTAAAAGAGGATTTAATTCCTAAGAAATTCTTCTATCTTTATCTTTTATCTACAGTATTTATGTTATTTACTTGTATATTAACATTTATACTAGATAAAAAAACAATTATCAATATAACAAATATATCGATGATGATATTTAGTATAATAGGCTTGGTATTGCTAATAGCAGAGGGTAAGGAAAAGAGAAAGGCCTATGGATTAGATTTAAAAAATGTTAGAAAAATATTATTATTATCATTACTATTTTTAATTTTAATGATAGTTAGAATAGTCTTGGCAGCAGTTATAGAAGGTGAAATGGATGAGTTATCAAAAGTATTAACAAATCCAATTATATGGGTTACAGCCTTACTTATGTTTATCAATATATTCTTTGTTTATATACCATTTTTGGGTGAGGAGTATGGATGGAGATATTATCTTCAGCCGATATTACAGAAAAAATATGGTATGGTAAAAGGAGTTTTTGCATTGGGAATATTATGGGGAATTTGGCATTTGCCACTGAACCTATTTTACTACTCTGATGGGAAAACAGGCCTAATAAGTTTGATTGTACAAATTATAGTGTGTATAGGACTAGGGATATTTTTCGCATATGCCTATGCAAAGACACAGAGTATTTGGTCAGTAGTACTTTTACATATGCTAAATAACAACTGGGTAGCAGTATTTTCTGGAGATTTAACAGGTAAAAGTATAGAAAATCAGGTATTTGATTGGAAATCTATACCATTAATTTTGGGGTTAGTTCTTATTACTTATGCTGTATTTGCATTTAGTAAGTATGTAAAGGATAAAAAATATAGAATGCCTACAATGTATGAAAGATTAGAAGATGAAAATATATAATAATTCATTAAATAAATTATTATAATAAACAGATAAGGCCCCGCTATTTTAAATAGAGGGGTCTTTATTTTATGAATGATTTTTTGTGATTTTAAGTAATCTTGGAGTTGCAAGTGATACAATAATTGCACTAAATATGTCCTTAGCAATAGCAAAAGGAAATAAACTAGCTAGACAGGCCCAATATGGTATAGGAGTATTGGCTACCTTATTTAGTATAAAATAAGTGTAGAGTGTTCCAATTGCATAAGTTACAATCATTGCCAAAATACATCCAACAATAAGCTTATTAACAGATTTTGTGCCAAACTTTTCTCTAGTTAAACCTGCGATATAAGAGGCCGCAATAAAAGCTATTAAGTATCCAAATGTAGGTTTTAGCACATAGCCAAGTCCTCCTCCTTCTGTAAAAATTGGGAAACCAAGTAATCCAATTACAACATAAAGTAGGGAAGATAGAGCTCCAGCTTTTGAACCTAAAATCATTCCAGATAAAAGTACAAATGTAAATTGAAGTGAAAAAACAGTCACTGGAAGTGGTATTCTTATAAATGCTCCGATAGCTATTAAGGCAGTAAAGAAAGAGCATAAAATCATTGTTTTTGTATTGTTTTGAGATCTAGTCAAAGATTTACCTCCTAAAGTAATGTATATTTATAGTATAAAAAATAAATATTTTTATCATTAAAATAAATTGAAATATACTTTTCTTTATTTTAATATATTTTAGTTTAACATATAAATAAAGTCTTGTAAACCATTTATAAAT